>Ga0316206_1002296_pt1 | contig 13327 bp, 12 predicted proteins | sample 6monthpyrite_MG_FD_204942 | JGI IMG/M metagenome (GOLD analysis project Ga0316206, IMG submission 204942) | Microbial mat bacterial communities from mineral coupon in-situ incubated in ocean water Damariscotta River, Maine, United States -... | ecosystem: Environmental > Aquatic > Marine >...
ACCCGGCTCTACTGTAATGCCATCGGTTGTCATTATTTCTTTAACCTGAGTTCGTAACTCACGTTTATCCAGGCCGCTCATACCAAATTTTTCTACAATATTAAATGCATGATTCAATAAACTTCGTTGTGTTAACAAACCAACATAATCCCCTGTTTCTGCATCAACAACCGGCAAGTGTCGAATTGACTTCTCTTTCATCATCATTCTAGCCAGATGAATACTATCTGTGGCCTTAACACTCAAAACATTAGATATCATAATATCACTAACGGTTTTCATAATATTTCTGGTTCCATTTAAGCTTAAATTAGAGTCATCTTTTGATTCAAAATCGATAGCACGAGTATAGCCTTAAATAGCGATAAAAAAGCATTCTTAATCTCATGAAAATCAGCTAAAATCAGCTACTTATTATGAAAATAAAAGTTAGCGACCTTATTGTCAGATATTTAGAACGCCTGGGTGTTGAATACATCTTTGGTATGCCCGGCGCTCATATTTTACCTGTCTACGATAGCCTGTTTGATTCAAATATTCAGAGCGTACTTGCTAAACACGAACAGGGGGCCGCATTTATGGCCGGGGGCTGCGCACGCGCTTCTAATAAAATATCAGCCTGTATAACCACCGCAGGCCCTGGTGCTACAAACCTCGTAACAGGCATAGCAAATGCCTATGCCGATAAACTGCCTGTTATTATCATTACCGGTGAAGCACCAACCTACATATTTGGAAAAGGCGGACTACAGGAAAGTTCTGGTGAGGGCGGTAGCATTAATCAGGATGAGCTATTTAAGGGAATCACACGATACAACCGAGTGATAGAACGCACCGACTATCTCGAAAATGTATTAAATCAAGCATCAAAAATATTATTATCAGATAGCTCTGGCCCCGTATTATTAAGTTTCCCATATAATGTTCAAAAAGAACTGGTAGATGACAGTATTTTAGATGCGGTGATAACCCACAGACATAACACAGCAATACGCAACCATTCATTACCAGTTGAAGACTTTACCCAGTTAATCAGTGATGCAGTTAAACCCGTTATTATCGCTGGTTATGGCTGCATAAAAGCCGATGCTCAATATGAAGTTGATCAACTCAGTCAACTGATTAATATACCCGTCACTACTAGCCTGAAAGGCAAAGGAGTTATCAGCGAGCAGTCAAATCGCTCTCTTGGTAGCCTGGGTGTCACGTCCTACAGTGAAGCACGAAATTACATTGTTGAAGAATCAGATTTGCTTATCTTTTTAGGCGCTGGATTTAATGAACGCACAAGTTACCTATGGGACGATAAATTACTTAAAAACAAGAAAATTATTCAGGTAGACACCAGCCCTGAACAACTCGAAAAAGTTTTTAAAGCCGACCTGCCGATACTCGGCGATATCAAACAGGTAATAGCAGGTGTACTTGATTTAATAAAAATTCAACCTGTTGAAAAAAAATCATTTATAAAAATTAAACATGAAATTCCAGCAGAAAGTGATGCAGCTGCATTTAACAAACGCTTCGCTTTAATTAAAAAGTTTTTTGATGAACTAGAAAGTCACTTCTCAGAAGACGTAATGGTCTTTGATGACAATATTATATTTGCACAAAACTTTTTCAATGTATCAAATGGTAACCGTTATTATTCAAACTCTGGAATATCTTCACTAGGTCACGCAATACCCGCAGCAATTGGTGCGCGTTTTTCCATTAAGCACCCTGCTTTAGCTATATTAGGCGACGGTGGATTCCAAATGTGCTGTATGGAATTAATGACCGCTGTTAACTATAACATTCCTTTAACCGTTATCATGTTCAACAATTCGACTATGGGATTGATACGAAAAAATCAGTTCCAACAATATGATAAACGTTTCATTGATTGTGATTTTATTAACCCTGACTACAAACTATTAGCTGAATCATTTGGTATAAACTACAAAAAAGTAGAAAACACAGATGATTTAGACGGTCTCTTTGAAAACATTGACTATCATGACTCTATAAATTTAATTGAAATAATTATAGATAAAGACTTATTTCCAACTTACTCATCTAGACGTTAGCGAAGAACTGCATGAATGACTGCAAGCTGAAGCAACTTCTCACTAACTATAAAAATGCAGGCGCAATAGAACTCGTATTAACACAATTTGAAAGAATTAATAACTCTACTATTAATTCTGATAAAATAAAACTATATCAAACTTGCATACCAATCATAGAAAAAATTATGTGGCAGGGGCAGTTTGACAGTGATCTGTTAGATATTTATCAACAATGTTTCATTGAGTTAGAAAACCTTATACCAGACATTACAGCCCTTGATAACAGACACGAATTTATAATAGCAATACCCGTCGCCGATAGACCACAACATCTTAAATCCTGTCTGCACAGCATTTACACTCTTTGTGAAACCTACAATTATGGCGGCTCTCAAAATGGAAAATACAGAAAAATTAAAGTACTCATTTCTGATGATAGCAAACACCCGTCAAACAAGTCTGAAAATATCAATCTAACGGAAGTATTCAGTAATAAAGGCTTAGAAGTTATTTATTTTGGACAAGATGAACAAAAAGAAATCCTCCACTCAATTGACTATCAAAAGACCCAGAATATTACAGGCATGGCAGAACCTGAAAATTTTTACCACAAAGGGGCATCAATCACTCGAAATATAACTTATTTGAAATTACAGCAATTACGAGATAATAATAAGTCTACATTATTTTACTTTATTGACAGTGATCAGGAATTCAAGATAAACACCCTTATTAACGGTGAAAACAGAGAATTCTATGCTATTAATTATTTCTACCATCTGGACAGAATATTTTCACAGGAAGAAATCAGTATACTCACAGGTAAAGTTGTCGGTGACCCACCCGTTTCACCATCTGTTATGGCTGGCACATTTCTGGAAGATTTATTATATTTCATTAAAAAATCATCCAGATTAAAACCCGTTGAGGCATGCGGGTTTCATAATGACATTAAAAGTAGCGATGATGATGCTTCTTATCATGATATGGCAGAATTATTTGGCTTTAAAGATTCAAAAAATGATCATGACTACCATTGCACATTAAGCGATCCACACAATAATGCCGATTGTTTTTCTGACTTTTCAAGCAAACTAAAGCATTTTTTTGATGGTGAGCATCCTACAAGAAAAACCTATTATCAACATGATGACATTCTTAATACAATAAAACCAGCCAGAACAATTTATACAGGAAACTACATATTCAAGCCTGAATGCCTTAAATATTTTATTCCTTTCGCCAACCTTAAACTAAGAATGGCAGGGCCTGTATTAGGGCGACTACTTAAGTCTGAATTAGGTGAAAAATTTGTATCTGCAAACTTACCCATGCTGCATAAACGCACTGTAAATACAATTGGCCAGTCAGAATTCAGACCCGGCGTAGACCACCACGATGAGACAATTGACTTGTCTGGTGAATTCACACGCCAATTTTTTGGTGACGTAATGCTTTTCAGTATGATTGAATTAACCAACCAGGGCTTTCCTGAAAAAAGTCTTTCAGCAACAATTATTAATAAAACCATTAGAAAAACAATTACTTCAATGCAAAGTAAATACTTCTCTAAACGTGATGAAATTTTAAGAAAAAAAGAAACACTGTTAAAATTACTTGATGATTCAGTGAACTGGTGGTCAAGCACAGCTGGCTTAAGCACGGCAGTATTAAATTTCAAAACATTTATTGATAACATAAACTTCAATTTTGGAGATAATGCATCAATATATACAATAATTAATACAGAAGACGTAATTATTAAACATCAACAGATAATAACTGATGCTATTCTGGCCTATAAAAACGACATGGATAGCTGGCAGAACATCTTAGCTAATAACAGAAATCAAATATGAATGTTTTTATTCTTAATACTGGGCGCTGCGGTTCTACAACTTTTATAAAAGCCTGTGATCATATAAGTAATTACACTGCTGCTCATGAGTCATTATCCACTAAATGTGGCAATAACCGTTTCGCATATCCACTTAATCATATCGAAGCTGATAATCGCTTATCGTGGTTTCTGGGAAAACTTGATAAAAAATATGCAGATGATGCATTTTATGTTCATCTTACAAGGGATAAACAGAAAACAATTAATAGCTTCAGCAAACGTAAAGACTACGGCATTATGCAGGCGTACAAGGAAGGAATTTTATTAGGTGGTGAAGAAAATCAAAGCGCACAAACAATAGCTGAAGATTATACTAATACTGTTGAGCTAAATATTGAGCTATTTCTTAAAGATAAAACAAATAAAATGTCTTTCAGGCTAGAAAACTATTCTCAGGATTTTGAAATATTTTTACATAAAATTTCTGCCGAGGGTGACTTTAAGGCTGCATTTAAGGAATTCAATACTAACTACAACGCTTCATAAACTACCTACTAACAGCATCAACAGACATTTATAATTTATTAATTTTTAATAATGAGCAACCCCTTTCTGTTGCTATGTATTCATGCTCAATAAATGGGTACATCTGCAACCACATAGAAACTAATTCTTTTTCTTCGTCTCTGGCGGCATCATCGAGAAATATACACGATTGATCAGTTAATTTATTAAGTAATAACGGTATGGCAGGAAAACGAGAGTGTTTCTGAATGAAGCCAGGTGGCCCATCTATAACTAACATGTCAATTTTTAAATCAGGTAACTCAGACAAAGAATACCAGTCATAATTATTATCATTGATGGTTACAGGCTCTAATGGTGCATGAATAATATTTGCATAATCATTCAGACCTGCATTTTTTAAATTAAGCTGACTGGCGTCTGCATACTCCTTTCCATTTTCAAGACTATATACTTTACCAACACCATTAATCTGACAACACTTGGCTAGTGTTAACGAGGTTAATCCACTACTGCACTCAACTATGACCCGGGGTTTACTCTCAAGGCAGTATTCTTTTATAAGAAAAAGGAAGTCAGCTGCTGCTGACCAGTCTGCCGTCACTGGCAATTCTTCTTTAAACCCGAGTTCTTTCTGTAACTGTTGATAAGTTTGCATGATTAACTCATAAATACATTTTGCTGATTATAATATTCAAACACCTTCATTAAAACCAAAAACTATTCTTTTTACACGCTACCTCTATTTAACAATCAATGATAATATCAATATCTAATTTACTTACGGTGTTATTTTAATGATGTATCTGGTTTTAGAAGTACAATCGACCGAGCATACAGAAAAATGTAGTCAATTAAATGTATGGGTAAATGTAAGAAGTCAGAACGAGGCAATGGAAATTCTACACGAGGAACTTTCACTGGAAGGCTGGGCACTAACAAATGTTTTAGAAGCCAGTGCTACTGAAGAAACTGATTATTTCCCGCCCTGCACTTCTCTGGATGCATTTAAAGAAGCCCAGCGCGGGTTATTAGCATTACGATTTATGTAATCAGTTTAGCCTTTAAATACGCCCAAAAAAAAGCCCGCTATTGCGGGCTATTTAGAATTATTATCATTTAATAGCAGGCTTAACACGCTGAATTATTACAGCCACCTTTATATTTACATAAGCTGAACATAACTACGATTACAGCTACGGCAAAACTAATTCCTACATAAGTAAAGATATCCATCGTTATCATGGCTCTTACTCCGCTAATTAAACAAGCTTTAATATTAGACTATAGCGATATTATAAACAACGCCCGTTTGGGTGATTTGCTAGCAACTTCACAAAAAACCAATAAAATCAGTATGATATATATCAAATTAATCTAAAAATAGCATTCGAAGCCATAAAAATCCTGCTCAAATACCTAAATTCAGACTAATTAAGCAAAAAACAGCTTCCTGGCTGGATGCTGTGTGTGTTTAAGTGAGCCCTCACTCATACACACAACAGACACTAGTTACGACAGCTGAAGCTATGACTGATATTTACCAGTGATAACCTGCTGTAATACCTGAATAAACACCACCCGCTTTACGCTCGACATCGAAGATAGTCACATCGGCTTCTGAATAACGAACATCAACACCAATATTAAAGTGATCATTCATCGCGTAGTACATGCCGGCACCAACCCAGTAACCGGTTGCACTGTCATCACTCTTGGAAACTCTACTGCCACTTATTTTATGCTCAATGCTGGCTGTTATGAGTGAAGCCCCACCACCAATATAAGGCTGGAATGAAGAATCGGAGATTTCAAAAATTTTTCTGACACCCAGGTGAGTTTCAAGTGATCCGCCAAAATCTTCTAAAACACCGACTTCTTCAACGTCTCCAGACACAATTAAATCAACAGCAATACTCACAGGCCAGCTTTCTTTTTTGAAGTCAGAAATAACCCCCAGTGAACCCTGTTCATCCAGGCTTCCCCAGTCCTTGTCTTCCAGACTTTTTTGCCCTAGAAAGCCACTCACGTTTCCGGTGAATGCATTATCCTCCTGTATGCCATCAGCCTGCGCAGCAGATACAGTGAGTAGTAATACTGAAGAAAGAGTCGCATTTAATATTTTAGAAGTTTTCATGTTTATATACCCATTTAAAAGTGAATGACTGGAGTACATCTCCTGGCCTGGTGGGAATATTGGCTTCAAACGTCAATCTGATCGTCGCAATGGGTAGGGAAGGACTCTTAAAATGTCCTGACTTACAGGGAAAGGCTCTTTTTGAATTGGCTGGGCGTTATATCCATCTGTTTTTTAAAGGCACTGTAAAAGGCTGATTTAGAGTTAAAAGCTGACTCCATTGCCACATCCAGGATGGTAGTAGTATGCGGCAAAGGGTTTAACATCAACTGCTTGGCAGTCTCAATTCGGTAAGAATTGACGAAATCAAAAAAGTTCATATGTAACTGCTCATTAATAACCTGAGATAGATAATTAGGCGAGGTTGAGACTGCTTTGGAAAGCTCGGGTAAGGTTAAATTATTATTCAGATATAGTTTTTCCTTATCCATTACCTGCTTAAGCCGGTTCAAAATACGCTTGGACAACTCAGGAGTAAGCGCTGAGTTTTTGTATTTACTATCAAGTACAGCCTCCACACTGGCCTCAGGACTCTCTATGCCCTCTACTTGCCCAGGCTCTACTTTATCCACCACATTTCTGTTATAGATGCGCCGTTGCATTAACCCCATAATACCGAGATAAAACACCACAAACACACTAAAAAAGAAAAACCAGTCAAAAAACGGTTTAATATTTCCATCCGACTGAACAAAGGAATAATAATAATAAAAGCCGCATCCCCAGGATACCAAATTGAGTAATAAAAAGTTTCGCAACCAGGATAAAGTGATATTTTCTCGATATGAAAAAAACTGTGTTATACGAGTTGTATGGGTAAATAATAAGCGGAATGAAAGAGCAAGATAGGCAGTAGCCTGCAAACCCGATATCACCATATACCAGGGGTAGGTCCATTCCAGTACCCCCGGCCAGCGCATATAGTTGCTGTAGAATATAGCCTGTTTAAGATCAAAATCCAGAAAGAAAAAGGGTGAAATTAATAATACGCAGAGCAAAGCGGGTAAGAAATGCAGAGCCACTTTTTGAGCAGAACCATCAGGTAACGTCATGGTACGAACATACAGGTAGAACAGCGGTGGAAAAAATACTTCTGTTGGTATCGCAAAACCTAATAATTCGGGGACTTGAAAAATAAAATGACTTTCCAGCAAAAATTGATGCAATAACAGAATTCCATAAACTGCCAGAATACCCGCCAGATATCGGTTGGCAGCAAAGTTATTTTTACGCAGTTTTAGTAATAAAAAAGCGAATACAAATCCGTTAACTCCGCCTATCAGCAGAAAGATAGAAAGCAGGTTCATAAAAGGTTGGTCGTGCATCTCAATACTATAATAACAAGTGGCATAAGATTCAAACTATAACTCTGGGTAGACGATAAATAGGTTGTTGTTGCTTTACCAGAATGTGAACAAAAGGGCTCGGTGACAAGTAATAGCTAGTTACAAATATAACTGATTCTCAATTGTCACTCTACCCCCTTTAATTTTATACTCTCTAATATTAGAAACAATTGCGCTCTGCCACCAATTAATTCCATTTAGTCACATTTAACCTTAACCTGGCTTTAAAGCCTTTTTTCGAATTTAGGGGTATATACATTCCGTTTGCATCATTTTTAATTTCACTTCCAGAGGTTTCGCTCCAGGAATCGTCACTAAAACTATATTTAACTCTAAAGCCATTAACACCGGCGGTGATTCTAATCACGACTGTATTTCTGAATAAATATTCTGCTGGTACAGTTTTATCAAAAAATAGAAATCCATCTATTTCATAATCGGTTGTGGATACCGCAAGATCGACTGAAAAAACTACTGATTTGCCAACTGTGATATTTCTGGACGAGAGAAAAGCTGAAAACATATAAGGAGAACGAGCTTTGTTTAAGCCAGCTATATTTTCTATTTTTAGCAGTTCATCAAAGCCTCTAAGAACTGCCGAATAGGTTTCTTTACGTCGTTCTGTTAATTTATATGAAAATGCTCCACGTGGAGATAGTGTTGATTCAAAATAATAAGATGCTTTCACATCTTTATCATCTTTAAGTGCTTTATTAACCGATGGTGGGAGCGGTAAATTTTCTACTTCAATATAACCATTTACCCGGTAATCACCAAATAGAAATCTGGTTAGATTCTGATAACCCTCTTCAGAATTTACAATACCGTAATGACCGCTATGACTTCTGTGCACATATGCTCTGGGAGATTTGGCTACCACAGCATTACTTATTTTAACTAATCCGTCACTCATATCACCTGCTAGTTTGCTAGACATCCCACCGGCAACGGTATAATCCTTATGATTTGTACCAACTAAACAGAAAAACTTACTTGCATCAAATTGACCGCCTAATGAATCAACACGTTTTGAATTTTCTGGTAACTGAAGGTACTCGGCTATATTTCCGCGGTTAAAATTATTCATATCAAATAAACTAAGAAAAGCTGGCACATTCATACCTGCCATTTCAATACCGTTATGGGGTGTTGCATAAGTGAAAACTTTATCAACTAACGATTTTGTATTAGCTGAACCAACTTGTTGATTTTGTAAAAAACAACGACATACCAGCCCGCCCATTGAATGTGCTACCAAATAAACTTTAAAATCATTAATTGCCTGCTGGTCGCCCATACAAATATTATCTCTAATATTGAGTATAAGATCATTTAACCCCTCAGCGGCCTGTTCGATAGATGCAACTTCCCCTCCACCTAAATCAGCATCGGCCTGCTCATAATAGCGATACACTGAAACACTTTTCACAGGTAGTTTTTGTTTTTTTTCATGGCCATGCTCATAGGCATCGACATAACCGTAGTCTTTCATTAATCTAATTAAAGGCGATTCAAAGATGTGTCTTTTTACTGAGCCATCCCAGCTTTGACGTAATTTAGTTGCTCCAAGATTGAAGCCCATATAGGGAGTCGCGACGGTTTCTTCGATTTCGTTCTGGGACATTGCATAACCCCTAACGTATATAATTGGATAAAATGGATGTTTTACCTGAACCATGACACACCTTCCTTATCATTTTATTAACTATAATAATTACTCAATATTGTTCATATTGAATGCTAAAAATATATCTAGCTATATATTTAAACTATAAAAAATTATAAAAGCGCAATTAAACCCGAAACTTTACCAGCCGCTTTAGATACTTTTTTAACTAGTTTCGCTACTTTTTCTGTTCTTGCAGACACATTATTAATTGATGCCTTTACATCATTTGCTAGCTGTGTTGCCTCTGCTAAACTATCAATTGCAATTTGCAAAGCAGGTTCACCCTGATTGATTGTTTTATGAGCCAGCTCAGCTGCCAGCTCATCAAGCTTATCTCGCTCATCTAAAACACTTTCTTTCTCATCACCTTCCAGTAAAGGCCATATATTATTCAACTCATTAATTGTAGCGCTTAATTGTTCTAGTTCAGTCATAATTCATCCTATAAATATATTAATCTTTACAAATAATCCCTTTTTTATCATCTGCTATCACTTGTGTTTCACAATTAACCATTAAAGCTTCGAGATCTTCATAACTTTTATGAAGCATTACGATTTCACCAATTGATTTAAATATTTTTCTACTAGTATACTGATCTTTCTCTAATTCAGATTTCATTACTGAATGGGCTTTCATTACAGATGTGATCGCATTTTGTGCCTGTAAAATTGTTGCACCTGTGGCTTGCATTTCAATATATTGACGATATATGAAATCAAGTGACTTTTTTCTTGCTGCAAACGTTTTTTTATCAGCTGCTTTGTTATAATCTGCAAAATGCCCTGCGAGTACAGTTCCCTTCATCGTATAAATTCGACTTTCTAATGCGCTTTTTAATAACTGCTCATTAATTATTTTACCTATGAGCTGAATTTGACTGTCAGAATTAATGATTATTTTCTTTAAAGCCTTTGCTCTTTTATTCTCAGCATAAAAACTTGAAATTTCTGCAATCACCCGACTAATCTCAGCATTATTTTCATCATTTAATAAATCTTCAGATGTTTCCTTTATTATTTTATAATTTTTATTCATGCTTTTAAGTGATTTATTCAACTTAACACTTGCTCTTGCCATTTGTTCTCGCGATCCAGCGGCGGCTAATTCTGTTAGTGAACTTGCGTATGCACCTAGAGCATTATTTGCCTGGTATAAAGCAAAACTCTTCTTATCCACATCTCTTATCAGTATATCTCTTATGGGGTCTAAATCTGATGTAGTGTATTTCTTATTACGCTGGGCCATCTTGGCGAGTTTGTTATCAATATTGGTCTGGTTATAGTCTGTAATAACCGTATCAATTTTAGCCGTAACATCAGCTGCCGCAACACCAAATGCTTCAATTTGCCCTGTTGGTGTTGAAGCACATGCGCTAATCAATAAGCTAGCCATAATAATGACTATATTTCGTTTCATAATAATCTCTCTTTAAAGTACATAGATGTAAAGTACTCTGTCATATCTAAATATTTCGGAAAATTTATTATTTGCGAACGAATGAAAGCAATTATCTATATATTGATATTAAATTCGATTGTTAATAAAAGAATTGAATACATATTTACTTTAAGCCGCGCATACATCAAATATCCTTATTCCCTGAAGTCGCATGCGGGAATGAATCTGGAAGTCTATAAAATAAGATCTCTAAAAACAAGACAAATCCTTACTTTACATATTATTGAAATCAATCAATTAGAGCTTAATAGCCTGTTTCATATATGAAAATTGATCTTTTAAACTTATCAATATAATACTCTAACAGTTGGTCATATGAGCAATAAACCGGGCTTATTACACATACAAAGACACCATAGGGTATAATCTCTTAAATTAAATTTATATTAATAAAATCTCTACGTTGAACCCCAGCAGGAAGGACAATGACAATTTTAGGCATTCTATTCACACTATTTTTTGTCAGCACGATTATTACTACTACTCTGTGGCTTAAAACCAGGACTAAGCTAAAAAACAATATGGTCATTCTGGCTGATGGTCTGGAAAAAAACAGGGTCATTGAAAACAGCCTTAATACTTCACAGCGTGAACTGAAAGGTGTATTGGATAACCTACAGGAAACATACTATAGAACCGACTTAAGTGGCGTGGTCCTGTTTGTTTCTGACTCAGTTGAATTATTATTAGGCTACACTGCAAAAGAGCTTATTGGACAGAAAACGACTGATTTTTATGTTGATCCTGAAAAACGCAATAAGTTTATTGAAGCATTAACCCAAAATAATGGTTACGTAGAACAATACCCATTCTCATTACAACACCGTAATGGGTCAACCGTATGGCTATCAACCAATGCTCGTTTCTTATTAGATCAAGAAGGTAACATTATTGGTGTAGAAGGAACTGGTCAGGGTTTTAGTGCTCGAAAAAACGAAGAAGAGAACCTGATTAAAGCAAAAGATCAGGCTGAAAAGGCCAATAAAGCCAAAAGCCTTTTTTTAGCCAATATGAGCCATGAAGTACGTACACCCATGAATGGCATTATTGGTTTTACCAATTTACTATCAAAAACTCAGCTTAATAATAATCAATCCGAATATGTAGACACCATCAACACTTCTATGAAAGACTTAATGAATATCATAAACGATATTCTTGATTTTTCACGTATCGAATCAGGTAAATTAGAACTAAAAACACAAGTAGTTAATATCAATGAGTTTTTAGAATCTGTAATTCGCCTGTTTTCTGAAGCCGCAAACACGAAATCACTCAAACTAAGCTACCGCCCCATTGGCTTAATTCCTGAAAATATTATTATCGACCCATTGAAATTAAGGCAGGTAATCTCGAACCTTATTGGTAATGCGATTAAGTTCACCGACGTAGGCTCTGTAACTTTAACAGCTGAAGTATTGAGCATTAATGATTCACATGAGTTAATTATTGAAGTTATTGACTCAGGAAAAGGTATTGCACAAGATGAGCACATTAATATTTTTGAAGCCTTTAGCCAGACAAATGACTCGATCTATAAACCCGATTCAGGCACAGGTTTAGGACTAGCCATATCTAAACAGCTTATCGGTTTAATGAACGGTAAAATTGGTGTTAAAAATAATCTTGATAAAGGCTCTAATTTCTGGCTCAAAATACCTATCACCGTTACTGATCAACGACCAGAACCTACTTTAATTCAAGCCAATATAGATACGACAGCAGGTAAGTATGTTGGAATACGTGTACTTGTTGCTGATGACAATTCTATTAATCGTAAATTAATTAATACATTATTATCCCAACAGGGTGTCATCACTGAAGAAGCTGAGGATGGAAAGATTGCCTTACAACTAGCTCAATCAAAAAAATATGATTTAATTCTTATGGATATTAGGATGCCTGTACTAAATGGCATAGAGGTAACTAAAAAATTACGTGCTGATAAACCTGATGACAATATACCTATAATTGCACTTACAGCTCATGCGCTACCTGATGAACAACAAACCTTTATTGATGCGGGTATGGATGCATGTTTAACAAAACCCATATTAGAATACCAGCTATTTGAGCTTATGGATGAGTGGGTTCTAAAAGACTCAGCGTAGAAGAATTATTTTCTGATAATACCCGCTGTATTTCAGATTCTAATTTTTCATTTTGTGAGTTTCTGAATCCCGAATGTTTATATACGATCTCACCTTCTCTGTTTATAAGATAAAAACTTGGCACAACTGATAGTTTATATAGTTTAGGTACCTTGCCCTCTGGATCATAAGCAACAGTAAAATCAGC
>Ga0316206_1002297_pt1 | contig 13309 bp, 9 predicted proteins | sample 6monthpyrite_MG_FD_204942 | JGI IMG/M metagenome (GOLD analysis project Ga0316206, IMG submission 204942) | Microbial mat bacterial communities from mineral coupon in-situ incubated in ocean water Damariscotta River, Maine, United States -... | ecosystem: Environmental > Aquatic > Marine >...
ACGCATAACGACCATAGAGGTGTAATCGCTTACCAGGCTATACTCAAGAGCAATATCAGTCACCGCCTGTTTAATATCAGCATGTTCACCGAAATTATTTATCTCTTCCATCATGTCTTCAATTGATGCATATGCCCAGAGCCTTTCAACTTCAGGGTTACGTTTGTCAATTGATGGAAATGATACTTGTGTGCGGTACTCTTTTTCAATACCTGAAATTTTTCCTGTTAGTTTTATATCAGCCAGCCCTTCACCAAAATAATGACCAAATATAATCAGCTGTTGCCCTCGATACAAACTGCCTATCGTTGTAGGAGTCAGGTCTGCTGTTTTCAGATTAGAACCATTAATTGACAACTTTACGCCATGCAAATTTTCATGCGTCATTTTACTACTTGCCTGAAGCACTTTGCCTACAATATCGTCACTATTTGAAATACTCAATGCAAAACCATTTGATACTTTTGTCATCACTTCAAGCAGTGGACGGTTTGCACTGTTTCCCAATACAAAAGTAAACAACCGAACATCCTGTTTTTTCAGCAACTCAATGAATTTACGTTGATGTGTTTCACCTACATTAGCAACTCCATCAGTAACTAGAACAATCGCACTGCTCCTGTCTGCATCAATACTCTTTAGTGCACTTGCCAGACCGGTATACAAATTGGTTCCATTATCAGGCCTTACCTGAGCCACTTCGTTACTAAAATGTTTGATGTTTTCAGGGCTTGCATTTACATAACCTGATGTCAGTTCCTGAGCTTTATTATTAAAAAGAATAATACGGAAACGATCATTGTTGCGCATTTTACCCAGTGCTTTTTGTACTGCATCTGCAAGAGTTGCATACTTACCCTGCATTGATCCGGAAATATCCAGCACAAACACCCAGTCACCTCCTTCGGTAAGCGGTTTCAAATCATCACCCGGTGTCAGAGTTAGCATAAAGGTGCCACGCTTTTCATTCTCAGATTTATAAGTCACCATATCTACACTGCCTGGCAAACCTTCTTTATGTCTCCAATAGACCAACAGATCTTTATCAAGATTAAAAACAGGTTTATTGCTAGATGAAACCTGACCTTCCTGTAGTGCAATATTACTATTTGTTAGTTGCACTACCCAGTCACCGTTTGCATTTTTCTGCGGTATAGCAGATGGCTGATTAGGGAAGCGCAAAGCCTCAACAGGATAAGCTGATTTAAGTGTTAGATTAAATGAAAATGATTCCATAACTTCTGAATTTGAAGTCCAGAAAGATAGCTTCTGCTCATCTACACCACCTTCTTCTAGTGGGTAAACATAACGCCCTATGCCCGTGTCCATATGAGCCGGTTGCAAATAAACAAAACGCACTCTGGTGTCCTGCCCCGCTCGAACATGACTAACACTTATATCAAAAGTTTTATAACTATCTTTCTCAGTAAGGCCTGCTTCTCTACCAGCTGATTTTTCCTGCTCATATACCTGACGTGCTTTATGTTTTTCCAGTACTTCTCCAGTTACCGGCTTACCATCTATCCAGATAGTAAATTCAGCAACCGCTGCTTTCTCTGGAAGCGGAAAAGAATAAACGGCTTCAAGATCTTGCGCATGCGGGTTATGAAAAACCTGTTCAACCTCGGTAATAGCATAACCGTCTTCAATAGTAACATTCACATCGTGTTGCTTTATTTTCAAGGCAGGCAGGTTACCTCCGGTGGGTGTTAGCAGGCCTGCTGCATAAGTAAAACTGCTAATCAGCAGATTGAGTATCAGAGACAGTGCACCAAGGTGCAAAGTAGATTTTAGGTGTTTCATGGTTAGTCCTCCTTTGTTATTGACGCCAACAAGTCTGGATGAAAACCATATAAAATAAACTATTACTCAAATTGTTCTTTATTTATCACCTAATAGTATATATATTTTATACTTTACACTATGAGATCGTATATATGACTCAAACCGTCGCTTTGATAGACACACTAAAAAAGTCTCTAAAAACCCATCGTTTAACCTATAACCTGGTCGCAGAGAAACTCGATATGAGTGAAGCTAATGTAAAACGTATGTTTGCCAGTAAGCGTTTTAGTCTCGATCGGCTTGAAGAAATCTGTCAGTTAATGCAAATGGAGTTAAGCGATTTATTTCAACTTTATGAAGAATCAAGACAACGTATTAACCAGCTTACTCTGCAACAGGAGAAAGAGCTGGTGGCTAATGAGAAATTGCTTTTAATTGCTGTAAGTGTGCGAAACCGCTTTACGTTTCAGGACATGATCAGGAATTATGAAATTTCTGAAACCGAATGCATTCAGTATTTAGCCAAACTGGATAAATTAAAAATCATAGACTTACTACCTAATAACAGAATAAAACTACGTATAGATGATGGTTTTAGCTGGTTAAAAAATGGCCCAATAGAACAGTTTTTTGAACAACAGATACAAAGCCAGTTTTTAAAATCACGATTTAATGGTGATTGTGAAAAACGCAAATTCTTATTTGGTTTACTTGGTGATTCATCCGTTCAAATATTGATGAATAAAATAGGCACACTTGCAAATGAATTTTCGGAATTACATCGCCAGGATGCATCACTACCTCTTGAGAAGCGTCATAACGTTGGCTTCATGTTAGCGTTACGCCCCTGGGAATTAGAGAAGTTTCAACCGTTATTACGAGTTTCTCAAAATAAAAAATAGCATCTGAGATAACTGATTTTAACGTTTCTGCACCATTTAGGATAAGGACTCATTCAATACCTCAAAATTAAGTATATTTTTACTATACCTTTAGAATTAAAAAAATAGATTAAATTAGATTAAGTTTATTTATTATACCCTTCAGGCCATTATCTCAACATACCTAACCCAAAGGACATTATTATGTTGAGTTCATCATTCAAAGCCCTGCTTCGCACAATACTACGACTTATTTACCGAGTTGAAATAAATGGTGCAGAACATCTGCAACATTTGGATAAACGCAGCCTGGTGGTCTCTAACCATACCTCTTTTATAGATGCCATATTGCTATATGCCTTCCTGCCCGTTAAAACCACCTTTGCTATTAATACCTATGTAGCCAAAAGCTGGATAGGTCGTTTGGCATCACAGGTATGTGAGCTTTTCCCAATGAATCCGGCAAACCCTCTTTCAATCCGATCACTTATTAGACGTGTTCAACAGGGTGGCTGTGTGGTGATATTCCCTGAAGGCCGCATCACCGTTACCGGCTCTCTTATGAAAGTTTACCCGGGCCCTGGTCTGGTTGCTGATAAATCAAAAGCCACTGTTTTGCCCATTTGTATAGAAGGTGCCCAGTACACACCATTTTCAAGATTGCGCGGCACGATGAAACTAAGATGGCTCCCAAAAATCACCTTGAATGTCCAGGCACCTCGATCACTTTATATAGACCCTGAACTACGTGGACGAAAACGCCGTAATCAGGCCGGTCGACTTTTGTCAGATCTAATGTCTGAGATGATGTTTGAAACCTCAAAACGAGATCAGACTCTTACCGGTAAATTGCTTGAAGCTCGAAAAGTTCATGGTGGTAACCACATCGTAGTAGAAGATATTAATCGTCTACCTTTGAGTTATAACTCAATCATTACAAAATCTCTGGTACTTGGAAAACAGCTGCGAAAGTATACTGATAAAAATGAAACAGTAGGTGTATTGCTGCCAGATACTATTGCTGCAGTTGCTACATTCTGGGGCCTGCAAATAACCGGCCGCACACCCGCAATGCTAAATTTTACTGTAGGCGCCCAGGGTATGATTAGCGCCTGTGAAACCGCTGTTCTTAAACGGGTAATTACATCAAGAAAATTTATTGAACAGGCTAAACTTACTGAAACAATTAACACGCTATCAACTAAAGTAGAGATAATTTATCTTGAAGATGTTGCCAGAAAAATTAGTCTACTAGCTAAACTAAGTGGCTTGTTTATAAGCCGCTTTGATTCATTGATTAACTGTCACTCACAACGAAAACCGCATGACCGGGCTGTAATTCTTTTTACATCAGGCTCTGAAGGAACGCCTAAAGGTGTTGTGCTTTCACATAACAATCTACTTTCAAATATACAACAACTACAATCTCGAATTGATTTTAAACGAAATGATATAGCCCTTAATGCACTGCCTTTGTTTCATTCATTTGGCCTGACGGCAGGAATGATTATGCCGCTAACATCGGGTGTTAAAGTTTTCTTTTACCCTTCACCATTGCACTACCGTGTTGTACCTGAACTTGCCTATGATATTAATGCGACTATTTTGTTTGGTACAAATACCTTTCTAAAAGGTTATGCACGTTTTGCCGATGCTTACGATTTTTATAGTTTGCGTTATGTGTTTGCAGGTGCGGAAAAACTACAAACTGAAGTGCGAGATATCTGGCAAAATAAATTTGGTGTGCGAATCTTTGAAGGTTATGGTGCAACCGAAGCAAGCCCGGTGCTCGCGGGTAACAATCCTATGGATAACCGTCCCGGTACGGTAGGCCGTTTTATGCCGGGCATTGATTATCGCCTGCAAAAGATTCCCGGCATGGATGAAGGTCAACGCCTTCAGGTTCGCGGCCCAAATATTATGCAAGGTTATTTGCTACATGATAATCCTGGCGTTTTGCTACCACCTGAAACTGAACTGGGTAAAGGCTGGTACGATACGGGTGATATAGTCACGATTGATGCAGATGGTTTTATTAGTATCTGTGGTCGAGCAAAACGATTTGCAAAAATTGCTGGCGAAATGGTTTCCCTAACTTCAGTTGAAGCTCTGGCCAGTAAAGTTTGGCCGGATGCATTGCATGCAGCCATTGCTATAGCTGATGAACGTAAAGGTGAACAGATTGTACTCCTCACTGATGCAAAAAATGCTCAACGAATAGAACTGCTAACCCAGGCTAAAAATGATGGTGTTGCAGAACTCAGCGTACCGAAACAGCTTAAAGTTATAAATAAAATTCCCGTGCTGGGTACGGGAAAAATTGATTATGTGGCAATAGAAAACTACTCAATTTAATCTTCATACAAACATTAATTAAAATAAAAAAGATACCTGTTATGAAAAAAGATATTTATAGAGTACTCAGCACCCAGTTTCTGACCGCCTTTGCTGATAACGCTGTGCTATTTACCGCTATTACGATGGTTGTGCAGAAAATGCAAATGGGTGGCTGGTATATCCCTGCACTGCAAGCCTCTTTTCTGGTAGCTTATGTGATCTTTGCACCCTGGGTGGGGGGTTATGCTGATGCCCGGCCAAAACGTAATGTAATGTTGTTTGCAAATTTGATAAAAGCAGTGGGCGCTGCGCTGCTATTGCTACACATAGAACCCATGATAGCTTATTCCATAATAGGCCTGGGCGCTGCTATGTATAGCCCGGCAAAATACGGCATTCTCCCCGAGCTGGTGGATAAAGATACGCTTGTAAAAGCCAATGGCTGGATTGAAGGATCAACTATTCTGGCCATATTGAGTGGCACACTAGTGGGGGCTGCCCTTGCAGAATATTCAATATTTATGTCGCTCACTCTGGTTATTATTTTGTATCTCTGCTCAGCCATAATTGCAAAAACAATCAGCCATAAACATATCGTAGGGCACTCATCTAAAAACGCACTGAAAACATTTTATACACAGATGCATGGACTACTGGAAACACCCAGAGCGCGTTTTGCAACCCTGGGGGTTAGTCTGTTCTGGGCAGCTGCTACCGTTTTGCGCGTATTGCTTATTGCATGGGCACCGGTTGTTCTGTTTATTTACACAACAACAGAAATCGCTTTGCTTACCCTGTTTGTAGCTATTGGTATTGCTGTTGGATCTATACTGGTACCAAAATTGATTCCTATAGCGTATCTCAGACGAGCAAGGCTAGCTGCTTATGCAATGGGCATTGTTATTATCAGTCTCTCATTGCTTGATAATATCTGGGCTGCAAGGGGCGGACTATTTCTTGCAGGTATTTGCGGCGGGCTTTTTGTAGTACCTATTAATGCGGCACTACAGGAAATTGGTCATGATTCAATTGGTGCCGGTGGCGCGGTGGCAATACAGAACTTTTTTGAAAATTTTTCCATGCTAATTGCGTCAGGTATTTATGCGATGGTTGCAGGTGCAGGCATCAGTCCGATTATAACGATGACTTCACTTGGCGGCATTGTTATTGCTCTTACTATGCTCGTCTCATATCATTTGCCAAAAGATACCGGCTCTTTGGCTGATACGTACGAAGAACGATAGAATGGACGATAGAATAGTCGGTACAAAAAAATAGATTAAGTATATTTTTTTACACAATCACGCCCTGATTCTTTTGCTTCATATAAAGCTTCATCAGCACGTTCCACAGCCTGCCATGCACTGTCATCTTCAGGCCTGACTTCGGAAACACCGATAGATACAGTCACATCAATCGGTGTTTCTCCAATAATTGTTTTTTGCTTGAGCATATTTATTCGGGCGTTATTCATTAATTCAAGAGTAGCATCCTGACTGGTTTCAGGGAGAATGAGCAGAAACTCTTCCCCTCCATATCGACCTAAGCAGTCACTTCTTCTTAATGAATCACGATAAAATTCACATATATATTTTAGTACTCGGTCACCTGCAATATGCCCATATTGATCATTTATTTTTTTGAAATGATCAATATCTAACATAGCAATAGAATATGTCTGATTATAACGTTTAGCATTTTCAAAAGTCTGTTCTAATAAAAGTGAAACCGACTTTCTATTTACAGCACCAGTAACCGCATCAAAACAATGTTCATGTTCAATTAGTTTATCCCTTAACTTTGTCAACAAATCTATTAAGTGGCGTTGATTTGTCAAAAAAGCATGGTATTCATCCACACTAATTTTTCCATTTTGACTTGAGGTTATGGCTAGATCTCTAGCATGAGAATGCATATAGGCATGTACCGGCTCAACAGCAGAAAACTCTTTTATAGAGCGAACTGACTCACAAACATCTCCGTAATACCACTTTCCAAAGTCACAGTTTTTATGCGCAGCGTCGTGAAGAATATCGTCAGAAAATGGTGTCCCACACACAATAGATGTATGCAAATTATCAAACCAGATGCGATGATGACTGATTGCTTTATTCAGTATAAGCAGTGCCGCTTCAACCTCATCAGAAGCAAACTGGTATACTATTTTTTTCATCATTATTCCTGAGCTTAATTAAGTTATGCCAAGTGGGGGGAGAAATCAGCATGAACTAATTTCATCAATGTTCCTGTAATGTTAGTTCAAGAGAGCTACTTCTGCCCATATCTTAACCACTTACTATTTGAATTTTATTTCTCTTATATTTTAAATACCCCCTTTCCGTCACTCCTATCTATCTGATTTAAATACAATTATCACAATACCCCACACTACATAAGATAAGCGTCGTATAAAATAACAATAATTACTGAATATTCTCAATTTAAAACCTAAATCCTCTTTGCCTTCTTTACTGCTATACGTCAGAATTCAATATTCTGTAAACTTTCAACTCAAATATGACACCAGACCAATATTGTCAGGATAAAGCAGCCACCAGTGGCTCCAGCTTTTACTCCAGTTTTCGCTTTTTACCCGAGCTCAAAAGACGTGCCATCACCGCACTTTACGCTTTTTGTCGAGAAGTAGATGATGTTGTGGATGAATGTAAAGATGAGGTTATTGCCAGACAAACTTTAAACTGGTGGCGAGATGAAGTAAGCAAACTCTACAAAGGACAGGCCACTCACCCTGTAACACTGGCATTACAAGATTTACTCAATGATTTTAATCTTGCTGAAGAATACCTTTTAGAAATTATTGATGGCATGGAAATGGATCTGGATATTCATCATTACGCCACTTTTAAAGATCTTACTCTGTACTGTTATCGAGCAGCAAGCGTAGTTGGTTTATTATCTGCGGAGATATTTGGCTTTAATAATAGAGAAACATTGAAATATGCACATGATTTAGGCATGGCATTTCAGCTTACCAATATATTAAGAGATGTTAGAGAAGACGCTGAACGAGGCAGGGTATATTTACCACAGGATGAGTTACTTCAATTTGGTGTAAGCCAGCAGAATTTAACTCAACCTGTAACCAGTGATGCTGTCAAAAAACTGTTTCACTTTCAGGCAGATCGTGCACGTGAATTTTATATAAAAGCATTTAATGAGTTACCCGATGAAGATCGTTTTTCACAACGTACCGGTTTAATAATGGCCGAAATTTATTTGTCGCTGTTAGAAGAAATAGAAAATGACGGTTACCGCGTTCTGGAACACCGTATAAAACTTACACCCACCCGTAAACTCTGGTTAGCCTGGCGAGCCTCACGACGTGAGAAAAAACGTTTTAAACGATATAAGCGTGATATCGCTAAACGATAATGTCAGATAAAAAAAATATAGCCATAATAGGTGGCGGCTGGTCCGGATTGGCTGCAGCTATTGAACTATGTAAACAACATCATAAAGTAACCGTTTTTGAATCATCTCCTCAATTAGGCGGGCGTGCCAGAAGTATAATCTGGAATGACCTAACATTAGATAATGGCCAGCACTTAATGATTGGTGCCTACCAGCAAATGATCAAAAGTCTTAATACCATTCAGGCAGATACAAAGCAGTTATTCAAACAACTTCCTCACCGAATGTTAATGCTGGATTCTCAAGATGGTAAAACTGCTTTTGATTTGCAATTACCGACCTATCCTGCACCATTACATTTATTATTTGGCGTTCTAAATACACCTAGCCTGTCTATAAAAGACAAAATATTATTATTAGTTCGCTTTAATAAATTACTAAATACGCCAATTAAAAATGATATATCTGTCAGTGAATGGTTAAACAGTGCGAAACTTCCCGATAGTTATAGAAACAATTTACTCGAACCAGTCTGTCTGGCTGCATTAACTACTCACCCCCAACAAGCTTCAGCAAAAGCCTTTCAAAGTGTATTACAACAAACCTTTAATGCCCCGGCAGATTTTACTGACCTGCTAATTCCAACTACTGATTTGGGTAATGTATTTCCGGCTTTAGCAGAAAAATTTATACTGCGACATGGTGGTGAAATAAAAACCCGTTGTAAAGTTCAACACTTGTTACATGACAATACTCAGGTTCATTCAGTTCAGATAAATGATGAGGTCATTAATTTTGATCAGGTAATTCTGGCAACACCGCCGAAGGTTACTGCAAAACTACTTCAGGAAATACCTGCCTGTGTGGGTATGGGTGAACAAATAAACAAATTAAAATTTGAGCCTGTATCAACTCTATATATACAGTTTAAAGGCCCCGTAACTCTACCCTATCCTATGTTAGGTATGGTAAATGGCTTAAGTGAATGGGTGTTTGAGCGTGCAACGAGCGGACATAATGATGTGCTAGCTGTAGTAATAAGCGCACAGGGTGATCACCTGAAACTAACTGAAGAAACACTGCTTAAAACAGTTTACAGCGAATTGTTCAATGTAATTGAAGACTTACCTGAACTCTTAAATAGTAAATTAATTATAGAAAAACGAGCAACCTTTCAATGCCACCCGAATGTCGATAAAAACAGACCTGGCATCAATACAAACTTGAAAAATCTCAAATTATGTGGTGATTATGTCTATATTGAAGAAAATAATCAGCCCGGATTGCCATCAACACTCGAAGGAGCACTACGCTCTGGTGTAAAATGCGCACAATCTATTTTACAAGACTGAAATTTAACCTTAATAAACATTGAGAACACTATGCAATATCAGGCGCAGCCAAATTTTCTAAAAGATAAAATTATTCTTGTCACCGGTGCAGGTGATGGTCTGGGTCGGGCTGCCGCTAAAGCCTATGCTGAATACGGTGCTACCGTGATCTTACTTGGACGCACCACAAAAAAACTTGAAAAGACCTATGATGATATTGTCAATGCCGGTCATACCGAGCCCGCTATTTACCCTTTGAATCTGGAAGGCGCGACACCGAAAGATTACGAAGAACTAGCTCAAACCTTAAAAGAGCAGTTTGGTGCCTTACATGGTTTATTACATAATGCAGCCATTTTGGGTGTCACCACACCTATTCAACAACACGATATTGATGTCTGGTACAAAGTCATGCAAGTCAACCTGAACGCCCCTTTTGTTATGACCCGTGCGCTTTTACCTCTACTACGCGAAACACAGGGTTCTAAAATAGTTTTCACTACAGATGATAAATCATCCGCATACTGGGGAGCTTACGGAATTTCAAAAGATGCGATTACCAGTTTCATGAAAATACTTGGTGACGAGCTTGATACTGAAGAACATGCTGTCCAGGTAAATGCAATTAATCCTGGTGCAGTTCGAACACAAATGCGTGTGCGAGCATTTCCAGGTGAAAACCCTGACCAAATGCCATTAACAGATGAAGTAATGCCAACCTACCTTTACCTGATGAGTGATGACTGTAAAGAAATAGCTCAAACAATTCATGCCCAGAAATAAAGCAAAAAGATAAAAAAGCGACTATCATTGGTAATATGACACCGCTGTACTTCGAATCAAGTAAATAATAATTGGTATCAATAACTGAGCTTTCATCCATGTTAGATACACCAGAAAAAAATGACAAACAAATCAATGACTTGCGAGAACTCGGTTTTCGTAGCATATCCACCATTCTCGATAGTATTGACGCACTGGTTTATGTCGCAGATATGGACACTTATGAGCTCATATTCACCAATGAATACGGTCGTAAAATATGGGGCAATATGCAGGGCAAAACCTGCTACGAAGCACTTCAAGCTGGACAGGATGGCCCCTGTACCTTTTGTACCAATGATCGTCTGTTAGATAAAAATGGTAAACCTACCGGTGTTTATGTGTGGGAGTTTCAAAACACAGTAAATAAACGCTGGTATCAATGTCGTGATCAGGCCATTCCCTGGGTAGATGGCCGTATTGTTAGAATGGAAGTGGCCACTGATATTACCGAACGAAAACAAGCTGAAGACGAACTTAAAAAAGCAAAAAAAATAGCCGAAGAAATGGCTTTCAAAGATGAGTTAACTAAACTTAATAATCGACGTGCATTTTTTGAACTGGGTCACCGGGCATTCAAACAGGCGGTCCGATACGGACACCCTTTATCAATAATCATGATGGATCTGGATCATTTTAAAAAGGTCAATGATACATACGGGCATTCCGCTGGTGACAAAGTTCTCCAGGAATTAAGCAGCCTTGTAAGCAATATGATGCGTGAAATTGATATCATTGCACGTATGGGGGGTGAAGAGTTTGCATTTTTGTTACCTGAAACAGGCAATACAGAAGCGACCAACCTAACTGAACGTGTAAGAAAAGAAATAGAAAATACAAACATACAATTCGATGACGAAATTATAAAAATAACCGCTAGCTTTGGTATCTGCTCCTGCTCAACTAAAAACGAAAGCCTTGAATCAATGTTAAACAAAGCTGATGATGCATTATATGTTGCCAAACGAAACGGTCGTAATCAAAGTAAATCCTGCTTTTAACTTTTTATATAAGTTAAGTCTGTATAACTTAAAATAACATCTTGAAAAACGATAAAAAAACTATTCTGCTGTTATCAGCTTACCGTTCGAACAGTCATGCTGCCTGGGCAGACTGGTTAGTAAAAACATTTACTGAATTTGAATGGATAAAACTCGAATTGCCAGGACGACATTTCCGCTGGCGAATTAGAGGCAACCCATTATCATGGTTATACAAACTTCCTGAAAAAAAACCTGATTTAATTCTAGCGACGTCCATGGTGGACCTGGCAACATTAAAAGGGCTGCATTCTCACTTATCTAATATTCCGTGTATTTATTATTTTCATGAAAATCAGTTTGCCTACCCTACCAGCAAACAACAACACGATTCTGTTGACCCGCAAATGGTTCAATTATATGGTGCATTGGCTGCCGACAACCTGTTATTTAACTCTACATATAATCAAGTTACATTTTTAAATGGTGTAGACAGGCTACTTAAATTACTACCAGATGAAGTACCGAAAAACATAAGTAACCTTTTAGAAAAAAAATCTGAAATATTACCCGTTGCAATTACCCAGGTTGCAAATACCCGGGTTGAAAATACAAGGGTTGAAAAAACAGCCAGTAAAATTCCTCAACTTATATTATGGAATCACCGCTGGGATTATGACAAGGCGCCACAGGTTTTTTCTGATGCATTACACAAGTTAAATAAAATGGATGTAGATTTCAAACTTGCCTTACTCGGTGACAGACCGAATAAAAAACCAGCTGCATTATTGGAGATAGAGCGACAGTTTAGCGATAAAATTATTATTAATGATAAGGTTTCTAAAGAGGATTATTTAAAGTACCTTTCATTAAGTTCAATTGTAGTCAGCACGGCAATACATGAGTTTCAGGGTTTATCTATGTTAGAAGCAGTCAGTGCGGGTGCCATACCTGTTGTACCAGACGACCTTTGTTATAAAGAGCAATACCCCAGTGATTTTCGTTATAAAGCAGGTGACAGTGATGCTTTATCTGAGAAATTATATACATTCTTAAACACTAAACCTGAAGTACCAGACGTATCTAACTATTTTGATGAGAACCTTAAAAGTAACTGGTTTGAATTGTTAAACAGTCAATTTTAATATGAATACTTTCTTAGATTTGATATTTATAGCCTTATAGTTTATCTAATACATTCACCCACAGGGTTTGATCTTCTCTTACAGTACTTAAGCTTTATGGGAACTTGATTTCTGAGGTTTCGCCCTTATGGCGAGTGGCTTTCTTTTCTACAGCAAAAAGAAAGTCACCAAAGAAATGCCGCCCCGCTAAAACCAAGCTTTTATTTATAAAAAGCATAAATAAAAGTACCTTCTTCATTCCCGATTTATTTGGCCGCTGCGGAACTCACGAATTATAAAGCCAATTCGCTCAGACAGTCCTCGCGCAAAGCCCCAAATAAATCACTCATTCATCAGCTTGGTTAATGGGGAGAAATGAATCAAAAGAATAGAAGCACAAGCAGATTGAGTGGACTAGTTGTTATTAACATACTAGATTTATTATTATGGATTCACAGTCACTGGGTTCCTGGGTTCCTGGGTTCCTGCCTTACTACGGACTCATGTCCTTCGCCTTTCAGGCCATGCAAGCATGTTCAAATCTTTCCAGAAGATTTAGTCGCAGCAATGACGAGATAGATTGATTTTCTTTTGAATAAATAATTTATATCGGTTTTGATTTACCTCTCCTCTGGAGCTTGCCGAAAATTGTATACCACTAGGGTCAAAATCACAGG
>Ga0316206_1002298_pt1 | contig 13306 bp, 12 predicted proteins | sample 6monthpyrite_MG_FD_204942 | JGI IMG/M metagenome (GOLD analysis project Ga0316206, IMG submission 204942) | Microbial mat bacterial communities from mineral coupon in-situ incubated in ocean water Damariscotta River, Maine, United States -... | ecosystem: Environmental > Aquatic > Marine >...
TGGTCATGGAAGGGATCTCTGCTTTTTTAATCGTTGGTGTTTTTGTTATTTATTTTTGATCTCATCATTAAAGAGTAGCAGGTGATTATTTATTGGTCAAATTATTGTGGATGTCCTGGATATCTGATGAATAGACCCAAACCTGATCGGAGTCGAATTATTCATTGACAGCGTGTCGTTTCCGTCTCCACCTTGGCAGGCAACTACCATCGCTTGAAAGTGCTTTTTAACGGCATGTCATTTCCTTCTCAAACCTCGCCAGTCATTTCGATCACTAGCTATCGCCAAAGATGCATAGTGCTGTTTTTCTTGTATAACATGAATCGGATATACGAAGTATATTTGGCTATGCACACTAAATTAAAAACAACCAATGATGTGAGCTAGAAAAATATCGTTTTTAACGATACGATGTTGCACTATAAATATAGCTCGAATTTAACTAAAATAATAATTGATTATTTTTTATTGATATTCATAGAGCGATTACCCTGCACTATAATGTGCTATCTCTACACTTAATGATTACGGAATTGTCAGGGCGCACGGCATTGCAAGATGATGAAGTTTGAGATTATTGAACAGTGGAATTAAGAAACTGGATTCGATATGTCACCTTTAATGAAGATAAAGTGCGTACCCGAACAGGCAATCAAGCGCAAATATTGGCGAAACCTTGCCATCACCCTATTATACTAAGCGAATATTAATCACTTTCAGGCCGCAATCGATATATTTTCCGATATTCCGAATTAACTAGAAAAATTTCTAAAGCAAGCTAAATTTTTATGAGAAAGCCGTGGTACCACCCCTATCGTGCGCAAGTAACTTAAATAGCCCTACCTTCAACCATTACTTTACTGAGTACAGATTGAGTATATTGATTTATTTTTTGCTGCAAGTGCAACAATATTGATCGAATAAATTGCATGCTTAAATCAGCGGTTTTTACTACTTTATTTAAACCCAGTACTTGCATAATTTTTTGAATAAGATATAAAACCCATGAAGAAACTGCATCAGCTAAATTGATACCTTTCTTCAAAATATAAGCCAGTTGATCCATTAAAGTAAATGAGGTGCTAAATGCTTTTGAAACTAACCAGGCAGCCCCATCAAAGCATTTTTTTAATACATAAAGTAGTGATTGATTTAACCATTCAATTGATGTGATAGTAATTCCAACAGGGCCTTTATTTTTTAACCAACGTTCTATTCCTTTATCGTCTTTACCTACTTCACGTAAACCAGCTAACGTACTCCAGGATTGACCATCCACTGAATTAATGTAATGATCCATCCCATGATATTCAGCCATAGGCACAATTCCCGGCGATGGTAAATAGTAATCTCGTCCTGAAGCAGGTGTGTGTATAAAAGGCCAAATGGGTATACAGGGTACAATGTCCGTTTTATGGTACGCTCGAAAAATTCGCTTTGCTCCAACTCGACTTGTGCATAAACTGGCAAATGTATACAAGCCTACTCGCGGGCTACCGAATGAATAAATATAAGGTTTACGTTTGTAGTTACTACAAACCCAATCACCACAAATTGTCGCCAATGCACCACCCAGACTATGGCCTATGCAATGAACCGTATGTACGTTTTGTTTTACTACTACGCTCATAAATTTTGTCAGATCTGGCACCATACTCTTAAATGCTTTGTTAAAGCCATCATGTAATGGCTGACCTGTAGTGGAACTCGATACCATCATATTTAAGTTGGTTAGCCAGTCGGCTAAATATTGGGTGCCACGAAATAATATAACAGCATGACCTTCTAATTTACCTTGCCCCAGCAAAGCAAAACCAAAAGCGGTTCTAACTTTAATAATGCCCGGCCCACCTGTTTTAGCTTTTAATAGATCTTTATCACCAAATGTAAAAACATCGCCGTGCTCGCTTTTAAGATACGTCATAGCTTGAGCAAGGCTACTAAGCTTAGTTAATGCGTATACATCATCAGCAAGTACAGCCGCTTGATAAGCAGAAAATTCGGTCATAATTAGAACGCTTTCCTTCGTTTATCGGGTTCAACATCCCATATACATAAACTAAAAATAGGAGAATTATTAACTTTGATCATTGTTTCCTCACTATTAAGTTCGCACTTTATTATTAATGGTTTACCGCGTGCTTCAATATTTTCTTCTGGTTTGCGTTTAACCGCTGACCAAATTCGATACGCTGTATTATTATAATGTACAACAATTTCCTGATAAGAAGAAAACTCCTGTGGTAAATATTTAGTGATGGTTCGTGCGAATACAGCGGGCATTTCAAAATGACCATTTTCATCCGTCCTTGCCTCATCTATTTCTTTACCTGACAAATCAACCGTTCTAACAAGCTTTGCATTTTTTACAGGCTTACCATCGATCAAAATAACACCTGATATATTTGAAAACAAGCATACCTTTCCTAAGTCAGTCATTGACATTGCTTGGCTACCATAAGAGTAAATTAAAATTAAAAACACAAAAGGCCAACCAATAGTTCGCTTAAAACCTCCCATCTCTGATTACCCCAATATTATGTTTATGACATCCACTAGGTGCAAGAATTTTTTAACAACGCATCACTTCATTCTCAAACCGGTAAAATTATTTCGATGGCGACCGATGGCTAAATGTTTCAGCGCTTTTTGACAGCGTATCGCTTCCTTCTCAAACCTCGCCAGTTATTTCGATCACTGGTTATCGCCAAATATCCAAATGCTTTTAGTATTATCGAGATTAATTTTGTAAACCCTATTTTTTCTTTAGATAAACGATCTATCTCTATGTACAGCTAACATCACTGATAAGCGACTAGTTTTAGAGAGGCAAACGCAGTTACGGAAAAATCAGATCAGCTCAACTGGCTTTGTTAGCGTTTGAACTTTCTCAATAAGTTAGAAGACAGGCAATCTGTCACGATTAGAATGGTTCATCGTCATTCACTTTTATATTTTCGTCTATTTCTTCGTGATACTGGTTTTGATCCATATATTCCCACATTTCATTCTGATGCAACCATATTGGATCTGCATTTTTCCGAATGTACTCGTCAATACCCATTCCGTCTATCGTCAGCGGTCTTTTGACTCTGACTTGTTTTCCATTCATGAAGATCCACATATATTTCTTTTGCCTTTCTGCCTTGGCTTTTTTCTTGGCACGCTTTTGTGCAGCGGTGAGTTTCTTTTTTACCTTTGCCATTTTTAGAATTTTTTGTGACACTACCGCCTAGTAACATCTGGCGACAAGCTAGTAACGATGAAAATAGAATGTAGCATATTTTTCGATAAAGTAACTCCCCTTTGATCACCCGACAGAGCTTACCGATCAGACTTTATGCGCTCGTTATACGTGATTTACTCACAGAATTCAAGCAACCACTCCGCACTTTTTTTGTATTTGAAGTTTGGTATAGGTCGAACACGCACACTACCTGGTGCGAATTTTGTATGACTCTTACTCAAACACGTATTACATCGCGGATTTAGACGCGCACGGGACTATGCATTCTTGCACTCCAATGGAAGCAGATAATTAAAATTCTCCCGTATCTATTACGCTGTTTTGTTCCACCAGCCACGGATAAGAAAACTCAACGAGCGAAATTTTGTTGCTGTCAGTGTGGTGGAACGATGAAAATTATTCGGACACGTTTAGAAAGAAAAGTGATGATCCCATCCACTCCAGAAGCTACATAGATTTTTGGATTCAACCTGGGAGAAATAACATGTAACCGAGCCGCAATATTTGTGTGAAAATTAATTGATCAGTTTAAGTGCTGAGGGAATCCCGTTGCCGAATTTTGTCCTAAATACCACTTTTCAAGATCAAATGGGATAATATTTTGAATGATGAACACCAATGACTGAGACATTTCCTTAATTTTTGAGGAGCTAAATTTTCGCTCCATAAAAAATACTGAAAAACCCATCGCCTTTCAAAATATATTTTCTATTAATAGTCACCACCCATAGCCCGGGCTTGTCCAACAATGCGATAAGGTTGTGATTCGCTCTGCTCACACAACCTATCCTTATTCGTTATATTCAGTATGATTCATCAAACATTTCCCAGTAGATTACCTTCTCAGTAGCGGGATCGACTTTAATTGAACAATATTTACCATTAACTTTGATGTCGCCGGTCAATAAGCGTACATTACAATATTTTTTGAGAACTTTTTTTCTTTCTTTTAATCGGTTAGTCCATTCATATCCTCGAGCATTTAAACCTATTTGCTCATCTAAAAATACTATATAGCTTTCATCGAAAATCGATTCGGTAATATTACGAATATTTTCTGCCTGACATCTGATTTCATCGGGGATATTCAAGCAGTTTTTTACTGATGTGATAAGTATTTTTTCCAACATAACGTCAATATCAGCGGCAGCCTAAAGCGTCACGATTTTTGCGATAGCAAAAATCGTGACGCTTTAGGCTGCCGCTGAATATTTTGGTTAGGCTTTTCATATCTCACTTAACCGTATTATTAGACATTTATTCAACTACACCGCTTATAATACAACCAGACTTAATAAACTCTTGTATTTGTAAACCTACGATTTCCTTAGCTGGCCAAGCATATTCATCAGCGTCTGATTCTTCTTTCCTTTTAACTACAAGTTTGTACTGGTTGTCTAAGTTTCGTATATTACTAACAAAAGACACCCATACAGCTGCTGTACTCCCAGAAATATTTGCTGCCACAGGAATAAGCCCAACTAAAGTATCGTAAATTTGATGCGATGTTTCTAAAAGCGCCTTAATTTGTAGGGAACTCAATTTGCAATCATCATCAAAAATACTCGACTTCACTTCCAGCGCAAATGGCTTTAACTCTTCAAATGACTTTGCATAATTCGCATGTTTATCCCATATAAAAGGGTTTCCAGATTGCAACGCTTCGACTAGTAAACGGAAATGCATTTCTAGCGTTTTTCTATTTTCCTCATTTTCCATTTCTCTAAGACATTTGGTTCTTTTTTCGGATATAGCATTCAAGTACAAACCAATTAGAGCGACACCACAGATGGCTTGTATTCCAGATAATACTTTAGCCACGCAGTCATCTGGTAATATGTCTCCATAGCCCAATGTTGTAATGGTTACAACGCTAAAATACCAGCTATCAATTGGAATAAGCGTTTTATTTGTTTCCCCGATAAAATAATAGGCTATAGAAAACACAAATATCAGCACAATATATACCGCGCCATACACCCAAGGATCTTGATGGATTAAATTCCTTAATACCTTCATAGCATCAAATATAGTTTATCAATAATATTCCCTATAGGCCTAAAACTGTTGGCTGGAATATTCTTATAAAATTCATTTGGATTATCATACAAACAAAAATCCATAATTGATTTTTTATTTTTTTTAAGATGAATAATTAATTCGCTCCGAATACAACGCAATAACTCATAATATGTATTAGGCTTATTATAGTCCCTCATCAACAAAGAAATACTTCCATTATCGTAAGCCACATATGTGCCCATTGAAAGAAGCGTCATCCATTTGGATAAATATATATTTTCCGATCCAGGTTTAAAATTTTTAGATAATTCTAAATATGCGCCATAGCTCCAATCTGTACACAGTAAGCTTTTGTTCATTTTCGAAAAAGAGAACCCCAAATCCCATTTACTTTGTATAATATTCGTAGCTTCAATAGCTCTATATCCGCGTCCAGATTTTCTTCCTTTACGGACAGCTTCATGTGCTCTACGATCTACATAACAATTAAGGAAGTGATGGTAATGCCTTTCAAAGTCTATATCGCCTTTTCTAACCAGATGTTTTTTGCAGCCATGTTCCTTACATTCGCAATTTTCATCACATTGGCAATCTACCCATTCATATAATTCTTTGATCGCATTTTCTATCTTCTCTGGATATCTATTTCTATTTTTACTTGCCCAATAATTGGATGCTCGCAACATGCTTGACAGTTGGTCACCATTAAAGTATCCGAATAATGACACTACCTTTTCCTCTACAGATTATTATTATTATTTTTTACTTGCCTAACATCGGCGATGAGCGGACGCGACACAGAGCACCGAAACCGGCTAGCCCGATAATCTGAACAAAACCCATGGCTTCAAATTCGACGCTGCGGTAAGCGTTCCGTTTCCGGGTAGAGGCGGGGATTACTCCCCGCGCCCCCCACAGATCCGGACGTGACCCTTACGTCATCCGGTTCCTCGGTAATCAGCGTAGACATCACACTGATGTATGACTATGGACCCGACAAACGATTACGTCAAAGGGGGTCATCGTTTGCACACTCAGTTAATGAAGTTCTGGTGAGACAGTTTTTGGTCACATAGTACCGACTGCCGTTCCGTTCATCAACACGTCATACCCGGCTTCTCCTTCCCTACAGTGGGTCCTTATGGTCATCGTTCCCCACCTTCCCGATCAATGTCACCACTAATCTTCGGTACTATGATCCGCTAAGACTTCCGACAATGCTTCTTGGGTTTATTCGCTTTCGCTATCTGCCCCCAATACCTGGTATCGCTTGCTGAGATTTTGTGTTTTTCAGTGAACTGACTCTTTACAGATTCAGCAAGAGTTCTGCAAAGCCAGGTACCTTTTATTAACCGATGTACCTATGCTATCGGTTGCTTTCGATCCAGGACACGTCGGATCTCCCGAGTTCCCAAGCTACCCCTGTAAACGCATTCTCTGTTCTCAGACCCCGGTGGTGTCGCAAACACTTGCCTATAACGTGTTCGAGACTGCTGCCTTCCAGCCAATCGACGCCGTCAGCTTTCCCCACTTTCGCAGGTTATCCTAAAGACCACAACTCTACATATTTCGGGGCTCAATAGAGAGCCTACATTCTCGTTCCACCCTTGCTCCGCACACCTTGTTACCAAGATCGCACCTGGGCTTCACTACTTGCCTGTTGGCTAAACTTTAGCTTGGCAGGACTAGGAAATCCTACTTCTGATTTCCGCACCTGCTGGGTAACATTAACTAATTTCAGAAATAAATCTTCCTCCCAAAGCTTTGGATTTATCTCGGCACGACGATCGCACCGTTAGGTTATTGTTAATTCACCGCTTAACCTTGCCATGGCTTTGTGTGCTTTTCTCTCTGTATTTTTCTTTGCTTTATCCTGATTATAACGGATTTAGGGGAGTGCTCATCAGATCTTAAAATATCAATGACTTACGCGTAGCCCCATGGTCATTAACTGCTGCACTGCATTTCCACATGGCTAAGTTTTAGTTGTAAGTGATTGATTCTAGGTTTTCGCATTGGCCATCAAATATGGCCTCCCCTAAATCCGTTATAATCAGGCTTTATCTTTTACTATTTGTTCAATCGACCTTACGTTTTCAGGCACTTTCTTTTTGAGATACTTGAGCTAAATGGGCTATTAATTCATGGTCGCAATCTAAATACCGAAAGACATGTATGCGTTAGTCTGTTCTTTAGACCCATCATCAGTTAGGAAACATCAAACTCGTTACTCTACAAATTATTAGTATATGAAATATAATCTTCTAAATTCATATTCTCTGGAATAGAGATGATTTGATCTCTCTCTTGTTCCTGAATATAGTCAAAAATATATTTTCTAAAAAATCCATTCCCAAGTATTTTCCTTAAATCATTATTTATAAAATTCTTTTTTTTTCCATTGCATGACCCACACAATAGTTGGTAGTTTTCCCATGATGTTTCTCCCATTAACGAGTACGGCCATATGTGATCACCAAACAAATAGTCAAGTCGTGTGTGATCATATTGATCCCCACATATAGGGCACGGGTAATTATTTACCTTTTTATTTATGCAATAGTGTCTAAAGTACGTACTTTTCCACTCACAGGGAAAAGTACGACGAGTCGTATTGCAATCAATAAATTGGGGGGGATTATTTTTTATCATGGATAAGTTTACATAGAGCATAAGTTGCTTTAATTTGATCGGCTTGTCCCGGCCACTTTGCTCTTGGCGTAGGGTAAATAAAATCTAAGTGTTCTTTTATTTTTGATGGGCCATGAAGCAACAGTACCTGAATATCGTCCCATTGAGAAGGTGTAACAGCTTCAGGGTTTTCCCATAATTCAGATGCTGCTGCAATAAACAATGATATTTTTACTCTTGAGGCAGGTTTAATTTGCGCAACATTTTTTGTTTTAATGTTAAAAAACCATTCATTAAACATAGAAAACCAATCGTGTAATTGATTTAAGGTTGCTAATGTTTTTATTTTGATATGGTCTCTATCTTCAACCTGAAGTCTTGCGCAATAAATATCTAAAACAGAATTAATAGTTCTGTTATATGAAATTTTCAGTTCACGTTGTGAGTCTTTGGAATTCAGGATTAGCGAAATAGCATCAATGTCTTTTGCTATCACAAAGTATAAAAACATTTCAGACGGACTTTGCCCAATAGCAAATGTGGAGTCTTTCCACCAAGTATTCCAAACACTTTGGTGATCACTTTTGGCCCATGGATATACTATATCGAATTTTTCCTTGGCGCTTTCAATCATTCGTTTAGTTCCTTTTCGCTCAGGATCATAAATACCTGCAAGCCGAATGAAGGTAACTCTAGATGAATCGAAAAACGTTGCTAATCTCAAATCTTGTCCGCTTAATGGAACTCCTGTTTCATTAATTCTTCTGAAAATTTCTAACTTTAAATCAAGTTTGTCAGCTAAATTTTGAGGAAGCTTAATTATATTTATTCTGTAGTACAGAAGTCTATCTTGTAAATAGTCAGGAAGCTCCTTGAATTTCTTCCCTTGTATTAGCTCTCTTAAATTGTCAACGTATTCTAACTCATCTTCGTTACATAATGAGAACTCATTATTTTTGAAGTCGGATAGTGTTGTTAATCGTTGCTGACCATCAACAAGTTCAAATTTTTCTCCCTCTTTATAGTCAGGGCAAACAATTAATGGGGGAACGGTAAAATTGTTTATAATGGACTCAATAAATAGTGATTTTTTGGGGTTATCCCATTGTGAGGCATCTCGTTGATAATCGGGGATGTAATAAATTTTTCTATCAAGCATTTTCAGTAGCCCCTCTATATCTAGAGTTTCTGTATTTGTCGTCCCAGTGACAAGTGGCTGAAAATCATTTTCTCCCATTTTTATTCCTCATTGCTAATGTATAATTTGCAATCTATTTCATAATGAAGCATAGAGTTAAAGAAAATTTCGTCTGAAATCGCGTGCATCCCAAATAACACCTTCCTTTGCGGTGCCGCGAAACAATACTCAACTTAGAAGTCTACGGCTACGGCATAACATACCAGACAGATGGATAAAATTAATTTTGTATCTCAGCAGTATAATACTGCATAGTTAATCTTCAGATATTTTGTTCGTGTTTTTCCTTGGATTAGTCCATACATTTCATAATTGAAGTGTAGATAATTTTAGACAGAAAACCACTGAATTTCCGTAATGTATCGTTAGCGGGATACCCAGACAGAGGAGCGCGCCTTATCGCGTCTGTCTCGATCTGCTTGATGGCGTGATGGCGTGATGGTTGATTTGCCCGATCGCTTAGCGAAGGAGGCGTGCTCCTCATCTACACGATGGCTCCGCGAAGCGGAGCCATCCCCCTGCGTAACCGGGCGCCGATATCGAAGCCCAGGGGAATACCAAACCACAAAACTACCTGAAGCCCATGAGCCATCAATAGCCAACGTCAAGGCGTTCCGTGTTGACGTTACGGTTATACGGTGAAGGCACCACGATATCCGTCACAATATCCCTGGGATCGAAACCCCCACCCAACGCCAGCCTGAGCCACCGCCATGAATCGACCCAAACCTGATCGAAGCCGAATCACTCATTGACAGCGTGTCGTTTCCGTCTCAGGCCTCGCCAACTCTTTCGGTCACTGGCTATGGCCCAACATCCCAATGCTTTTTAACAGCCTATCGTATCCTTCTCAAACCTAGTCAGCGACTTTGATCACTGGCTATTGCCACAAATCCAAGTGCCTTTGACTTTTTGTTTTTCTTTTTTCGTATAACGACCTAAATAAGCCGTGCGCTTTTCAGCGTCAGCTTTATTTTTTGGTTATTGACTATTCTTTTATGGCTCTGTTTGCGTTAAGTGTTGGTAAGCATGAATTTAATATAAAACAGCTTATTTTGTAGTATTTTGTTGTTCTTTAAAGTTCTATTTTATATCGAAATAATCAGTTTCAACACTTAACGCAAACAGAGCCTCTTTTATACAGTATAGTAGCACTACAAATGGCGGCATATTGTTATGTGACTTACCACCACCAATTGGTGCCGTGTTACTCGTAGCATGTGGATTTTGCCACCTGACACCATGGCGTCCATTCATGCCATCGCCAACTCCCCAACTTGAATTACTAGTGTCACCAGCTTCTACTGTTCTATGTTTATGGCTAGGCATTTCATCTTCTGTAAGTTTATGCGATTCTTCGCCACCAGTATCACTAAGTATTCTTCCTGTAAGTCCATTGCCTCGTCCAACCCCAACAATTACCCGTCCTTTTGCTAAATCAAAGGTGCGCCAACCGTCTGGGCAAGTGGAAGCATCGAATGCTACTACTGCATTTTTAGGGAAACGTTTCCCACTAGTTTTTTTCTCTAATTGTGTTGTTAGGTTTGTGATTTTATCCTCAAGACACTTTATTGCCTCACCTTTATTAGCGGTATCTAAGCACTCTGCTAATGCGGGGCTAGATACCGTAATTACCATCAAAAAAAGAAAAATAATTCTAGTCCGGACATGAATTAGGTTGTTGTTGCCAAGGCACATTACAAGGATTCTCCACTGATTGCTGATTCGGTTGAGTTGTTGCTTTACCCATTATGACTTCAGAGTTTTCACCAACAGACTGTATGAAATAAAAAAGAACAATAATACAAAAAGCTATAAATATAAGTGCCATCCATGCAGGACCTGTAAATTCAATACCCAATATCTTAAAACTGGTTGCGTGTGTTGTATTATTATTGTCGTTCATCTAGGGATCCTTTTTTTCATGCATACCGGCAGCAATGAGGGGCAAACCATAGTGGCGTGATTTTTGTGCTATTCAAGCACAAAAATTCGCGCCGCAGAAGTTTGCCCCTCTCAATTGCTTTTGTTAGCTTTTGACAACTCGTTTAAAGTAGATATCTGACACCATACTCCATCATGTTTTACATATTTATCTTGCTCGCCATAGCAATTCAAAGAATGAACTCTAGTTAGAAATGGTTGATCACTGACAAGAACTTCATGCACGGTATTTGGAAGCACAACTATTTCATCCCCGGCACATAGCTTTACTTCATGAGTTTCATTGAGACGAATGGACATTTCTCCCTCTAGTACCACGTATATTTCTGTACCTAATAAGTGTTTGTGACAACCTTGGCCAGCCAAATGATTAAAAGTCGAAATTTCTACTCCACCTTGGCCAGTTTCAATAACTGGTGTTTTTTCTTCGGGGCTAGCAGAAGGTCCCCATTCTGTATCAATTGCATATTTTTCCTTGTTTGGAAATATATTATTTACTCCAATTTTCCTCCCATTATTTTTTTCTTTCGGTTCAAGATATATTTTCCAGTCGTCCTTAACATTTCTTTTCCGAACAACCAAATACGGTACTGATTCTTTTTCCATTAAGACTCCCCCTTATCTGATTTTAAAGCTAAACGACTGTGTTCAACGGCGCGGTTTTTTACGTCCGATGCAACACTTGGTTATGTAATATTTTCATTATTTTTCTTCTGATTATAACGGATTTAGGGGAGGCCATATTTGATGGCCAATCCGAAAGCCTAGAATCAATCACTTATAATTAAAACCTAGCTATTCGATATTGCAGTGCAGGAGTTAATGACCATAGAGCTACGCGTAAGTCATTAATATTTAATGATCAGGTGAGTCCTCCCCTAAATCCGTTATAATCAGTTTTTCTTCATTCTTTAAAACCAATACCCCATGAACCAAAAAATTTGCACCTACGGCTGATGAAGATATAAGAATTAAATTCGCTAATAACTCATCGAATTCTGATAATTCCACGTTGTCAGGTGTAATTGAGCCACATATAAAAGCGGCTATGCACCCAGAAGCTATAAGAGCATAGGAAGTGTAAATCAATTTTTTTCTGTTTTTTCTATGTTTTTCTCCAAAGATTATTATAAAAACAGTTATTAGAGCCCAGACGGAAAAAACAAATATTGGATCAATTGTTACAATTAGCCCCCATGCCAAACAAAGCCTTAGTATAACAATCAATACACAATAGGATATAAATCCAATTGCAACTGGGTGGAATTCGAATTCTTTAACGTTTTCGATCATGTACTTTATACATCTCACGGTAGGAACTCCTGTTACCAAGAGCCCCCCGTACAGACCCGGACGTGCAGTTTTCCCAAGCCGTTAAGTTTATGAATCGGTTGACGGGTTGGTCCTTGTTTCGATCATTGTCAGGAGCTTCAGTAAGTAAAAACTCCCCTTCCATTTTGACTAGTTTTCTAAAACCGCTGACGTACAGTTCGGAGTGAGCTATTTCGTCAGGGCTATCGCTCTATGTAAATATCGCTGTTTAAGTCTGCTATATCAGTCTATTTTTCGATATTGCTATATTATTCAGCGAGTATAATAATCAACAGTCTTTACAGATTCATGCTTTGAAAGGTGATAGTTTAGCCAATTAGAGCGAAATGCTTCGATCATGCTTCGATTGGGCGATCATAGGGCGATTGCCCTGGCTATTTCATCTATAACATGAGCTGCGGTAATTAGGTACTTCTCGCTTTTGTCCTCTAAGATAAAATATGTTCCCACGAGTGAAGGCCTACCGTTCTTTTCCACACCGTAGATTGGCAACACCGCATCACGGTACTTTTTGACGGCCACGCTTTTTCCGGCATTCAATTGCTCGCGGACAATTTCTTTAATTGACTTGATCACCGTCGTATGACTTTCTGAGATCTAACTATTGTCAAAGATCCCAGTTTTTTTGCAACGTATCGTTTCCTTCTCAAACCTCGCCAGTTATTTCGATCACGGGCTATCGCCACAAATCCAAGTGCCTTTGATTTTGTGTTTTGTTTTTTTGTATAACGCCTAGATAAGCGGCGCTGCTCCAGATGTAAAAGCGCAGCGCCACGACCCTGGAACAGCGCCGTCTTGATCTACTGGTTGGACGAAGCCGCTATCGCGGAGAAAATGCGCATTGATGCTTAATTAAGCTTATAATGTCACCTCAGGCCCTCATCTAGAGGGGCCATTCAACCACGAATCATGAGGTGACACACCATGAAAAC
>Ga0316206_1002299_pt1 | contig 13299 bp, 9 predicted proteins | sample 6monthpyrite_MG_FD_204942 | JGI IMG/M metagenome (GOLD analysis project Ga0316206, IMG submission 204942) | Microbial mat bacterial communities from mineral coupon in-situ incubated in ocean water Damariscotta River, Maine, United States -... | ecosystem: Environmental > Aquatic > Marine >...
TCTTCAATAATAGAAAAGTGATCGATAAATGACATAATAAACTCCTGTTTTAAGGAGTGTATTAGATCATGTTCTGGCCTAAAGTACGATCTTGCCCTGCACTCTATTAGACTATTTATCTTCTATATGAGTAAAGGTTATTGTTATTTACCGCTAGTTTTTATAAAATTAACAACTGTTGACTAAAATATAGTTAACCAGAACAGTAATTGTCATAATTACTCATATTAATACTGGAATGATTTTATGCAAAAACCTCACATATTGTTAGTAGAAGATGAAGAAGTAACGCGTTTTAACCTTCGCAGTTTATTTGAAGCCGAGGGTTATCAAGTATCTGAAGCTACCGACGGTGACAGCATGGATACAATTTTGCAACAGCAAAAAATTAATCTGGTGATCATGGATATTAATCTGCCGGGTAAAAATGGCTTGATCCTCGCTCGTGAATTAAAAAAGAATAGTGAGCTTGGCTTAATTTTCTTAACGGGTAGAGATAGCGATATTGATAAAATATTAGGGCTAGAAATTGGTGCCGATGATTATCTCACAAAACCATTTAATCCACGTGAATTAACCATTAGAGCTCGTAATATTTTAACTCGTATTAGCCAATCAACAACTGAAATTGACACGACTATATTGAAATTTAATCAATGGCATCTTGACAGTAATTCACGCAAAATGACTTCCCCAAATGGTAATGTTATTTCTATTCCTAGAGGTGAATTTCGGGCACTGCGTTTATTGATTAAAAATGCAGGTCACATTGTTACACGTCAGCAGTTGATCAAAGAAATGACCGGTAGAGATTTGCGTGAAAATGATAGAACGGTAGATGTAACTATTCGTCGGCTTCGTAAACACTTTGAAATTGACGACAACTCACCCGAATTAATTAATACCATACATGGTGAAGGTTATCGTTTTGTTGGTAAGCTAGAGTCTTAATGCCGTTGTGTAAACATTACTAACTTGCAAGCCACTGTTGTAATTCTTGTAACGCTAATTCATTTAAGTGCTGTAATTGTGTAATTGCAGCACTTTTTTCATCCCATTTGGTCATGGTTTTTTCCATACTCACCAATAACGCATGTACTTCAACAAAGCCCACACTTCCCGCTGCACCTTTCATTTTATGACAACATTGTTGCCACTGTTGCTGTTCTGCATCTAAGGCTTGATTAATTCGTTCAAGATAGTTTAACGATTGCTCACGATATAATGCCGCCATTTGAGCTAATATTGCAGGTGATAAATTCGCTTGATAGCCAGTCAACAACTCAATATCTAACTGTTTAAATTCATTCATAATAATCATCCATAAAACACAGAGTGAACGGTTATTCTATCAACAAAATAATGTTTGTCATTATTTGTTTAAACAACACGAATAAGTTAATAGCACAGATTCTATCATCACATTCGTTTTAAAGTGTTTAGCTAATACACAATTTACGGTAGAATAGCCGCCCTAAAATGAAACGAATAACCGCGACGATAGTATATACCGATCTTTCACCCAAAATTATGGGGTAAATGGCATGCCAAATAGGCACGCTATTGTAAGGTCCACATATTTTCGGCTATGTCGCTAACAATTATATACAGCGCTGTATTTAAACGTGGAGTAGTAATGCCTACATCAATGCCCGATATTGCCAATCACACCACAGCTCAAACCGAAGGTAAATTGGATTGGGTTGGAATGAGCAACATTGAAATGCCCATGATGATAGCCTCAAAAGATGAAACAGAACGTATGGTTTCTGCTCATATTGACGCTTTCGTTAACTTGAATGAGCCAAAAGCCAAAGGCATTCATATGTCTCGCTTGTACTTACTGTTAGATAATTTAGCCAGCGAAGGTACCTTAAATTATGCAGCATTAGTTCACTTGCTCGACAACTTTATTGTTAGTCATCACGAACTAAGCGATAAAGCAAAAGTACAATTTAGTTTTGACTATCATTTACGCCGTCAATCATTAGTCAGTGGCAAATTAGGTTGGAAAGCCTATCCAGTTACAATTATTGGTTATTTAAATCAACAACAATTAACCGTTGAATTGGCGCTAAATGTGAATTACTCCTCTACTTGCCCTTGTTCAGCAGCGTTAGCTAGGCAATTAATTCAACAAGCGTTCAACGATAAATTTCAAGCCGCTGAACAATTAACCATTGATAATGTTCATCAATGGTTAGGCACTACTGAAGGTATTGTCGCCACCCCTCATTCACAACGCTCTGTTGCAGAAGTAAAAGTAAAATTAAATGCTGACACAACCGACTTCCCAATTAAAATGTTGGTTGACTTAATTGAAGGTGCACTAAAAACACCAGTGCAAGCCGCCGTAAAGCGCGAAGATGAACAAGAGTTTGCTCGACTAAATGGCCAAAATTTAATGTTTTGTGAAGACGCCGCTCGACGCTTACAGCATCAAATGAATTTGGCCACTGAATTTGATGATTTTTGGTTAAAAATAAATCATTTAGAATCATTGCATGCGCACGATGCGGTAAGCATTACCACTAAAGGTATTGAACACGGCTATCAACCTTAACGGCCAATAATCAAACGCTCATTATTTCAAACGCTAGATCGAAAGCCGAATAACTAATCACTATTCGGCTTTTTAATTTCTATCAATCGAAGTAATGATTACAAAACCTTAACCACCCCACTAAAAACTAAATAAAAATTCTAAAAAAACGCATAACAAATAAAATTTCCAATAAGCAACCATTAAAAATAAACCATTCGTCAATGTAATAAAACTACATAAAACTGTAGTTTTGTGCTATTTAATAACTTTAATATGTATATTTGTTCGTTGTTATTCAAAAATAATGTAAATATATTACGAGCATTAACTCTATTGTGATTGATTTTTTTGCAACAAAACATTACTGTTAAAAGTCATCGTTAGTTCTGTCATGTAAATATTTATGCTATATATTCTATCTAATACGACAGCTTTCCTTGCTTAACTGGTGATTTCCTCAGGAGAAAAACATGCAACTGTATGACGCCAATATAGAAAAAGATAATTGTGGATTTGGCTTAATCGCCCATCAGCAAGGTGAAGCAAGCCATAAGCTTATTAAAACGGCTATTTATGCACTTGGCCGAATGCAACACAGAGGAGCAATTGCCGCTGATGGTAAAACCGGTGACGGTTGCGGGTTGTTATTACAAAAACCAAATAGTTTTTTTCGCGCCATTGCAGCAGAAAACAATTGGCAGCTCGGTAGAAAATATGCCGTCGGGATGGTTTTCTTAAATACCGATGCCGAGCTTGCCGAGCAAAGTAAACAAATTTTAGAGCAAGAACTTGCCAAAGAAACATTAACGATTGTTGGTTGGCGTAAAGTACCAACAAATCCAGCCATATTAGGAGAAATTGCCAAGAGTAATTTACCTGATATTCAACAAGTTTTTGTTGATGCACCTCCCGGATGGCGCAATCGAGATTTAGAGCGACGACTTTATATGGCTCGTCGTCGTGCCGAAAAGCAGATCACTGATAAACAATTTTATATTGCTAGCCTATCGTGTTTAGTGACTATCTATAAAGGTTTAATGATGCCGGTTGATTTGCCAAATTTCTATTTAGATTTGGCGGATATCCGTATGCAATCGGCCATTTGTGTATTTCACCAGCGATTTTCCACCAATACCACACCACAATGGCATTTAGCGCAACCGTTTCGATACTTAGCCCATAATGGTGAAATTAATACTATTAAAGGTAACCGCCAATGGAGTCGCGCCAGAACTTATCGATTTTTATCTCCACTTTTACCTGATTTACAAGACGCAGCCCCATTTGTAAATGAATCGGGGTCAGATTCATCATCACTAGATAACATGCTAGAGCTGTTTCTTGCTGGTGGAATGGATTTATTTCGTGCCATGCGTTTATTAATGCCGCCCGTTTGGCAAAATAATCCGTGTATGGATGACGATTTAAAAGCCTTTTACGAATTTAACTCAATGCACATGGAACCTTGGGATGGACCAGCCGGCGTGGTTATGACTAATGGTCGCCACGTATCATGTAACTTAGATCGTAATGGTTTACGGCCGGCACGCTATGTGATCACTCGTGATGGTTTTATTACGTTAGCCTCAGAGGTAGGGATCTGGAATTACGGTGAAGATGAAGTAGTTGAAAAAGGCCGTGTAGGGCCTGGCGAAATGCTCGCCATTGACACCTACACCGGCAAAATATTCCTTTCTACCGATATTGATAATGAATTAAAAGCTCGTCATCCTTACCGAGCATGGCTTGATCAACATATTCATCGGCTAACACCATTTGCATCACTAGCTGCAGAATTGGTGGGCCAACGGGTATTTTCTGATCAAGAAATGGCTCAATATCACAAGCTATTCAATTATAGTTATGAAGAAATTCAGCAAGTTATCAAAACTCTTGCCGAAAATGGGCAAGAAGCTACCGGTTCAATGGGCGATGATACCCCAATGGCAGTATTATCCAGTCAACCAAGAACCTTGTACGATTATTTCCGGCAGCAATTTGCACAAGTAACCAACCCCCCTATTGATCCCTTACGCGAACGCTATGTCATGTCATTAGGTACCTGTATTGGTCGTGAGCACAATGTGTTTAACGAAACTACCGGTCACGCTAATCGGGTATTATTTGAAACACCGATCCTAATGTATACTGGGTTAAAACAGTTACGTGAACTAGATCAAAATCATTATCGTTCAGACACTTTAACGCTTAATTACGATCCTGAAGAAGGCTTGCAGCAAGCACTTATCCGCTTATGTAACGAAGCGGAAGATTTAGTACGTAACCATAATACCGTTATTTTAATTTTATCTGATCGCCAAATTCATTCAGGATTATTACCTATTCCAGCCGCTATGGCCGTTGGTGCGGTACAAAAACGTTTGGTTGATCAGCAACTACGCTGTGACTCAAATATTATTGTAGAAACCGCCTCAACCCGAGATTCGCATCAATTCGCCGTACTATTAGGCTTAGGTGCCACCGCCATATACCCGTTTATGGCTTATGAAACCGTTGAACAATTAGTTACCCAAGGTCAGCTCGCTTTAGATGCTCGACAAGCATTGCTCAATTATCGCAATGGTATTAATAAAGGTCTGTTAAAAATATTATCTAAAATGGGAATATCAACCATTGCCAGCTATCGCTGCGCGGGATTATTTGAAGTCATTGGCCTACATCAAAACATCATGCAATTGTGCTTTCCTGATTTACCTAGCAGATTACAAGGTGCAGATTTTGAAGATATTGAGCAAGATAATATTAATTTAGCACGTCGGGCGTTTTTGCCGCATCAAAAAGTTAACCACGGTGGTTTACTCAAATACGTGCATGGTGGCGAATATCATGCCTTTAATCCTGATGTAGTTGCTTCACTGCAAAACGCGGTAAGAACCGATAGCTATGCCGATTATCGCACATTTGCTGAGCACGTAAATAATCGCCCTATTGCCACATTACGCGACATGCTTGCCCTAAAACCGCCAGCGAATGGCATTAATATCAACACGGTGGAGCCTGCTAGCGAATTATTTAAGCGGTTTGATAGTGCCGCCATGTCAATTGGTGCACTTAGCCCAGAAGCTCATGAATCATTAGCCATTGCCATGAACCGTTTAGGCGGATTTTCTAATTCAGGTGAAGGCGGTGAAGATGAACGCCGTTATGGGACAGTTAAAAATTCACGGATAAAACAAATTGCCTCGGGTCGTTTTGGCGTTACACCGCATTATTTAGTGAATGCAGATGTATTGCAGATCAAAATTGCTCAAGGCGCAAAGCCCGGCGAAGGCGGGCAATTACCCGGTGATAAAGTAACGCCATTAATCGCTAAATTACGTTTTTCGGTGCCGGGAGTAACACTTATTTCGCCGCCGCCGCATCACGACATCTATTCGATTGAAGACTTAGCTCAATTGATCTTTGATTTAAAACAGGTGAATCCGCAAGCAGTGGTGTCAGTAAAATTAGTATCTGGTCCCGGTGTTGGCACTATTGCCTCTGGTGTTGCCAAAGCCTACGCCGATTATATTACTATTTCTGGTTACGATGGCGGTACTGGTGCTAGCCCATTAACTTCAGTTAAATATGCCGGATGTCCTTGGGAATTAGGCTTAGCCGAAGCTCATCAATCATTGGTAGCTAACGGACTGCGACATAAAGTACGCTTACAAGTCGATGGGGGGTTAAAAACCGGTTTAGATATTGTAAAAGCTGCTATTTTAGGCGCTGAAAGTTTTGGCTTTGGCACTGCCCCAATGATCGCCTTAGGTTGTAAATTTTTACGTATTTGTCATTTGAACAACTGCGCAACCGGTGTTGCTACTCAAGATGAAGTGTTACGCGAGCAGTTTTTCAAAGGTTTACCTAAACAAGTAATGAATTATTTTAAATTTGTTGCACAAGACGTACGGGAAATTTTATCTACTCTAGGTGTGGCCAGTTTAACCGAGCTAATTGGTCGTACCGATTTACTCGAGCCACTAAGTGGTGTCAGCGCCAAACAACAAAAACTCGATTTGTCACCCATTATTGCTCCAGTTGTCGCAGGTGATAACACTGCCTTGCATCAAACTCAGCGCAATACGCCATTCGATCAAGGCCAATTAAATCAGCACATGCTGAGTTCGGTACAACAAGCGATTTTACATAAAACTGGGGGCGTATATCACTTTACCATTCAAAACACCGATCGTTCTGTAGGTGCGGCTTTATCAGGTGAAATTGCACGTCAACATGGTGATCAAGGCATGGCTAGCGATCCCATTCACATAAAGTTTACTGGCACCGCAGGCCAAAGCTTTGGTGTTTGGAACGCCGGTGGTCTAGAGCTAGCGCTGGTGGGTGATGCCAATGATTATGTAGGCAAAGGGATGGCTGGTGGAAAAATCACCATTATGCCGCCCAAGGGCGTCGCGTACAAAACTCACGACACGATGATCATTGGTAATACTTGTTTATACGGTGCAACTGGAGGACATTTATATGCCGCCGGTCGTGCGGGTGAACGCTTTGCAATTCGTAATTCAGGTTGCGTAGCGGTGGTTGAAGGTACTGGCGATCATGCTTGTGAATACATGACCGGTGGTATTGTGACTGTATTAGGAAAAATAGGTATGAATTTTGGCGCTGGTATGACCGGTGGTTTCGCTTACCTATTTGACGAGCATGATGATTTAGCAGTACGACTGAATCAAGAATCTATTGAAATGTTAGAAATTAACGAACTGGTCATTCATCAAGAACATTTGCGCGGATTAATTAACCAACATTTTGAAGAAACAGGTAGTTTGCGAGCGCAAGAAATTTTAGCGCAATTTGAGCATTATGCTCCACGTTTTAAATTAATTAAACCCACGGCAACCGATATTAAAACATTGCTAGGCCGACGCCAGCGTTCATCCGCTGAACTGCGTGTGCAAGCGCAGTAACATCAAGGGTCTGGAGAATATAAATGAGTAGAAATGTTTATCAATTTATTGATGTAAAACGTATTGATCCACCAAAAAAAGATATTGAACAACGCAAAATTAATTTTGTGGAGATTTATCAGCCACTCAGCCCAGTACAAAGTGTTGGGCAAGCCGATCGTTGCTTAGACTGTGGTAATCCGTATTGTGAATGGAAATGCCCTGTACATAATTACATCCCACAATGGCTTGAATTAGTTACTGAAGGTAAAATTTTCGAAGCGGCAGAATTGTGTCATCAAACAAATAGCTTACCGGAAATGTGTGGTCGGGTTTGCCCACAAGATCGGTTATGTGAGTCAGCCTGTACCTTAAATGATGAGTTTGGCGCGGTAACGATAGGTAATATTGAAAAATACATAACTGACACAGCCTTTGAGCAAGGCTGGCGTCCAGATTTATCTCACGTGCAAAGTACCGGTAAAACGGTAGCTGTAATTGGCGCTGGTCCTGCCGGTTTAGCCTGTGCCGATGTATTAACCCGCAACGGTGTTAAAGCGGTCGTATTTGATAAAAATGCTGAAATTGGTGGTTTACTCACCTTCGGTATTCCGTCCTTCAAGCTTGAAAAGTCGGTGATCAAACAAAGACGCGAAGTATTTGAAGGCATGGGCATTGAATTTTGTTTAAACACTAATGTAGGCGAAGATATTAGCTTTCAAAGTTTAACCGAACAATATGACGCGGTATTCGTTGGCTTAGGCACATATACCGACATGACAGGTGGCTTTGAAAATGAACAAGCCAACGGAGTTTACAATGCCCTAGATTATTTAGTTGGTAACACCCAGCACCTGATGAAAATTACCGATAACGCTAAACCCTATGTTAATTTTTCAGGCAAATCTGTTGTGGTACTTGGTGGTGGAGATACCGCTATGGATTGTGTCCGTACAGCAACACGTCAAGCCGCAACTTCAGTTACCTGTGCCTATCGTCGTGATTTAGCGAATATGCCCGGCTCTCCGCGCGAAGTACAAAATGCCAAAGAAGAAGGTGTAAACTTTGAATTTAACGTGCAACCACTTGATATTCAAATAGACAACAATGGCAAAGTAAGCGGCGTAAAATTTGTTAGAACTGCATTAGGAGCGGCTGATGCTAAGGGTCGACGTAATCCAGAGCCAATTGCCAATTCAGAATTTGTCATGCCCGCCGAGGCAGTAGTTATTGCCTTTGGTTTTTTACCCAGCCCACCGCAATGGTTAAAAGATGCTGGGGTCAGTTTAGATGCGAAGGGGCGTGTCGTTGCCGATGAACATAGTGAATTTGCCTTACAAACCAGTAATAGTAATATTTTTGCTGGTGGCGATATGGTACTAGGTTCCGATCTAGTGGTTACGGCTATAGATCAAGGTCGTAAAGCAGCGTTAGGGATATTAGATTATTTACAAACGCAGGTATGCCAACAAGTATCCTAAACGACTATCCTAAACAACTAAGGCTGTTTGTGGCACGCGCTTATATTTCGTTCGAAATACCACTAACTCAAATAAGCAACAGCCATATTACAACAACTATTCAGGGGGCAATTACCCCTTGAATAGTTTGTCTCAGAAATGTTCTCCTCCGTAAGCCTTTAACTCTTCCCAAATGCTGTAAATAGAGCGGCTCTACATCACTAAAAGTTGATTTGTATCATCTATTCAATTTTCACGCTCGGTTATGCTTTATATCCTGTCATTAATTACTAGAAAGGATGTATATCATGTCAAACCCTAGAGAACGCAATGCCCAACATAAAATTCATATTCCAGTTTCGGCAAGAGAAAGTCAGTACTTATTAGCTAAAATAAACATTGATGATGCCTTGTTAATTAAATATGCTCATTTAATTAACCCACAAAGCGAACAACCCTATCAAGCATTTTATCAACATTTAGCCTCAATATTTTTTAATATTAGCGCTAGTTTAGCGATAGAAAGTTGTCAATTTATTGCCAATGATAAGTTTACGCGAGTACGTTTTAGTGCTGAAAAGTTTACTTTCGAAACTGAGCAGCAAATTGTATTTCTCTATAATCCACATTACCATCATAGTGACAACAGCTATCTTGACGGCAGTAAATTGGTAAAAAAAATTAGTTTAGTATTTTTAGCCAATGGTATTGATATTCGTGGCAATGCAGCAAAGTTTCATCGAAAAGTAAGCCAAGCTATCAAGTCATTTATAACTGAAATCAATCTTCAACCAGCGCAAGTAAGATTATCTGATCACCAACATTTAGCTTACGATTTGTTTGCTAAAGAAAAAGGCATCACCGTTGGTCAAGCACATAAATTGCGAACCATTGCTAATCGTTATTTAGCCGATGGAGTTATGTTACCCGACAACCATGATTCACTAACTTATGTGATTGCTGATTTACCGATAAATCGACGTATTAAACAGTTATTTGTTAATGAACAACAAGATTACGAAGCATTATATAGTTTTATCAGTAATGCTTTTATTGCGGCAGCCAAAGATGCCAACATTCAAAATGGCGCGATTGTCGCTAATGGTTTAATCCCGATTGTACGTCGCAGTAAAGGGGATGAATTCATAAAAGTTGATGGTGAGTTATTAATGATTGGCTACAATCCTCGTCATACACAATATGGTTTTACTAGTCGTTGGTCACCTGAGCATTTAGTTGATACAATTCAACTAGTGTACTTAGCCTCCGATCTTAATCGCACCAGCCACGGTTTTGGTAAATTTCTCGGCCAAGTTGAACAAGCCTTGCGTACCTTAGCTGAACAACTTGATTATCTTGATAACAAAGAAGAATTACTGATTCGTTTCCATCAACATACAGGCTATTACCTCAGCTAATTAGTGCATCGAACGATTGTAACCTTGACGCTGAAATTGATTTTTACTTGTGTGATCAATCCGCCTGCGGCAAACTATAGCACTACATTTTTTACTGAGAATATGCCATGTCTGTACCTAGTGATAGTTCAGCCGTTAATCAAATTAGTCAAATGCTTGCTTTACAAGATGCCATGAACTCGCGTGTTAGCGATACTTGGCGCGCGAACAATTATCAATGGTATCGTGCAATTTGGGTAGAATGTGCAGAAATGCTTGATCATTACGGTTGGAAATGGTGGAAACACCAAAGTATTGATGTTGCTCAAGTACAACTAGAATTGGTTGATATTTTTCATTTTGGCTTAAGTTTACGCTTAATGACAGGCGCTAGCGTGTCAGAAATTGCTAATGAGTTAGCTGAACAATTAACTCAACCGCTCGCTAATATCACAGATTTTAAACTAGCCCTTGAACAGTTAGCATCTAGTGCCGTTACTGAGCATACTTTTAATGCCCGCGCATTTGCTAATTGCATGCATTTAATTGATATGGATTTAACGGAATTATTTCGTCAATATATTGGCAAAAACACTTTAAACTTTTTTCGTCAAGATCATGGCTATAAAGATGGTAGCTACCTTAAACTATGGCATGGTAAAGAAGATAACGAGGTGCTTGCTGAGCTAGTAAAACAAATAGATGTAACTACTGATGATTTCCAGCAACAATTGTATCAAGCATTAACAGCCGCTTATCCTGCTTAATATTCCAATATTGTGCGCTCTGGCACAAAACCTGCAATTTCCGACATTAACCCCGTAATGTGTCAACATTTTGATTGTCGGAGATTGCTATGGAATATATTTTACTTATCATGATCATGCTCATTGTGATCGTGGCAGTTATTGCTAACCGTTTAACCAGTAATAACTATCCGTTTCCTTTTGAGCGCAAAAGTGCGGTTTTTACACAAGCAGAGAAAAATTTTCAACACTTGTTAGAAACTGCCATTGGCGCCAAATATCGCGTTGTTAATCGAGTGCAACTAACCGATATTGTTACTCTGCGCAAAGGTCTATCTAAAAAAGCAAGTTTAACTGCATTAACGCAAGCAAAAAATAAATATCTTGATTTTGTCATTTGCGATCGCACGACCATGCAACTATTAGGCGTTATCGATTTAGTTGATACACAAGGTAAAGGCTATAAAATCAAAAAAGATTGGTTTGTGTCAGGCGCATTAGATGTTGCTGGCATTCCTCATATTCGCATTAAGATTAAATCCAGCTATAGCCTTGATGAAATTAGAGCCTGTGTTAATAGCAAACTATTAGGCTTTAGACCGCCTGAACCAAGTTATCGTGGTGTTAGAATTCCAGCGCCGTTAATAAAAGCGCGTTCAAAAAACACCGGTGTGTTGGCAAAATCAGCAATTACCGTTACTGAACCTTCTACTAACAAGCAAATTCCAGCGCCTAAGCTAGCTCCCTTAGCGCATTAATAATTCACTAATTAATGTAATTCATAGTTTACCAAGCACATAAAAACGCAATTATTTGCCGTTTTGAAGTGCTTGGCGTTAACCTTGTATAGTCATCCTGAAGCTCGCATCTTAAAGTAGAACGGGTATATAATGTGCTCAACATACTCAGTAAGCGCAACAGCACAGCAGGAATTTACATGAAAGCAGGTATTATCGGAGCGATGGAGCCCGAAGTTGCCATTTTAAAAGCTCAACTAATTAACGCACAACAAATTGATTTTGCAGGATTTACCTTTTATCAGGGTACATTAGCTGGTGATGAAGTTGTGTTAGTGCAGTCGGGCATTGGTAAAGTAGCCGCAGCCTTAGCTACTGCGCTGCTCATCGAAAAATTTCAACCTGATTACGTTATTAATACCGGTTCTGCTGGTGGTTTTGATGCAACATTAAGCGTTGGTGATATTGTGATCAGTAATGAAGTGCGTTACAACGATGTTGATGTAACTGCCTTTGGCTATGAAATGGGCCAATTACCCGGTAATCCTGCAGCCTTTATACCACATCCAGCGCTCATCCATGCCGCAGAACAGGCGATGAATTCATTACCTAATAGCCATGCAGTGTTAGGTTTAATTACCACCGGTGATACATTTATGACCAATGCAGCAGATATTGCCAAAGCTCGTACCAACTTTCCCACCATGGCCGCGGTTGAAATGGAAGGTGCTGCCATTGCACAAACCTGCCACCACTTTGCAACACCGTTTGTAGTTATTCGTTCTTTGTCTGATATTGCCGGTAAGGAATCACCAACTAGCTTTGATGCTTATTTGGAAACAGCCTCAATCAACTCATCTAAAATGGTAATGGCGATGCTGACACAATTGACCGGCACAACGTTAAATTAATATGTTTAATTGGCTAGTCCATCAACCTTGGTTAATAACAACCGGCACGTTATTAGCCGTATTAGTAATTAAAATTCTACTCGTTCACTACATGCCGCATCAACCATGGTGGCTGATACGCCGATATGCGCAATTGCTTGCCAATAAAGTGAACAAAGCAAGCAATCCAATAAATCAACAAACTATTGCGGGTGTCATTGCTACATTAATTACTGTGTTGCCAATTATTACCATGTTAACTTTATTCGAAAATTTACTGGTATTTCCTGACTTGTGGCGAGCATTTTTACTGTACTTAGCATTAGATGGGGTGGAACTTGGTCGGCAAAATAAGCATGTTGCCCAAGCATTAGTTGCTGGCAAAAACTATCAAGCAAAACAACGCTTACAGCCTTGGTTATTACGACAAGCAGATAATTTATCTACTACAGGTATATGTAAAGCAGCAATTGAAATGCAATTATTACGCAGCATAAGCCAATTATTTACCATCTCAATTTTGTTTCTATTATTTGGAGGTTTAACCGCTTTTAGCTTTCGATTAATGCTAGAGCTTCATTATTGTTGGAATATTAAAGATAAGCAATTTAAAC
>Ga0316206_1002300_pt1 | contig 13294 bp, 15 predicted proteins | sample 6monthpyrite_MG_FD_204942 | JGI IMG/M metagenome (GOLD analysis project Ga0316206, IMG submission 204942) | Microbial mat bacterial communities from mineral coupon in-situ incubated in ocean water Damariscotta River, Maine, United States -... | ecosystem: Environmental > Aquatic > Marine >...
CTTTGACTTGCTGCTTCCAACTGTTTTTTAGCCAGTAATATCTGCGGATTTTTTAACATAACTTTTTCCAGCAGCTCTGGATAGTCAATAATTTCGTTGCCCGAAAAGTCTAACGCTGGAAATTTTAAATTTGATGGTAACTCTGTTGGTCTATTAAGCAGTTCAGCTAATATAGCCCTACTATGCCGCTGATTAATCTCACTTAACTGTCGCTGATGAAGTATCTCTATATAATTGTTTTCTGATTCTAAAAGGTCTACATCAGACACCTGAGATAATGTATGTCGATCTTTTGCTGATTCAAAACGAATATACTCGACAGCCATAGACTCATTATCCCATGCATATTTTAAGTCACTTAATATCACCTCAAAAAACTGTTTTGCGATATCTATCTTTCTTAGACCAATTAGATATGGCATATGATTTTGTATGGCTATCTGCTCTGTTTGAGCTGCTTGAATGTCTTCAGAACTTGAACCAAAGTTGTAAATAGGTTTAATCATTCGAAGAGAAACACGACTATCATTAGACGACTGGTCCAGAGCTATTTGTGACGGCTCAATATAAGCGGCCTCTATTTCTAACTGAGCTTTAAAACCCAGAGCTGCTTCCGCCTGCTCTACTATAGATTGTGCGGCCATTATTGAGGCTTCCGCTTCTATAAGCTGATAATGTTGTACGTCACCAGCCATCTCTATCGCCTGTTGCAAACTGAGAGGGTCAGGTAATGTGTCTGCAATAACAACAGACATATTTACCAGACAGAATAATAAACCTGTTGTTTTATTTAAAATATTCACTCTTATGACTTAAACACCCTGCAATTTAATATATCTAGTTTCTTAATTAACTGACTCAGATTTCCGTCTGGCTCGTTTATAACGAGTAAAACTAGATTTTTTATACTCCTCACTAACCATGTATTCTCCTAACCAGAGAAATTCGTTAACACTAGATGTTGGACCAGTATATTTAACTACTCTCTTACCACTTAGGTCAAAAAAGGCAAACACAGGTGTTGCACGAACTCTCTGCTGCTTAAATGAAAAATCTTTTTGAGTGGTTTCATTTCCCTGAAAATCGGTCATTTCTACATCACCTTCAATATTTACCTGAAATATTTTGAAATGCTTTTTATAAAACGAGATAACTTCGGGTTGATTCAGTACGGTCGTTTTCATACGGTGACAGAACGGACATTCATCCATCTCGAAAAAGATAAAAACACCTTTTTTACCTTCTTCTTTTGCTATTTCAAGCTCTTCAGAGAAATCACCAAAGCTTTTATCAAAGAAAGCCTGTTCACTTGCATGGAGTTTAGTCTGCATTGATATAACCAGCATGACTATGAAAAGCACTAGATTTATTTGCAAATAGGATTTATTCATTCTGACACTTTTTTAGTATTCGTTTAAACCATTATTATAAGACAAGCATCTTAGAATATTCTATTTATTTACATTTTTTTTACATATAAAAAAAGGCTCGCATTTGCGAGCCTTTTCAAATATCAAACTAAATAAGAATTAACTTACTGTGCAAGATACGCCTCATCTGAAGCCTCTGTTGAACCAACAGACCATGCACCACGTGACTTAGCATGATTAACTGCTGCATCTACATCGGCACCTGAAGCACTTCGATCTATATCGAATACCTGACCAGGATGAATTAAATCCGCATCTTTAATTTGACCACGGTTTGCTTTATAAATTAATGGCCATTGGTAAGGGTTAGAGTAAATGCTGTCTTTAGCAGAAATGTTCCATAAGTTATCACCACCTACTACTTCATATGAATCATCACCAGCCATTGCTGCTCCACCCTGCTTTGAAGAAGCGTCATCTTCTGAAGCACCGGCTATCGCACCACTGTCTTTCAGTCTAGCTTCTTCCGCTTTAGCCTGTTTCATAGCTGTTTCAGCCTGACGCTGCGCCTTATTTGCTAGTTCGGTTGCTTTCGCATAATCACCGTCAGCCAGAGCGGCTTCAGCACTCTCAATGATCTTCCCTGTATCACGCCATTCAGCATTCATTTTCTTGGCCTGTGCATTGCTAGATTTTGCATCTGCAATTGCTTGCTCAGCAGTTGCCTGATCAACAACAGCATCACCATCTTCTGGAGTTGATGCACAACCTGCAACAAGGCCTAAAACTAGCATCATCATAAAAAATGATTTTAAAAGGTGGTTAAATTTCATCTTGTTCGTCTCCGGTAGACTTTTTTATATAGTTAATAGAAGAAATTAGCAATGACACCATGAAGTGTCAAGCAAATCCCCCAAATAGGTCAGCTTTAATTAACGAGTGTGACGTATATCATATTTGCTCCAATGCATACTGACACCTAGTGGTGTGCTTATAAATACGTTATTCTTGCCTGCCCCAACTAAAAAGCATAACCAGGGTCTTTAAAAGATGACTGATTCGACAAAAATATTCCATAACCCAAGATGTTCCAAGTCTCGTATGGCTATGGCATTACTAACTGAGAAAGGCATAAATCCTCAAGTCGTGGAATACCTGACAACACCTCCCTCAAAACAGGAACTTGAAGATATACTCAATATGCTGAATTGTGAGCCTCGACAATTGATGCGTACCCATGAACAGGAGTACAAGGATAATAACTTATCTAATGAGTCCCTTAGCCGCGACCAGCTAATTGAGGCAATGATTACTTTCCCAAAATTAATTGAACGTCCTATTGTTATAAACAACGGGAAAGCCGCAATAGGTAGACCTACTGAAACTATACTTGAGATTTTATAAATGATTGAAATCATGGTTTTATACTACAGTCAGGGTGGCTCAACTGCTGAAATGGCACGCACAATAGCCCGTGGAGTTGAAGAAGTAGAAGGTGTACAGGCAAGATTAAGAACCGTTCCTGCAATTTCTACCGTTTGTGACGCGACTGAACCCGTTGTCCCAGAAGCCGGTGCACCTTATGCACAACATTCCGATTTACAGGAATGTGAAGGACTGATACTCGGTAGTCCAACCCACTTTGGTAATATGGCAGCTGCTTTAAAGCACTTTATTGATGGCAGTGGCAGTCTTTGGATGTCAGGGGCTCTTATAGATAAACCGGCGGCCGTATTTACCTCAACCGCCAGTATTCACGGAGGCCAGGAATCTACCTTATTAAGCATGTTATTGCCATTATTACACCATGGAATGATTCTTATGGGCTTACCCTATAGTGAGGCGTCACTTCACAAGACAACGACAGGAGGCACACCCTACGGTGCCAGTCGCCTGAATAATGATAATAATGCCCCTTTAGATGAAGATGAGAAAAATCTATGTCTGGCACTAGGGCGACGCGTTGCTGAATCAGCGATTAAACTAAAATCAACATCATAGACTTCAATGAATAAAATTAAACTTTCTAGACTCAGCACACTGCTTGGCTATTTTGGCTTACTCACCTTTATTCCTGCTTGGCATGTATTGATCAACCCATTAGATGCTAAATTCATGTCAATTACCCTGCTCCTGCAAATAGGCCCGCTTATGTTTCCTCTGCGGGGCATATTACACGGCAAGGTTTATACTCATGCCTGGGCTATGTACCTGGCATTATTCTATTTTGTCATCGGCATATGGTATGCAGGAGACGAAAGTACACGGATATTTGGCGTTATCTTTAGTTTGTTAAGTGTTTTGTTCTTTATGGGCACTATGTTGTATACACGTTATCAGGGCATGGCGAATAATGCTGCAGACATGGATCAATCAGATACTGAGACTTGATTTGATATAGATCATTTTTAATTTATTTTTGCAAGTTAACCTGTACGTAAACTATTATTTAACTGGAGCCAGGATGTATTCCCTCAGTGAGCTAAAAAAACAGAATCAGGAAATCACTGATTTGATCGAAGTTTTACGTGTATTATTCAGTGACGAGAAACTAGTCAAAAACCCTTTTGTATGCGATCTGGTTTCTCGCTTCAATGAAAAAGTATGGATGCATCTGGTTTTTGAAGATAACGCGCTTTACTCAGAATTAGCCAAACACCATAACCCGGATATCAGTAATATTGCTCAAAGCTTTCATGATAGCGCTAAAGAAATAAAAAAAGAGTTTTCATGTTATGTGAAACTCTGGTGTAAAACATCCGGTGCTGACCATCACCAGCAAGCCTTTTGCGGTAATTCATTAGACATGTTAAATAAAATCCAGAAACGCATTGAGTTTGAAACCAATAAAATATTTCCTCTGGTTGAAGATCAGGCGACAATCTAAACCATCAAAAATCAATGCTTTGTCATCCTGTTTATACATCTGGATGACAACTCTTATCTAAATAGCAGATTTACAATATTTCAAAGCAAAACACATCAATATTGTCTAAGCTTAACTTCATGATCAGGCATCTCTATAAAACATATATTCACCTGTTAATCGCGTTTTTCATAACGGGCTTTTGTCTTGCGGCTTACGCATCTGATTTAGCCAAAGAAAAACGTATGAAAGATCAGGTCGCCGATTACGTAATGGACGGTGATGTGATTTTATTAAAAGATGGCTCACATGAATTTTTATCCATTTATATGGAAGCAGACGAGCAGCCTGCAAAAGGAGCCGTGATCATTATCCACGGCCGTGGATATCATCCTAACTGGCCTGAACTGGTTTACCCACTGCGCACCGGATTACCTGAATACGGCTGGAATACACTTTCAATTCAAATGCCGGTATTAAGTAATGAGTCATCATTTTACGACTATATGAAAATATTACCCCAGTCGCACCCCAGGATGGAGTCGGCTGTTTATTTTTTAAAACAAAAAGGTTTAAAAAATATAATCATTCTTGCTCATAGCTGTGGCGTTCATATGGCTTTTGACTGGTTACACAAAAACCCTGCTGCAGGTATAAGTGCATTTATTGGGGTGGGTATGGGCTCAACTGATTATGGCCAGCCTATGTTAAAGCCATTTGCATTAGATGATATAAAGATACCGGTGCTGGATATCAGAGGAGAAAATGATTTCCCCGCGGTACAAAGAAATGCACCTAGAAGAATGGAAAGAATAAAACGAGCAGGCAATCCGAAATCACAACAACGGGTTGTAGCAAAATCAGATCACTATTTCACGGATCGTGGAGATGACTTATTAAAAGAGGTAACTAAATGGCTCGATACCCTGAAATGATTAGTCGCCCAACACAGACTTTACAAATGGAATAGTCAGGCGACGATGTTGTTGCAACTGAGCTTTATCCAGTGCGTCCAACACGGCAAAAAGATCGGCCATATCTCGATTACAGTTATTGATTAAATAATTTGCTACATTATCCGCCAGCTCAAAACCCCTACAATTTGCTCGCTGCTGTAACGCCTTACATTTTTCTAAATCATTTAATGAATTCAATCTAAAAACAGGTCCCCATTGTAAACGTGAGGTTAAATCTTTTAGATTTATATTAATTTCAGTCGGCGGTTGGTTTGCAGTCAAAATTAATCGCGCATTATTGCCTTTTGCATTATTTTCTCTAAACCGATTTATCAAATTAAACAAAGCCTCCTGCCATTGCGGTTTATCCTGTAACAGCTGTATATCATCAATACAGCAAATATTCATTTCTTCCTGCCCCTGAAATATTTCGGGAGAATATTCAATTAACTGATGCAACGGCAAATAACTGAGATTTATATTTTTATCCGCATGAAACTGACAGACCGCCTGTAATAAATGAGTTTTACCCGTATTATGCCCTCCCCAGATATACACCTGTTTTTCAACACCATCTCCTTTGCTTTTTAAAAGGTCCAGCAACAACGGCTCGCCTCCCATAACAAAGTTATCAAAGGTAAAACTATCTTTTAGTGCTAAGTCTAAGGTTAACTGGGTAAACATGATAAATTAAAAATTTGATTATTTTTCAAACAACGTCATTAAAAACTGAACTGGACTTATACTCATTATGCATATGGCGCAACATCACAACCAAAACGGCGGCAACTGGCAAAGCTAGTAAAATACCAACAAAACCAAATAACTGTCCTCCAGCCAAAACGGCGAAGATTACAGCCACTGGATGCAAGCCAATTTTATCACCCACTAACACAGGTGTTAACAACATTCCCTCAAGCATTTGCCCAATACTAAAAACGATGATAACTGGTATTAGCTGCATCACATCATGAGTTTGTAATAACATGGCAATACTGGCAGCTACAATACCGACAATAAAGCCCAGATAAGGCACAAAACTTACCAGTCCCGCCAACATTCCAATTAATAGAGCTAGTTTTAAATCTATAAACCATAAGCCCGTTGAATACACTGCACCTAAGGCCAGCATAACGACAAACTGCCCACGTAAAAACGCCGATAAAACTTCATCTGATTCTTTTGCAAGCTTTCGAATCACTGATAAGTTTTTTCTAGGTAACAGGCCATCTATATGTGTTATTAATACATCCCAGTCACGTAATAAATAAAAGGTAACAACAGGTATCAAAACCATATTGGCCACCCATACCGCTAATACCAAACCTGACGATGCCAGAGAAGAAACGATTTGAGAAACTACCCCTCCAGCCTGTACATAATGTGTCGAAAATAATTTTTTAAATAATTCCAGGTCAAATATCGATGACTCTATACCCATATATTTTGTCACCATCGGTAATACATTATTTTGTATATGGTCCAGATAAGCAGGCATGTTCGAAATCAGGTAGCCTATTTGCTGACTTAATAACGGCAAAATCAGGAGAGCTATAATTGTTAATACAATAAACAGGGTAATAAATACGATAGTGACAGCAATACTGCGGGATAATTTTTTCGAAAACCTTGGCTGAAATTTTATTTCCAGACGATCTGCAACTGGATCACCTAAATACGCCAGTAATGCCGCTGCAAAAAAAGGCATTAATACTGGCGATAACAAATACAGTACAAATCCGCCAAAGGATATTGCCAGTAGTATCATCCATTTTTGAGAGTCTGATAATTGACTCATCCATTAAGCCTGTATTTTAAAATTTTAGGTATAACTACCGGTAGTGAGTTATTCACTTTATCACCCACTGTTTCACTCGATTTTTCACCAGCAGTCTGTTGTGTGGGTTCTGTCTGGTTTTCAGGCATAAGCTCAAGCGATTCAGAAACCGGACTATTTAATACATCTGGTCGAGTATCAGGTACCAATACTTTACCCAATGCTATTATTCGTTTTAAATCACTTTCATCACCACTTAATTCAATATGAAAATCGACCTGTGATCGACCTACTTCTGTCGCATAAACATTTTTAACCGGTGCCAGTGATGAGAGATAATGCGAGGCCTTTGCATAACGACTAACACTGTTTAAATCACTTACTCTCAATAATAGTTCGCCATCATTTGCGCTGTCAGCAAACACCGCAAAACGGCTGGATATATGGTCGGTGGCCACACCTACACCACTACTCATGAGTACATCCAGATCTAAAGCTGATAATTTCCAGCTTTCAGTCTGATCTTCCATCAATAATGACCAGTTTACGGTCCAGTTACCATTTGACCAGTTCATACGCCCTAGAATAACCGCATCAACCGGATAACGTTTACTGGCCTGCTTAATTGGCTCCCAAAACTCCCCCCAGACATCGATAAACTTAACAACTTTTTTATCCTGACTGTCATATTCAGGCCAGATAACAGGCAGACCCCGTTGTTTAGCCTCATTTGTCACCGCGTCTTTAATTTGCGATACATCTGATTTTTTAAGCACATAGCGGTTTCGACCGTCTTTAACTGCTAACCAGACTAATACATTTGGCCGTTGATAACCCCATATAGGTAAACCATTATCACGTAATAGCTGTTTAACTTTTGACCCATCGAACTGCATCCACAATTTAAACTTGGGCGCTATCAAGGTAGCGGTTTTTTTCATATACGCATCTATTTCAGGCTGAGTCATCGTTTTATAACGATATTGACGCACCATACGTGTCGCTTTTTTCAAGTCAATCTGTGTGGGCGCCAGACTGTTACCGGATATACGTACAGAAACTTCTATTAAGCCCTGCTCAAAAGCAGCCCCCCGAATTTGCTTTTCCTGACTAATAACAGGCAAATTAACTTCGTAGATATGCTTAATAACAGATGCCTGCACATTTGCAGACAGGATAAATAAGATAAAAATACTAAAAAATATTGTTTTACGGTTCATTTTCATTCGTGACCATTGCCAGGAAGATGTACAATACCACATCTTTTAATCGTGATGGTTTACCAGGTTCGCAATGTCTCAAACAGATTCAAAAAAATCAACTAGTCAATCCCTTAGTTACCGTGATGCCGGTGTCGATATAGACGCAGGTGCAGATCTGGTTGAACAGATAAAACCCCATGTCAAAAAGACAATGCGCCCGGAAGTTATGGGCGGACTGGGTGGATTTGGCGCCTTATTCGAAATACCCCTCGATCGTTATCAGAAACCAGTACTGGTATCTGGTACAGACGGGGTAGGCACAAAGCTGAAACTAGCGCTTCAAATGAACAAACATGACACCATCGGCATTGATCTGGTCGCTATGTGTGTTAACGATATACTGGTTTTAGGCGCTGAACCTCTTTATTTTCTTGATTACTACGCCACCGGCAAGCTCGATAATGCAGTGGCCACAGATGTCATAAAAGGAATTGCTGAGGGCTGTATCCAGTCTGGCTGTGCATTAACTGGCGGCGAAACAGCAGAAATGCCGGGCATGTACAGTGAAGGCGATTATGATCTGGCCGGATTCTGTGTTGGCATTGTTGAAAAAGACAAAATTATAGACAGCAGCAAAGTTGAAGCAGGTAATGTATTAATCGGTATCGCTTCATCAGGTCCTCACTCAAATGGTTATTCACTTATTCGTAAAGTCTTAGAAGTGAGTAATGCTGACTTAAGCGAAACCTGCGGCAATCAGTCTCTGGGTGATGCTCTGCTTGCTCCCACACGCATTTATGTAAAAAGTATCCATGCATTACTTGAACAAATTGATATTAATGCCATGTCTCATATCACCGGTGGTGGTTTAACAGAAAACCTGCCTCGTGTGATGCCCGAAAATACTCGCGCACAAATTGATGTAAATAGCTGGGAATTACCTGCTGTTTTTAAATGGCTTCAGCAACAGGGTAATATTGAAGATATGGAAATGTATCGCACCTTTAACTGCGGTATCGGTATGGTGCTCGTTGTAAATGAAGAAGATGCAGACACAGCTATTGAAGTGCTTAACAATGCTGGTGAAACTGCATTTAAACTGGGAGAGATCACCAGCTCAAATGGCGCAGCCGACGTTATAATTGATTAAGTCTGTTATTAATGAGTACGCCCAATATCGATATTGTTGTGCTGATTTCCGGTAGTGGCTCAAATTTACAGGCCATTATTGACGCAATCAACGCTAATAAACTACATGCAAATATTAAGATGGTTATAAGTAACCGGCCAGGGGTTAAAGGATTAACTCGTGCACAGCTCGTTAAAATACCCACCTTAACTCTTGATCACAAACAATTTACAAACCGCGAAAGCTTTGACCAACAATTAATTCAGGAAATAGACCTTCTCAAACCTGATCTCGTCATACTTGCCGGTTTTATGCGTATATTGACAGATAAATTTGTAGAACATTACGCTGGTCGACTGTTAAACATACACCCATCGCTACTACCCGAATTCACCGGCCTAAATACACATCAACGTGCACTTGATGCAGGTGTAAAACAACATGGTGTGAGCGTTCATTATGTGAATAATGAACTCGATGGTGGCCCATTGGTCTTACAGGCAGTGATTAATGTAGAAGAAACCGATACAGCCAGCTCGTTACAGCAACGCATTCATGAACAGGAACATATAATTTATCCGATGGTTATTGAGTGGGTAGCACAGGGGCGACTCGAAGTCATTAATCAACAGGTGATACTGGATAAACAACTACTGGAAACCCCGGCTAAATGGATCAACAACCAGCTCGTCAATTAACTTTTTACAGTACAAAAGCCTGTTTATTATTGTTATTAACCTTAACAATAAATATCTTGCCTGCTTTATTCATTAACGTACAGGCCTCATCTGATGCTAGATTTAAGCTACCGTCGAATCACCAGAGCACTTACCGCATTGAGAAATATGGTAGTCATGTAGGCGATTTAAAAAACACACTACTCTATCAGAAAGATGTTATTAGTTACTCATCGGTGGCGACAGCTAAAGGATTCGCGGCTCTTTTTTTGAAAGCCAATCCGACTGAAACCAGCATTTTAAACTGGCCTGAAGCAATAGGTTTAAGACTGCCTGAGCAACACAGTTATCATTATACTCAGGAAAAAGAGCATAAGAAAAACCAGCAGATTTTATTCGACCACTCAGTAAACGGTAAAACGCTAATTAATGGTTTTTATAAATTCAAACCCTATAACCTGGAAACCGAACATTTAGTATGGAGTCGACAGGTTATACCCTTGTTAATGAGTAATGACTTGTTACAAAATCCGACTATAACCAGCAATAGTTTTTATATAACGGATAAGGGAACTATACGCAAATACACCTATACTCTAGAAAGTGTTAATGATATAGAATTTGAAAACAAACAGCTGCAGGTATTAAAATTTAAAATAACCAAAGAAGGCGGACGACGCATGTCATATGTCTGGTTATCAAAAAAACACTATTACCTGCCTTTAAAAATTGAACAATATAAAGATAACGACTTAAGTGTGCGTATGTTACTTACACACTTTAACCTAATTTAAACAGAATCCAAGATGACTGATATAGACCAGGAAGATGACAACTGGGTTAGCAAAACCCAACGCAAGAAAGAGTGTGATGATGTTCTGGTGCTCGGTGAGAAAATGATCGCACTGAACAAAGAAGAACTTGATCAGATTAATATGGACGATGAATTACGTAGCGCTATTGAAGAGGCACAACGTATAAAGTCCAATAGCGCCCTTAAACGACAGAAACACTTTATTGCCAAGATCATGCGTGGCCTGGGTGATGAGACTCTTTCAGGCCAGCTTGAACGCGTATTACATAAGCATGATATTTATAACGCCGATTTTAAACGTATGGAAAAATGGCGTGATACCATTATCGAAAATGGTGACAAGGCTATTAACGCCTTTCTAGAAGAGCACCCTCAGGCTGATCGAAGTCACCTCAGACAGCTGGTAAGAAATGCAGATAAAGAAAAGAAAAACAACAAACCACCTGTAGCCTTTCGACAGATTTTTAAATATATTCGAGAAATAGTCGAACTAGATTCTGATGATAATACGATCGACTATTAACACAACTATACTGGATGATCTATACTAAAATAATCGTTAACACTTTAATTTTGAGTAATTTTCATGGACTTCACCAGCATTCATAATTTTTACGAGCACCTGGTTATTGATTACCTACAGGCTGAAATAATACCCAACCACACAGAGCAACCAGCAGATTTCTTTCTTGATGTGGCATGTTATGCATTATCAAAACTGCCATCCCGGTATATGCGACATGAGATTGATATGGCTTTTTATCTGGAATCAGCAGAAAGAGCTCAAATGATGGGTGAAGTTAAGAGAAGGGTTGATGAAGCAGTTGAATACATCACCGAAAACTTTAACAAAGACGAACGTTACGAGCCGTAACCAAAAATTGCTAAAATACAGAACAGTGATTTAGGTTAGAACGCCTAAACCTTCTAACCCTGAAGCAGTAATTAATTATCAAAAGCGTTAGAAGAAAAAGAAAATGCAAATGCACGCAAATAACCGCTAAATTACGTAATTAATTTTAAAAGAGCTACTGTTTCTCGTTCTCACGGTCCTCCGTGGGAACGAGAAAAACAAAGTGTATGGTTATTGCTATAAGTTACCCTGCCCTGGCCCATCGCCCTCGGGGAAAGAATGCGCTTTTTGCGCTCTGTCCCCTGATTGATGCCATCAAGAGTATTGCGGAGTCGATTCCTTACACCGTCAGCTCCTGGTGGTATGGGTTAAGGGGACAGGACGCCAAAAGGCGGCGGACTTTCCCCGAGGGCGATGGGCCATAGCAGAGCACAAAACATCAAGTAAATAAAACGGTTAACTTTTAGGCCTTTTGAAAGCTCAAGCTATCCCCGTCAAGCTCAACCGCTATTACATCACCAGCAACGAAATCACCCTGCAACAATAACTGCGCTAACGGATTCTCAAGACTCTGCTGGATAGCTCTTTTCAGAGGCCTCGCACCATATACTGGATCAAAACCGGCATCACCCAGTTTATCAAGCACCGCTTCACTTAGTTTCAGATCTAATTCTCTATCCTGTAAACGATGACGTAAAATTTCAATCTGTATTGCCGTGATAGAACGAATCTGCTCACGCCCCAAAGTATGAAATACAACAGATTCATCAATCCTGTTTATGAATTCCGGCCTGAAGTGCTGGCCAACAACCTCCATTACCGCTGATTTCATTCCGTCAAAATCACCTTTATCAGTAAATTCCTGTATATACTGAGAGCCAAGGTTAGACGTCATAATAATAACCGTATTTCTAAAATCAACCGTACGTCCCTGACCATCTGTTAAGCGACCATCATCTAAAACCTGAAGCAGAACATTGAAAACATCAGGATGTGCTTTTTCTACTTCATCCAGTAAAACAACTGAATAAGGTTTACGTCGCACCGCTTCTGTTAAATATCCGCCTTCCTCATAACCAACATAACCCGGAGGGGCACCAATTAATCTGGCCACTGAGTGTTTTTCCATAAACTCTGACATATCTATACGAACCATCGCATCTTCTGTGTCAAACATGAATTTTGCCAGTGCTTTTGTCAATTCCGTTTTGCCCACACCTGTAGGGCCTAAAAATAAAAACGAACCATTTGGACGATTCGGGTCAGACAAGCCGGCACGTGATCGCCTAATTGCATTAGAAACAGAAGTAACCGCTTCCTCCTGCCCAACAACAGTCCTGGTAATTTCATCTTCCATGCGCAGAAGTTTATCTTTTTCACCTTCCATCATTTTCGAAACAGGTATACCCGTTGCTCTTGAAACAACTTCAGCAATTTCTTCTTCAGTTACACGGTTGCGTAAAAGGGTCATTTCCTGCATTTCTGCTTGCGAAGCCATATCCAGTTCTTTTTCAAGTTCGGGAATACGTCCGTACTGTAATTCAGACATACGTGTTAAATCATTAGCCCGACGTGCGGTTTCTAATTCCAGGCGAGCCTGTTCGAGCTTTTCCTTAATACTGGCACTACCATGTAAAGCCGCTTTTTCTG
>Ga0316206_1002301_pt1 | contig 13273 bp, 8 predicted proteins | sample 6monthpyrite_MG_FD_204942 | JGI IMG/M metagenome (GOLD analysis project Ga0316206, IMG submission 204942) | Microbial mat bacterial communities from mineral coupon in-situ incubated in ocean water Damariscotta River, Maine, United States -... | ecosystem: Environmental > Aquatic > Marine >...
TTATTTTCTTATTAATACTGAGCTCAATTGTTATACTTTTATCAACTTTATATACACCCGTGCATTTCCATTAGCAGCATCGGTAGTACTGTATGTTCTCAAATTATGCTCTTGATTTTTATAAATATGATACTGATATTGACTTTCATACGACTCGTGGTAAGTTAATTAATCTGGACATGATTTATAGATTTTAGTCGTAAATTGTGAGTAGAACCTTATTGTCATTAGAAGTTTTCTGTTCAGTGCTTTTTTGGAGGACACATAGCATGGATATGCTCAACAAAAACCAGACTTTCGTTCTCCATAGAATTACATTGGTGTAACATTATAGTTATTCAATTCTTATCAAAGTGAAACTTTTATGTTGAAAAAAATACTCTTCGCTGCAGTTGTTGTATCTCTTATAGTGGGGGCTATCGTCTTCGCTAAGCTCGGGCAATTTTCGGCAATGGGTGACGCTGCCAAAAACATGGTGATGCCGGCTGAAACGGTTACTGCCATGCTGGTAGAAGAAACACAATGGGAGCAATTCATCAATGCTACGGCTACTGTGACAGCCGTGCAGGGGGTAAAGGTTAGCGCTGAAATCAGTGGCAGGGTATCAAAAATTAACTTCCAGTCTGGCGCTTTTGTAAAGCAAGGCACGACAATAGTTGAACTGGATATCGCAAGTGAAAATGCACAGCTTGCTTCAGCAAAGGCCGCAGCAACTCTTGCGGAGACCAACCTTATTCGCGCTAAAAAACTCAATAAGCAAAAATTGGCTTCTCAAGATGTACTCGATAGCGCCGAAGCTAAAGTGAAAGAAACGGTGGCACAAATCAATAACGTACGTGCTTTAATTGCGAAGAAAATTATTAAGGCACCGTTTACGGGACGACTGGGGTTACGACAGGTTAACCTGGGACAAATTTTAGGCGAAGGTGATGCCATCGTATCCTTGCAAACCCTTGACCCAATTTACATAGATTTCTCGATTCCTCAAAAAGCATTGTCGCGCTTAAAGCCCGGTCTTGAGGTACGTGTTACTGTTGATGCCGCGCCAGAAGTTATTTTTGTCGGCGAAATACTTGCCAGTAATCCCGAGGTTGATCCTGTCATACGCAGTGTTCGCGTTCGTGCAATGATAGCAAACCCCGATGAAGTACTGCGCGCAGGAATGTTTGCCAACGCCAGTGTCGTGATGCCCGAGAAAAAAACGGTACTTGCCGTCGCGTCTACGGCAATTGCCTTTGCTACCTTCGGCGACTCGGTATTTGTCATCGAGAAAAAGAAAAACGAACAATCTGGCGAAACAGAACAAGTACTTCGCCAACAGTTTGTTCAGCTAGGACAAAGACGGGGTGATTTTGTTGACGTTATAGAAGGTTTGAAAGACGGCGAAACAGTGGTCACCAGTGGCGTATTTAAATTACGTAGTGGTATGAAGGTGGTTGTCGATAACACACTGGCTCCCAAGCCTGGTCTTAATCCTAAACCGTCGGATTCTTAAATCACGTTATTGAGACTCGATATTATGAGTAATAGCTTTACCGATATATTTATTCGTCGTCCCGTACTGGCCATTGTCGTCAACCTGATCATAATTATTGCGGGTATTAATGCCTGGAACTCACTTAGCGTACGCCAGTATCCACTCAGTGAAAATGCTTCCGTTCAAATTACCACTGTCTACGTTGGCGCCAGCGCCGAGTTAGTACGTGGTTTTATTACTACCCCGTTAGAGCGTGCAATCAGTTCAGCCGAAGGTATCGATTACGTCGAATCCAAGAGCCTGCAAGGTATTTCTATTATTACGGCTCGGCTCAAGCTTAACTACGATTCCACTAAAGCGCTTGCTGATATCTCATCTAAAGTTGATCAAGTGCGTAATGATCTACCCACAGAGGCACAAGTCCCTGCCATTAGCGTACAGTCGGCCGATTCACAATTTGCTGCGGCCTATCTGAGCTTCTCATCTGATATTTTATCGCAAGAACAAATCACTGATTATCTTGCCCGAGTAGTACAACCCCGCCTCGCTGCAATCACGGGTGTGCAACGTATCGAAATTTTTGGTGCGCGTACTTTTGCTATGCGTATATGGCTAAAACCTAAGCGTATGGCGGCGTTGGGCATTAGCCCAACCCAAGTGCAAAAAGCATTGCTTGCCAATAATTATTTAGCCGCCATCGGTAGCACCAAGGGAGCACTGGTTCAAACCAAACTAACGGCAAACACTGATTTGCATAGCGCGGAAGAATTTCGTCGCCTGGTTATCTATCAAAAAGACGACGTTATCGTTCGTCTGGAGGATATTGCAAAAGTTGAATTAGGCTCGGAAGATTACGACACGTTGGTGCGTTATTCTGGACACACTGCAGTTTTCGCCGGTGTATTCCCGCAACCTAATGCCAATATCATTGAAGTGATTGACAAAGTACGCGCCGAACTTGAACGACTCGAACGTGATCTGCCTGCAGGGCTTGATGCCAGTATTGGTTACGATGCTTCAGCCTATGTCAGTGATGCCGTACACGAAGTGTCAGCAACGTTGATAGATACTTTACTGATTGTCATTATAGTTATCTTCTTGTTTCTGGGCTCGTTTCGTTCGGTTTTAATTCCGGTGATGGCGATTCCCGTGTCACTCATTGGTGCCATTTTTTTAATGCAAATGTTTGGTTTTACACTCAACTTGTTAACCTTACTTGCCATCGTTTTATCTGTTGGACTTGTCGTTGATGATGCGATAGTTGTAGTCGAAAATGTTGAACGGCATTTGCGAGAAGGTCGCACACCGCGCGAAGCCGCCATGCTCGGTGCACGTGAATTAGTCTCACCGGTTATCGCCATGACCGTTACGTTGGTTGCGGTATATATACCAATTGGCTTACAAGGTGGTTTAACTGGCGCACTGTTTCGCGAGTTTACCTTTACCCTGGCCGGTGCTGTAACCATCTCCGGGATTGTGGCTTTAACGTTGTCGCCAACGATGTCTGCAAAAATGCTGCGCAGTGCAGCAGACGAAGAAAAAGGATTAACAGGCTGGCTTAATCACCATTTCGACCGTTTGCGTATTAGTTATGGGCAGGCGCTTGGATCTACACTGGCTGCTCGTCCTGCAATATATCTAGTGTGGATTATAGTTAGCCTTTGCACCGTACCCATGTTTATGATGTCGCCTAAAGAACTGGCGCCATCAGAAGATCAAAGTGTCTTGTTTGGCATCATTAATACTTCTGCCAATGCTACCACTGATCAAAATGCGGTGTATTCAAAAGCGGCCGAAGAGGTCATGCTTAAAGTACCGGAAACAGAACTTACTTTTCAGCTCCTGTTTCCACCCTCTGTGGGTGCAACCATTGGCGCGGACGGTTTTGCTGGTATGGTAGTAAAGCCCTGGGCTAAACGCGAACGAACAGTTAATCAAATTTTACCAGAAGTTCAAGCCGAAGTTTCAAAAATTCCCGGCATTCAAATGTTCATGACAACGCCGCCAGCACTGCCGGGCGGCAGCAACTTTCCGGTTGAATTTTTAATTACCTCGACTGCAGACTCCAAACAACTACTCGAATTTGCACAGGCAATACAACAAAAAGCAGCACAAAGCGGATTGTTTTTCTTCCCACCTATTATTGATTTGAAACTTGACCAACCACAGGCATCCATTGTCTTCGATCGTGACAAGGTAGCTGCGTTAGGCTTAAACCTGTCACAAGTGGGTGCTGATTTGGGTGTTGCGACCGGTGGAAATTTTGTTAATCGCTTCAATATGGATGGCCGCAGTTATAAAGTCATTCCACAAATCCAACGTGCTGACCGCCTAAACAGTGATCTGTTAGGTGAAATAAATATTCCCACTGCAGACGGTCAAATGGTGCCCTTATCATCGGTTACTCATATCGAACATAACGTTGTTGCTCGTTCACTCAATCGCTTTCAGCAACTAAATTCTGTAAAACTATCGGGTGTTAGCGCACGCACACTGGATGATGCGCTTACTTTTATGGAAGAAACGGCAAGAGAAATTTTACCACCCGGTTATAGCTTCGACTATACAGGCGAGTCTCGCCAATTACGTACTGAAGGCAATAAATTCCTGCCCGCTTTTTCATTGGCCATACTGTTAATCTTTTTAGTATTGGCTGTGCAGTTTAATTCATTTCGTGACCCGTTTGTAATCCTCGCAGGCTCAGTGCCGTTAGCTATGTTTGGTGCATTAATTTTCACGGTACTAAAAATTCCTGACCCCAACACTCCCTATTGGACCAATGGCTGGACGACCACCATGAACATCTATGCCGAAGTTGGACTGGTTACACTTGTTGGTCTAATTGCCAAGAACGGCATTCTTATTGTTGAATTTGCTAACAAATTACAACTGCAAGGAGCGAACAAGCTTGACGCCATACACAATGCCGCAATGACACGTTTGCGCCCCGTGTTGATGACCAGCGTTGCGACCATTGCCGGTCACTTCCCATTAGTCTTAGTTACAGGTGCAGGGGCCGCAGCGAGAAACTCCATCGGACTGGTGCTGGTGGGTGGTATGGCAATCGGTACCTTATTTACACTTTTCGTAGTACCGTCTTTGTACGTATTAATAGCCAAAGATAAAAGTGGTGAGCGCGTTGAAGATTAAAATTTAACTATCTAAAAGTATGTCCTTAGTGAAATTTATCTGAGGCTGAATAGTCGTGATAGTAGTAATTTAAATACTATTGTGTGAATGACTGTTTCGGATCGACAGACAACTTAATGATATAAACTTGAATGCGTTTCGTTTATTTTTAAGTTTTAATGATTGAGCTCTAATAACTATAGCGAATCTTTCCACATTTGTTTGCGACAAATACCCTGCATACCACAGCGGCTACAGGTTTTTTCATCACCCCAGGCGGGTAAGTTTGCTTCTGTATGGAGTTGACTGAATATTTCTCTTAATCGATTTGTGGATTCTTCTGCGATAACATCAAGTTTATCGCCACTGAGTTTTGCGCGTGTTTTTACGTTATCACTTTTCACTTCCAGATATTGGACTTGTGTAACGTGACTATCTTCGTCATTTAATAAGGTGTGGTAGAAAGGCAGTTGAACTTGTTCACCGGACTCAACATCTTTATTTGAACTGATCGCTCCGGTTTTGTAGTCGATAACATTCAGGCCGTCAGTATTTTTATCGACTCGGTCAAGTCGGCCCGATAATTTTAATGGAATACTGGAATTATTAATATCGAGTTCTTTAATAATATGTTTTTCAACCTTGTAGACACTCCAGTCTTTATTATGCGTAATTTGCCAGTTGATGTAGTGTGGGGTAATTTTTTTTGCTTGTGAATACCATGCTTGATGTTCATAATTATCGTGCAAGTCAGAACTGAATACACTTTTAATAATATCGTTTAACAATTTTTCTGCTGTATCGCGACTACTTTCGGATACTTTGCTTAAAAACGGACCGGGTAGGTCTTCGACTTGATGGTGAAATGCTTCCAGGCATTGATGGATGCGTTCACCGTAATCTGCTTTTGAAAGGGCTTCGCGCATTTCATCGGTCGCATCGAGTTTTAAACAGCGTGCTGCGTAAAATAAATACGGGCAATTGATGAGTTCCTGATATTGAGATGCCGATATTTTTTTCGGGATTAAATTCTTTGGAATCGACGGTGTCGGTTGGTAAGATTTCGTTGCAGCTTGTTTGGCTGTATGGGTGAAAGTGTTCTCGGGTGCATTGACGAGTTGTTGTAATGTCTGATCTGCCAGATCACTATCAAACGCTAATGTGTGAAACTGTTCAAGTAAGGCGAGCCATGCACTGGGTTTTATCGCTTCGCCATTATCACCCTGATTACGGTAACTGAGTAAGATGTTGTCACTTGAGTTCAGTAAGCGAATAAAATGATAAAAGCGTTCGTTCTTATCTTGTAACGAAGTATTTAAACCGAGTTCATACTTAACCGCATCATTAAAAAAGGCCGAAGGTGTTGGTGAGCCTGGTAAAAACTCTTCTTCTACTGCTGCAATAATGAGCCCGTCGAATTTCTGAAGCTGGCTTTGGGATAAACCAATGAGCTGTACCTGGGTAGTGCTTGCCGGCGGCATAAATCGACTGCGTTCTAATTGCATCGCTAACCATGCTCGCGCCTCTGACCAATTGAAGGTTAAGTTAACTAAATCAGACTCTACCTGGAGAGTCTCGAGTAAGTTAATTATTTTAATACCGGCCGCATCGGCCTCAAGTGAGCTATCTAAGCCTAACGACTTTAAGGAATTTGAAAGTACACTGATAAATTTTTGTGGTGTAAAACGTTCTTTATTACTGAGTAGAATTAAGGGTTCAGCGGCTTGTTCTAATTGTCCAAGTACGTCGCTTAGGATTGAGTGCGTTTCGTTAAGCCAGTCGGGTAGGCGTTGTTCACGTTTTATAATGCCGGCGCGATACGCATTAAGATTTTGGTTGATGTTTTCGTGACGAATAATATCTTGTTCCAGGCGATAAACCGCATAATGTAATACTTCTCGATTAAGTTCGGGAAAAGTAAACGGTGATTTTAATAGATCAAGTAATGATAGATAGTGGAAATCTTGCTCGATACATTCCAGCCAACGTTCAAGTGTTGCGGCTGCACGTGTGGTTGATAATGCCCAGCCGGCAGCATCTTGTAAAAATACACCACTGCGTTCAAGTAAGGCACGTACGCGTCGAGCCAGACGACGGTTCTCGGTAACGATAGCCAGTTTAGTTTTCCCTTCTAATAACCAACGACGTAATTGGATATCGATAGCGCGTGCTTCCTGTTCGTCATCGTTAGCAGAAAATATATGTACAGTATTTAGCGGGCTTGGTTGAGTCTCTTTATATTGTCTTGTGCGTTCTAGTAGTGGCGCAGTTTGAATATCGTAAACCGTATTTATAAATCGAGTCTTAGCCAAACTGTTTTTATTTAAACTATTATTCGGCGCATCAATCACGTAGGCGTGATGAAATTGATTAATACAATCGGTGATATATTTATTGGGGTGATAGGGCGGCAACGCTTGATTCGTTCCGTCATATTGTCCCTGTAAAAAGTAATGCACATTATGCTGTTTAGCTATTTGTTCTAACCACTGTGATTCGGTTTTTGTTAAGCGGTCATAACCTAATAAATAAAAGTCGATTTTTGTCGCTGCTGGCCCAATATCACTTTGGCTTGTTAAATGTTGCAAGGCATGTTGCAAGCTAAGCAGTTGAGCGGTTGTTGAATCAACCACGTTATATGCATCCAGTTGATTATGCCATGCATGCCATAAAGTGAAAACAAAGTGTGCTTCTCGACTTAATGCTTCTATGCCGGACTCTGAGTGTGTGTCACTACTTTGTAATCCATATGCAAGGCTGATCTGATTTATAAAATCAGCTTCGTTAACGGGTAGTTGTACTTTATTAGCCGTTAGCTCTTGAAACAGTTCCAATAAACTATGGGAATAGATCCAGGGATTATCTGTGTCAGGATTACTTGCCATAGAATCCGAAGACTCAAATGCGTTTTTATTTTGTAGCAGTGCTTCAACTAAAATTAACTCCTGTGAGGTCGAGTTAACCACTTTTAGTTCATTAGGTTGATACTGCCGTAACCACTGTTGTAGCGGTGTAATGAGAGGGCCGAGTAAAGCGGAATGATTTTGTTGACTTGCCGCAGTGAGCAACTTAAAGCGTAGTTCGGCAGCAACACTCGTGTCACGGGTAAAGACAATGGTGTTGGTTAGAAGAGGTAAAGAATCTTTCTGCTGCGCAATGATTTTCTGTGCAACAGTTTCAATCGGATTGTCCGCAAAAGAGGTTAAATACAGATTAATTGCGGACATAGATACCTATAGTCGCTGTTAGCGTTCCAGGTATTGTAACTTATCTTTTTTACCGTCCCATTGCTCAGCTTCAGGTAGACCCGGTTTCATTTCAGTAATAACCGGCCACTCACGCGATAACTCCGCATTTAATTCGAGGTAGTGTTCCATACCATCGGGTACATCATCTTCGGAGAAAATAGCGCCAGCAGGGCATTCAGGTTCACATAAAGTGCAATCAATGCATTCGTCCGGGTCGATAACCAGAAAGTTTGGGCCTTCGTGAAAGCAATCTACTGGGCAAACTTCTACACAGTCCGTGTATTTACACAAAATGCAGTTGTCAGTCACGATATAAGTCATGGGAACTCCTAAATACGAAAAGGCTTTAATTTGACGCGTATTCTAATGCCAAAAGTCTCGTGTTGCGAGTACTTAGAGCAATTTTTTAAGCTGTTCTAACGCCTTTAGAGCTTCAAGTGGGGTTGTTTGATTTATATCAATGTTTTCGAGTGTCTGCTGGATGTGTAAAAGTAAAGCGGAATCCTTATCTGGTATTTTGGGTGTGGTTGTTAATTCAGGTTGCTGATCTTCAGCAAGGGATATTAACGTTTGATTAGCAAGGTCAATAACTGACTTTGGTAAACCAGCCAGTGCAGCGACTTGAATCCCATAACTTTTGTCGGTTGGGCCCTGTTTAACCTGATGTAAGAAAACCAGTTGATCGTTATGTTCGACTGCATCAAGATGTACGTTCACACAGCCCTGGAGCATTTCAGGTAATTTGGTTAAATGAAAGTAATGGGTCGCGAAGAGAGTAGCGGCTTTAATGTTATCCGCAAGGTACCAGGCACTCGCCCATGCGAGTGACATACCATCCAGAGTGCCAGTGCCACGGCCAACTTCGTCCATTAACACCAGGCTGTTAGCGGTTGCGTTATGCAGAATATTGGCTGTTTCAGTCATCTCAACCATAAAGGTCGAACGGCCACTGGATAAATCATCAGATGCCCCGATGCGGGTAAAAATTTGATCGGTATATCCAAGACAGGCTGCGGTCGCCGGAACAAAGCTACCAATGTGTGCCATGATCACGATCAAGGCAATTTGGCGCATGTAAGTTGATTTACCGCCCATATTGGGGCCGGTAATAATAAACATGTGTTGTGTGCTATTAAGAGTAATGTCATTTGGGCTAAAGGGCTGACTTTGCACATGCTCAATCACGGGATGGCGCCCGGCTTTAATTGTAATACCGCCCTTATGCGAATCAGTTGTTGAATCGCTGTCACCAAACGTTGGCATACAGTAGTGATTGGTTTCTGCACGTTCGGCTAGATTATTTAAAACATCTAACTCCGCCAGAGCACGGGCGGTGAGTTGTAATGGTTGTAGTTGAGTATTTAATTCTTCCAGAATGTCCGCGTATAATTTTTTCTCACGCGCCAAAGCGCGTTCATTGGCACTGAGCACTTTATCTTCGAGTTTTTTTAATTCCGGGGTAATAAAACGTTCACTGGACTTTAACGTTTGACGGCGTTGATAATCATCGGGCATTTTATCCGATTGATTGCGACTCACCTCAATGTAATAACCGTGTACCCGGTTATAACCTACCTTCAAGGTATTGAGTCCGGTGCGCTGTTTTTCACGTGCTTCCAGGTTAGAAAGAAATTCACTGGCATTATCTTGTAAACTTAATAACTCATCGAGTTCAGCGTCATATCCTTTAGCAATAAAATGCCCGTCGCGAATAACAACCGGCGGGTTTTCTACAATAGCCGTGCTTAATAGTTTTAATGTTTTTGGATGCTGACTAATTTGTTGAGAAAGTTGCTGCAACAAGCTTGATTTGACTTTAGCCAAGTTTTGTTGCAACTCAGGTAAAACAAAAAGTGTTGTACGTAGCTTGGCTAAATCTCTCGGACTTGCACTACGTAATGCTACACGGCTTAAAATACGTTCGGCATCGCCAACCTGTTTTAAGATGGTTTCGATTTGTGGATAACATTGCTGTTTTATAAACGCATCAATAAGTTGAGTACGTTGGGTTAATATATTTTTGTCGCGTAGTGGATGGTTTATCCAGCGACGCAATAATCGACTGCCCATCGGCGTCGCGGTGTAATCTAAAATACCCGCTAAAGTATGGTTATGATGCCCTCCAATATGATATTCAAGTTCCAGGTTACGCCGGGTACTTGCATCAATTAAAATGTAGTCTGTTGGTCGGTCAATTTTGAAACGCTGGATATGTGGTAACGCACTGCGTTGTGTTGTTTTAAGGTATTCAATAATACAACCCGCTGCAATGGTGGCGAGTGGAACATCATCACAATTAAAACTGGAAAGATTGCGCAGTGAATATTGTTCAGTTAAGGTTTTTTCTGCATGTGCTAAATTAAACAACCAGTCATATTGTTGCTTAAAACAAATAGGGTAATTTTGTTGTAATTCTTTTTGTAAGCTGAATGGATCGGTTTCGTTTAGTAATATTTCAGCAGGATGCAAACGAGTGAGTTCGTTTTTTAAATTTTCGAGGCCCACCACCTGGCAAATATTAAAATGTCCACTACTCAACTCTATACTTGCAATTCCGAATTGCAGTTGCGAACTGTTATTACTATTTTTTTGGTCAACATGTACCGAGCACAGTAAATTTATTTGTTTCTCATCAAGCAACGAATCTTCGGTTAAGGTGCCTGGGGTAATTATGCGTACCACCTCACGAGCAACCGGGCCCTTACTGGTTTTAGGATCACCAATCTGTTCGCAAATGGCAATAGATTGTCCTTGCTTAACTAGTTTTGCGAGGTAATTATCCGCAGCGTGATAAGGAACCCCTGCCATTGGAATGGGTTCACCATTGGCACGGCCACGAGCAGTCAGGGTAATATCTAAAAGATTCGCAGCTTTGCGCGCATCATCAAAAAATAATTCATAAAAGTCACCCATCCGGTAAAAAAGTAGAATGTCGGGGTGTTCTGCCTTAATGCGTAAATATTGCTGCATCATGGGGGTATGTGGCTGTGAGTTCATATATTATATATCTGTCTTATTTTTAGGCCAGTTTATAATAAACATAGTAGTGCTGTCTGGAGGAATGCAATAAAAAGAGGGCTTTATTAAATTAGTATGGTGTGTTGTGATTGAAATATTATACTAAATGTCTCTCAAAGATTATCGCTGGTACTGTAGAGCTTTAAGTTGAAAGCCATTTTCAGTAAGTTTCTGTATAAGTTTTTCCAAACTGGCTAAAAATTGTTGTGGTTTTTTATGGGTGTCGTGGAGAAGTATAATATCGTCACTTTTCATTTTTAGAAACTTCCGCTCCCAGGATGCATTGTTAAATGCAAACACGGTATCAAAAAACCGGTGTTGCCACATAATCGGCTTTTTGTTTTGCTCTTTCATTACCCGTCTTAGTTCAGGTGTGCGTAAACCAGCCGGTGGTCTGAAGCCAATAGAGGGTTTGTTAATATGTTGTGAAATAATCGACTCACCCATATGAATCCATGTTTTTAACGACTTTTTACCTTTGAAATAAATTATTGTGTTGTGATCGGGTGAGTGATTCCCAATCGAATGGTTTTCCTTATGAATCCTATTAAATACTTCGATGTTTTTTGCAATGTTGTTAGTAATAACAAAAAACGTCGCTTTTGCACTGTATTTTTGTAAAATATTTAACACCAACGGTGTGCGGTAGGTATTTGGACCGTCGTGAAAGGTTAAATAAATGGTTTTCTCATCGGACACAATCGTTCGAATACAATCCCCTAACAGCAGATCAGTCATTCTATTTAAACTAAGCATGGGTGTAATGCTATCCACGAATTTTTTTTCGCCCTGCGTGCATCATCAAAAACAACTCATAAAAATCGCTCATGCGCTAAAAAGTAAAATGTCGGGGTGTTTCTGTCTTAATGCATAAATATTGCTGCATCATCGGGGGGTGTGTTGTTTTATGTTCATCATTACGTTATCTATATTGGTCAGTATAAGCCGATAATATACATGTATTTAGAATTGGTTTCTTGGGGGAGTATAGAGTTGAAGAATAGAAGACTTTTTTACAAATATTTTAGGGTTAATATTTTTAGTATTATTTAACATCTAGTCATCGTTAGCAGGTTAACCTCTAGAGTTATCTTGTTGATTTTCCATTACTCCTGGGAACGGCTAAGGGTTAACCCATAAAAATGTATGTTCTATAACTTATTGATTTAAATTGTTTTATTATTTAAAAATGTTGAAAACGCCACTATAATGAGATAGAGTTCACGTTAATTAAGTATTGTAAAACGAGTATAATGAAGGGCCATAGATTATGGATTCTATAAAAAAATTGTTAGTTATTGTCGGCTTGTTAATGCTTAGTACAAGTTTATTGCAAGCTTCAAGTAGTGGTTCATCTGGTTGTTCTGGTAGTTCTGGTAGTTCTGGTAGTTCAGGTGCCAAAGGTTGTGTCTCTGTTCCTGAAACAAGCTCAATTGTTTTATTTGGTGCAGGTATTCTTGGATTAGTTATTTTACGCCGTCGCCAACAACGTAAGGCTTAGTCTACATACTTTAAAATAAATTTTTAGTAATATGCTAGGCGTTCCTCAGATTTGAAGAGCGCCTGGTGCGTACCATCTCCATCGCAGTTAGTGTGGTGTTTGTTTTTCCTTCTCAAGCTTTATCTTTTTTCTACAACTTTTTGTCTACTTTCTCGTGCCTGTTTAGACTTAATATTACTGGACGAGGTTTGGATCTCCCTAGTTATTGAAATTCCTTATAAAAAAAGATTAAAACAAAGACTGTTTCAGATTAGCGTACTATACTTTGTAGCAAATAAAAAAATAAATTGGAGGAGAATATATTGCGAAGTTATGATGAAAAACGTGATTTTGTTCGGGTGGAATTGGATAGCGTAATAAGCTATGGAATGTTGGATGACACGGATGAAGAAATTACTGTAGAAACGTTGTTAGATCAAAAGGCGATACTTAAAAATTTAAGTGGTCGTGGTTTAATGTTTATTGCTGATAATGAAGTTGTTAAAGAGTCTTTAATTGATATTAAAGTGGTACCTTCAAACGATTTGACCAGGCCTTTACATGCCAGAGTTAAGGTTGTTCGAGTTATTAAACAGCGTCATGGGGAAGGATACGAAGTGGGCGGAGTTATACAATCAATGCTTGACGATTAGGCTAAATTAACGACAATCCGACTAAACGATTAATTCAATTCGGTTTACTAATTCCTGGCCATACTGGCTATTTTCTATCGCATGATAGGAGTTTATGGCTTTTTCTACCTGGTGGGCGAGTAGTTCCTCGTGTACCGCTACTTTATATTCCATTCTATTATTCTGACTGCCACTGTCTTTACGTGCTCTGGTTAAGTTTATTGGCTCCAACAATGCTAGTGATTGTGGTTCATGACTTTGTTCAGTTTTAGCTGATGCAGCTTCGCTA
>Ga0316206_1002302_pt1 | contig 13266 bp, 11 predicted proteins | sample 6monthpyrite_MG_FD_204942 | JGI IMG/M metagenome (GOLD analysis project Ga0316206, IMG submission 204942) | Microbial mat bacterial communities from mineral coupon in-situ incubated in ocean water Damariscotta River, Maine, United States -... | ecosystem: Environmental > Aquatic > Marine >...
TAATCTCTAAAGTAAAGCAGTTAGATTCAGAAGCAATTCCTACTTATGTAAAAATGTTTAATACAGTACTTGAGACAGGTGATGCGGCAAAAGGCATGATGCTAAAATTCAAAGTAAATGACGATGTATCAAATGATGATGTAGCTGAATCAATAAAAGCTTTAGCTGAAGAGTATAACATGAGAGCAACCGGTGATACGAAAATGTTTACTAAAGAAGATGCAAAACCTACTGAGGTAAAACATGCTAGAATTATCTCTGTATGTAGTCTTCCTACAGCAAAACAATTCTTAAATTATTCTCCAGAGTTTGGTGGTTTTATGCCTTGTAGAATTATGCTTATAGAATATGGCAATGGTGATAGATTTTTATATACAATGGACTTGACTTTAGCGATTCATGGCGGTAAAACTTTACCTCCTGAGATGTTAGAATTAGCTACACATGTAAAAGATGCTATGGACAATATGCCAAGAAGAGCTGCCATGGGTGATTTTTAATAATCTTTGATAAATTTTTAGGCAATAAAAGACCTGCTTTCAGGTCTTTTATTGCTAACTCCTCTATAATCTATTTCTCGACAAAATTCCAACATCATTTACTATCAAAGTTCGTAATGAAGAGCAATTATAGAAGTTAAAGGATGTTACTATTAAAAAAGAAAAAACCATTTTACTTACTTGCATGTAAGCTTTTATTAGACAATCCATTTTTTTAATAATAAATATCATTCCTGAAATATTATCAAGAAGACCCAAAAAATTTATGGGTTTTGTCCTTATATCCAATGACAAAGATTTCTATATCCAAGAACGGTGATAATGTCTTTTTGGATTATCTGATAAATTATTTATCACTAATGCAATAGCGAATAATATAAAAGAATCCAGTGATACAGGTGAAAAAACAAACATATATCCTAGTTCATGCATTTGTTCGTTTCCTAATCGGCCGTCAATGCAGTTGCTCTTTCTGGCGGATGAAGTGGAATTAGTATAGTACGTGAGTAGAATAGTAAGCGAAACAATATTGAAATATTAAAAGATAAAAATCTATAGACACTAACTCTTATCAAGATAGAAATAAAATGACCTCTTAAAAAATTACGAGGTTTGGAAAATTCTGTTTGTGGTGCGACATATATTATATCAATCCTCAGCAATATGATGCAATATGCTCGCCCGTAGAGTAAAAGATAATAGCTTATCTTTTACCTAAAAGTCTTTCTTTTACTGGGGATTGGTATTATAACAGCAGAAGCACCAAATGAGCCCATTAATAACATAGAACAAATATGATTAGTACTCACTATTTTATTTGCAATAGAAATAACATAAATACCTACAAATGAACTCAACCATGACTAGGCAACCTTAGAAAAATGTCTTTGGAGAGGATGCTTCTCTCTTCCTTTGTATATACGTTAATAATTTATTTTTCATATAAAAATCAAATCCTTTATAAAATTATTTATAAGCATAATAATTTTTTTTATATTTTACACCCTTTGTTTGTGAGCTTGTCTAAAGTTGTTTCTCTAAACATTTTTTGTATCAAATTTTTTGGTTCAGCCCATTGATCATGTAACGCACATTTGTTACTAGAATCACAAAAGCCTATCCCCAACATACATTGCTCATCATTCAAAGAATCATTAAAATTATCTAAAATATCAGATATAAAAATCTCAGAGGCAGATTTATTTAAACAATATCCACCGTTTTTTCCTCGAATAGATTTTACAAAACCGGCTTTTACTAGCCCTCCCATAATCTTTGTTAAAAATTTATATGGAATATTTAATGTATCAGCTAATTCTTTGGCACTCAGCAAATATTCATTTTTCTGGTTTGCAATATAACTTAAAATTCTGATGGCATACTGCGATGTATTGTGTAGTTGCATCTTAAGCCTTTAAATATAGTCGTCCTAAATCAAACTAACACTTATCCGTAGGACGCTTATAAAATTATAAGCGCTGGTATGCATTTGTTTGTTTTAGGATGGCTATAAGTGGATTATAATAAAAAAATATTTAATTACTACTTAAAGGTAGAATATAAAATAGGAGTTAAAATGACTGAACATATTACTAAAAATATGGCCAGAAATATTTATTTTGGCGGTGGTCTTTTTGCAATTTTGGTATTTACAGGGCTTACTTTCGACACAGTCCAGCAAATTCCAAAATTAAGTCACGAAGAGAAGCTCACAGAGTCAGTGGCGCTTGGAAAAAAAGTGTGGGAAAACAATGATTGTATTGGTTGTCATACCATATTGGGTGAAGGAGCATATTATGCTCCAGAATTAGGCAATGCCTTTAAGCGTTTGGGTGGAGGCGATGAAAAAGCTTTTAAAGAGTATTTATCAGGATGGATGGCGGCTCAACCATTAGATGCTCCAAACAGAAGAAAAATGCCACAGTTTCATCTAAAACCAGAGCAAATAAACAATCTTGCAGACTTTTTGATTTGGACTTCTAAAGTCAACAATCAAGAGTGGCCACCAAATATTCAAGGATAACGGAAATTATGAAATATTCATCTCAAATGGTAGCAAAGCCATATTTTATTTTTGCATTGATTTTACTAGCGGGAGAAATTCTTTTTGGCATTAGCATGGGTGTCCAATACCTCTATGGAGACTTTTTATTTCCAGCTATTCCATTTAATGTGCTTCGTATGGTGCATGTCAACTTGTTAATCGTTCTACTCTTATTTGGGTTTATGGGTGCTACTTATTACCTTATTCCTGAAGAGAGCGAAAGAGAATTATGGAGTCCACTGCTGGCTAAAATCACCTTTTGGGTATTTGCAGCAGCGGGAGTATTAACAATACTTGGTTATCTCTTTGTTCCTTATGCGACCTTGGCTGAAATCACCTTCAATGATTTATGGCCAACTATGGGTCGTGAGTTTTTAGAACAGCCGACTATCACTAAAATAGGTATTGTTTTTGTGGTTTTATCTTATATTTTAAATGTAACTATGACTGTATTAAAAGGTCGTAAAACAACTATCTCTATTATTTTACTAACAGGTTTATTTGGTTTGGCATTTTTCTTCTTGTTCGCATTTTATGTTCCAGACAATCTGGTTATGGATAAATTTTTTTGGTGGTTTGTCGTCCATTTATGGGTCGAAGCTACATGGGAGCTTATTTTAGGAGCTCTTTTAGCCTTTGTACTTATAAAAACAACTGGTGTTGATCGTGAACATATAGATAAATGGCTGTATCTGATTATTGCGATGACCATTATCTCTGGACTTGCAGGAACTGGGCATCACTTTTTCTTTATCGGTGCTCCAGGGTATTGGTTATGGATAGGGTCTATTGCTTCAGCCGCTGAACCGATTCCATTTTTTCTGATGATTCTTTTTGCTTTTAATATGGCAAAAAATCGTCGTATCCAACATGACAATAAAATAGCATTGACATGGGCCAAAGGTACAGCTGTAGTAGGATTCTTAGGAGCTGGTGTTTTGGGTTTTATGCATACGCTTGCACCTATTAATTTTTATACTCATGGGACACAGTTAACAGCGGCACATGGACATTTATCTTTTTTTGGTGCTTATGTTATGATTTGTTTTACTTTAATCTCTTATGCGATGCCAATTCTTCGTGGTCGTCCTCACGGCAACGGACCTAAGGCACAAAAAGTTGAACGTGCTAGTTTTTGGTTAATGGTTATCGGGATGCTAGGACTTACTTTGGCACTAACAATTGCAGGTATTATGCAAATAGAGATGCAAAGAATCCCTGATTCAGCACATGCTCTTAGTTTTATGGATACTCAAGCACAAATTTCGACAGTTTACGCTATTCGCTTAGCGTTTGGACTTATGGTTCTAGTTGGGCTCTTTACATACTTTTACAGCTTCTTTGTAAAAGAAGAGAAAGCAGGCGCTTAAAATGGAGGAAAAGGTTGGTAGATTATGGGATAACTTTGTAACCAAGAAAGCATCAAAACTCTATGCAGAACAAGAGATACTTTTTACCGATAAAAGTAAATCTCTAAAAATATTTTATCACCTCTTAGGGGGTGAAAAAGGCAAAGAGCTCCATACTACCGATAAAAGATTGATAAAAACTTCACGAACACTGTTCCAAAAAATGTCAGGAACAGGTAACACTTTTTTCCTTGCATGGCAAGATGGCAAAGGGATTTATCTTCCCTCTTCTTTAGCTTATTTTCCTCTTGAAAAATATAATGAGATGCACTACTTCTGGCTTATAGCAATGCTAACAAAGGTCAATATAAATAACAAAAATATTATAAATGAAAACAAAAAAACAGCTATGTTTCTTATAAAAAAATATTCTGGTTTTAGGGAGTTTCATGATTATGCACAAGACTTTTTGACGAAAAACTATCTGGAATTATCAGAGCATCATTACCCAAATCCTTTATGGATTTATCCATCCTTATCAAGTATTAATAAACTTCTTGATTTTGACGATGAAGAGGAACCGCAGAGACAACAGCAGAAGCAAAATCAGAGTGAAATTCTGAAGATGAAGAAAAAATCCGAGCAGATTGATGACAAAAAAGAGACTGATGGTCTTTTGCTCTTTTTACCTGAATCACTTCTAAGTCTTATGGAACAGGTCAACGTTGATAGACAAGAAAATGACAGTTTTGATGAAGAAGCTCTTTATAATGCGGAAGATTTGGATGAGATAACATTGGGACACAAAGATGCGAATTTATCTGCAAGACTTAAAATGGATCTGGATATCTCTGCAAACAGTGTTGAAGAGTATCCTCTTGGAAGCGGTCATTTTATAGATGAATGGGATTACAAAAAAGAGTGCTATTTAAAAAATTATGTTTGTATAAAACCATTTATTTCGACCAATATTGAAGCTCTGAAATTACCAGAGAGATTGACTAAAATGATGAAAAAAATTCAAAGTGAACTAGATTTAATGCGACTTAATCGCATAAAAAGAGATAACCTTCCTTACGGGGATGAAATCAATATTGATTCATGGATAGATTATAAAGGGCATCATAACCGCTCGAATCATTCACAAAGATTTTTTGAAAGTTACGAAAAAAGAACAAGAGATATTGCAACACTTATTTTAGCCGATGTCTCGCTTTCTACCGAAGCTGGAATTACGCAAGAGATTCGTGTTATTGATATGATTAAAGATTCTCTTATGGTGTTTTCAGAATCACTGTACAGACTTCAAGACAGATTTGCAATCTATACTTTTTCATCTATAAAAAACACAAAAGTGAACTTTCATATTATAAAAAACTTTAAAGAGAAATACAATGATTTGGTTCGTGGGCGAATTGATGCTATAAAACCAGGTTACTATACTCGTATGGGTGCCGCCATAAGAGAGAGTGCTAAGATTTTGGATAAACAGCAGAGTAAAAATAAACTGCTTCTTATTTTAAGTGACGGAAAGCCGAATGATGTCGATAGATATGATGGACGTTATGGCATCGAAGACACGAAAAAAGCGATTGAAGAAGTGAAGCAAAAAGGAATCATCCCTTTTTGTATAACCATTGATATGGATGCTAAAGAGTATCTGCCCTATCTATTTGGTAGAAATTCTTATGCGCTCATCCGTGATTCCAAAAAACTTCCCAAAATTTTACCAGAAATTTATATGAATTTAACAAAAGGAAATTAGCATGTCAAAAACTTACTATTTACCACAATCAAATGAGGTCGAGCTATTTAAAGCTGCCGCTTCAATGAACCTGCCTATCTTAATCAAAGGACCCACAGGCTGTGGAAAAACACGCTTTATTGAGGCTATGGGTGAAGAGTTAAAACGCGAAGTTTATACCGTTGTTTGTCATGATGACTTAAGCGCTGCCGATTTAATCGGCCGCCATCTCATAAATGAAAATGGTACTTATTGGCAAGATGGACCACTTACCAAGGCTGTAAGAAATGGAGGTATCTGCTATCTGGACGAGATTATTGAAGCAAGAAAAGATACGACAGTAGTTTTACACTCACTCGCTGATTATCGTCGTATTTTACCTATTGATAGAACAGGCGAACTGATAGAAGCTCATCCTGATTTTATGTTGGTCGTCTCTTATAATCCTGGCTATCAAAATGTTTTAAAAGGGATGAAACCCAGTACAAAACAGCGTTTTATCTCACTAAATTTTGATTATCCAAAAGCTGAGATAGAAAAAAAGATTATTATCAAAGAGAGTGAAGTTGGTGAAGAGATTGCACAAACACTTGTAAACATTGCAGGAGAAATTCGTCAACTCAGCGACAGTGATATTCAAGAAGCAGTCTCAACAAGACTGCTTATATATGCAGGAAAGTTAATCACAAAAGGTTTTAATCCTTATCAGGCTTGCATGCACTCCATCGTAGAATCACTCAGCGATGAAGCTGATGTTTTAGAAGTGCTTGAAAAACTCATATCGCTGCATTTTAAAAAGAGTTAACATGTTGGATTGTTCTTTTTAGGTTTTGCTTTTTCAAGAAGACTCGATGTTTTACTCTTTAACAATGCACAACTACTAAATACTCTGATGGTTGGTATTTTACTCGTAAGCACCTTCATTAAAGGACAATAAGTGATAGATTATTTTATGGATTTAAGAAATGTCCAACTAAAATATCGTATAATATCTACTCTCTGGTTAGGTGTTATCTTATAATTAATTACGATAGCTTATTATCTGCCGATAAATAGATAATAGGCATTCTATTGGCGAAAAAGGATTTTTATGCAGCAATATACTACTTTAAAATCAGATTATAAATTTACCAAGGAAGAAGCTCTCATATTACAAAGCTTACATCCGAGAATGGAAAAACTTGCAGATGAGTTTATTGATGGATTTTATGATTACATCTGGGGATTTGGAAAAACAGCACAATTCTTAAAAAATAAAGAAATCATTGCCCACCACCGTGAGAAAATAAAGGCATGGTATATCAATTTATTCTGTGGAAACTATGACATATCATATTTCGTGCATCTTTATAAGATAGGTGAAATACATGTAAAAATTGGTCTACCTACACATTACGTAAATTCTGCTTTTACTTTTGTCAGAACTTTTATTTTAAAAAATATTGAAGAAAATTTTAATAATAAAGAGCAGCATGTAAAAGAGATAAAAGCTGTTGAAAAGATGATAGACATGAATCTTGATGTGCTTACAAGTTCTTACAGAGAAGAGGAACTCAGTAAATTTTTATCTTTATCAAAAGTTGAAAAAACAATTTTATCAGGTTTGAAAAAATTTAATTCTTATGTCAACTTTTTCCTTGCGGGCGCTTTGGCTCTTGTTGCTTTTTTTGCCATCAGCTTATTTGTTTATGACATTTATCTACTCTTTGTTTCAGATATGGGCATAGAAAAAGGTATTTTAACAGTTCTTGGAAGTTTATTGGTATTATGGGCAGCAATTGAGTTAATTCACGAAGAGATACAACATCTCCAAGGCAAAGGCTTTGCTATAGGTGCTTTCATAATGTTAGCTATGGCAGCCCTCATTAGAAAGGTACTGATTTATTCACTATCTTCGGAAAAAGCAGAGGAACTGTTAATTATCGGCGCAGTGATAGTAGGTTTGGCTGTTGCATACTGGCTTGTGGGTGCAAATAAAAGAACAACTATAGACTAATATGTATAAGAAAACCTTATAAGATTTTGAGAATAAAATAATTATTGATACTCTTGGAGAATTAGAATATACTATTTTTAAATAAAGGAATTGATTATGGCGCAAAAATATGAATGTAATGTATGTGGGTATGTATATAATCCTGCTATTGGAGATGAAGAGAATGGTATAGCACCTGGTACTACTTTTGAAGATTTGCCTGATGACTGGGTTTGTCCTGAGTGTGGCGTAGGGAAAGAAGATTTTGAACCTTTGGACGATGAATAAATATAATAATATTAAAAAATATTATTATATTTTTGATATTGCTGTTCTCTACTGCACTCTATGCAACACCGCAGTATGCACAGAAAACAAGTCAGAAATGTACAGTATGTCATGTAGATTCTGTGGGTGGTGGTGAATTAACTGATGTAGGCAAAGGATATGAACTTAGCTTGCAAAAATCAGAAATATCACAAGAGAGCTACACCAAATCCTATTTTAAATTATTTATGCTCTTTATACATATCTTTACTGCTGTTTTCTGGTTTGGAACAATTCTTTATGTCCACATCGTATTAAAACCAAAACATGCTTCCAAAGGACTTCCCCCTTCCGAAATGAAAGTAGGAATGATTTCAATGCTTGTTATGGCGCTCACAGGTACTTACTTGACCCTAACAAAAATACATTCATTTGAGATATTTTATACCTCAACATTTGGTATGCTCTTAGCCTTAAAAATTGTACTATTTATGATAATGGTGCTTTCGGCTCTTTATGTCATACTGTTCATTGCCCCAAAATTAAAAGATACAGGTAAAAAAAAGATAAACTACGATTATCAAGACATGAGTTTAAATAAGTTGGCATTCTATAATGGGAAAGACGGCGCACCTGCATATATAGGTTTTAAAGGTAAAATTTATGATGTAAGCAATTCTAAAAAGTGGAAGAATGGTGAGCATATGAGAAAGGTACATGCAGGTGAAGATCTGACACAGATGATATCTCAGGCCCCACATGGAGAAGAAAAAGTGTTTACAATGCCATTTGTAGGAGAGCTACTTCAAAATGATAGTAAAAAAGAAATCCCTCTTCAGACAAAAGTTTTTTACTTTATGAGTTATATGAATTTAACTATAGTCTTCATAATCACTTTTATTATTGCCTTGTGGAGATGGAACTAAAAATTATAAATATTTTTTAGTTAAAGAGTTAGAAATATGGATATAAAAATATTTCTCCAGTTCTTCAAACCTACATTCCTGCCGTGAAGCACTAACTTAAGCAAAAATATCACGTTTTAAGATGACCATTTTAATCACTTCAGCATCTTTTAGCGTATAGTAATTTAACTTCTACATCCTTATACCAAATCCCCGCTAAACACTACTTCTTGAAATGATTTTTTTTGTAGTTTACCATTGTCTAAACTCAAATTGGATAAAATTTCAAAATAATTTATATCAAGGTTCGTAATGAAAAGAGCATTAGTAAGTGTAAGCGATAAAAACGGTGTGGTTGATTTTTGTAAATCACTTGTAAAAAATGGTTATGAAATCATCTCAACTGGCGGGACTTATAAAATTTTGGTCGATAATGGTGTAAAAGCTATTGAGATTGATGAAGTAACAAAGTTTCCTGAGTGTTTTGAGGGGCGTGTTAAAACTTTGAACCCTTTTGTTCATGGCGGTATTTTGCACCGTCGTGATAAACAGTCACATCTGGACCAAGCAAAAGAACTGGGTGTTGAAGCGATAGATTTGGTTTGTGTAAATCTTTATCCGTTTAAAGAGACTATTGAAAAAACTGATGATTTTGAAGATATTATAGAAAATATCGACATCGGTGGACCTGCCATGGTTCGTTCAGCTGCAAAGAACTTTGATAGTGTGATAATTGTAACAGACGTGAATGATTATGCAGTTGTAATTGATGCGATTGAAAACGAAAAAAATACAGTTGAATTTCGTCGCGGTTTTATGATAAAAGCTTATGAGCATACTGCAGCGTATGACAGCATGATAGCAAACTACATGAACAGTCGTTTCAATGATGGTTTTGGTGAGAAGCAGTTTGTAGTCGGAAATAAAGTCATGAACACTCGTTATGGTGAAAATCCTCATCAGAAGGGTGCTTTATATGAGTTTGACAAGCATTACACAAGTAGCTTTAAAACACTCAAAGGTGAAGCGAGCTTTAACAACCTTAACGATCTCAACGGTGCTGTTAAAATCGCACGCGCTTTTGGTGATGAAAATGCTGTTTGTATCTCAAAGCATGGCAATCCATGTGGATTTGCAATTAAAGATACATTACTTGAGAGTTATATTGAAGCTTTAAAATGTGATCCTGTGTCTGCATTTGGCGGCGTAGTAGCTGTGAATGGAATAGTAAATAAAGAGCTTGCAGAAAAAATAAATGAGATATTTATAGAAGTTGTTATCGCTGGACGTATTACGCAAGAGGCGCAAGAAGTTTTCGCAAATAAAAAGAGAATTAAATTGTTTGAGTGCGGAAGTGATAAATTAATACTGGCACATGATAGCAAAGATTTTAAGCATATTGACGGTGGTTTTATCTATCAGGATGCTGATAAAGTTACGGATGATGAAGTAAAAAATTCAAAACTTATGACTAAAAAATCGGCGACAGAACAAGAGTTAAAAGATATGGAGATAGCTTATAAAGTAGCATCTCTTACAAAATCAAACTGTGTTGTTTATGTTAAAAATTCAGCCATGGTAGCTGTTGGCATGGGGATGACAAGTCGTGTTGATGCATCTCAATGTGCACTCAAAAAAGCAAAAGATATGGGACTTGATGTGACCGGTGCAGCACTTGCGTCTGAAGCATTTTTCCCTTTCCGTGATAGCATAGATGCAGCCGCAGCTGCCGGTGTCAAGAGTGTAATAGAACCTGGTGGAAGCATAAGAGATAATGAAATAATAGACGCTGCCAATGAGTTTGGCATGAGTCTTTATTTCTCAGAAGTTCGTCACTTTTTACACTAAAAACTTTTTTACATACGCCCCCAACAGAGCGAGTAAGTACTCTTGGGGTTTTAAATGCTTTGCTATGTTTCAGAGACAATCAATTATTTTCAATAGTTGATTGACATCCACTCAACTCCTATGATATAATACCGCTTAATAAATTATAAATTTCAGGATAAATAAATGGCTAAGTCATTATACGAAACTCTAGAAATCTCAGATAATGCCAGTGAATCTGAGATAAAAAAAGCATATAGAAAACTCGCACGTCAGTATCATCCAGATGTAAACAAGGATTCAGATGCTGAAGATAAATTTAAAGAAATAAATTCCGCTTATGAGATATTGAGTGACAAAGAAAAAAAATCAAAGTATGATATGCATGGTGATAGTATGTTTGGTGGACAAAATTTTCATGATTTTTCCCGTTCACATAGCAGTGGCGGAAATGCGGATTTAGATGAAATTTTAAGAAGCATGTTCTCTGGCGGCGGCTTCGGTGGTGGAAGTTTTGGAGGCAGTGGTTTTGGTGGTGGAGGATTTTCTCAACAACAACAAGCAAACCTTGACATTGAAGCAAGTGTTACAATACCATTTGTTGTTTCTATACTCGGTGGTTCGCATTCAGTTTCTGTCAACGGAGAACGATTTGATATAAAGATTCCTGCAGGTGTTAAAAGTGGCGAAAAGATGAGAGTAAAAGGAAAAGGACATGCTCAAGGCGGAAGGGCAGGAGACTTATTCTTAAAAATTACGGTTGCATCTAATCCAGAATATACTAGAGAAGAAGATGATTTAGTTAAAAATTTTGATATATCTCTTCACTCAGCATTATTTGGTGAAAAAATTGCAATAAAAACATTAGAAAAAGAGATAAAACTCAAAGTTCCTCAGAACACAAAAAATGGGCAAAGATTTCGTGTAAAAGAGATGGGTGCTATGAACCGTAAAACGAAAGTTAGAGGCGACTTATATCTAAAAGCAAATATAGTTTTACCTAAAATTGAAGATTTGGATGAAGATTTAATTGAGCTCATGAAAGAAAAATTACCAAAAGAATAATGCAAGGAGGATAAAATAATATGATACACCAGTATGATGAACCTGTTTATTTGATAAGTATAGTTGCAAAGATATTGGATATTCATCCACAAACTCTTAGGCAGTACGAAAGAGAAAATTTAATTTGTCCATCTCGTTCAAATGGTAGAATAAGACTTTATTCACAAAGAGATATAGATAAGATAAAAATGATTTTAAGACTGACTCGTGAGCTTGGTGTAAATCTTGCCGGTGTTGATATAATTCTTAGACTAAAAGATAATGTTGATGAGATGGAGCAAGAGATAGCAGAGCTAAGACATGAGGTTTTAAAAGCTAAAAACACCCACTCTGTTTCTCCGACAAAAGCACTCGTTACAAAAAGAAGTATTTACGATATGATTATTTTTCAAAAGAAGTAAAAAAACTTCTTTAAACCCTCAATAAGCAAAGCCCTGTTTAACTAGCCACTATGGCATTTCTTTGCTAAAGCACGATGCAAAAAGATTACTAAATATTTCTTTGTGAAAGTTTACCTCATTTAATGCAAAAAAATTTCTTATAAAATTACAGGAATTTTATTCCTTTAGTCTTTGGATTTTTGCTCCAACACCTTCCAGTTTTATTTCTAGATTATCGTAGCCACGGTCCAGATGATAAATACGGTGTATATTTGTTTCTCCGTCCGCTACAAGTGCTGCTAAAACCAGTGCACTTGAGGCTCTTAAATCAGTTGCCATGACATCGGTGCCGCTGAGCTTATTATGACCGCTTACAGTTGCTACGTTTCCATTAAGTGAAATATTTGCGCCCATTCTTTGGAGTTCACTAACATGCATAAATCTATTTTCAAAAAGCCTCTCTTCAATAATTGAAACACCATCAGCTTGTGTCGCAAGAGCTAAAAATTGTGCTTGCATATCAGTTGGAAACGCTGGATATTCTTGAGTTACTATTTTTACAGGCGTTATAATTTTTGATGGATGAATAGTAATTGTATCTTTGGTAATTGTAAAAGTGCTTCCCATTTCTTCTAGCTTGGCAATAACAGCGCCAAGATGTTTGGCATTTACATTTTTAAGTTTTAGCTCTGATTTTGTAATTGCTCCGGCACAAAGATATGTTCCAGCTTCTATACGGTCAGGAATAATTGAGAATTCATCTATATGGATAAGTTTCCCTGATGTTCCATGAATAGTGAGAACAGCAGTTCCGATACCATCTATTTTTACCCCACTTTTATTGAGAACTTCACAAAGCTGAACAACTTCAGGTTCTCTTGCTGCATTTGTTATGGTGGTTTTCCCTTTTGCCAAGGCCGCTGCCATGACAATATTGGCTGTTCCAGTGACCGTAATTTTATCAAAGATAATTTCACAGCCTTTAAGACCATCAGGCGCTGTGGCCTGAATATATCCTGATTTTATGTCTATTTTTGCACCCATTTGCTCTAAAGCCTTTAGGTGCAAATCAATTGGTCTTTGACCGATAGCACAACCACCGGGGAGCGATACTTCACAATGTCCAAATCTAGTCAATAGAGGACCAAGTACCAAGATAGATGCGCGCATAGTTTTGACTATATCATAGGTGGCCTTAGTATCTGTGAGA
>Ga0316206_1002303_pt1 | contig 13264 bp, 11 predicted proteins | sample 6monthpyrite_MG_FD_204942 | JGI IMG/M metagenome (GOLD analysis project Ga0316206, IMG submission 204942) | Microbial mat bacterial communities from mineral coupon in-situ incubated in ocean water Damariscotta River, Maine, United States -... | ecosystem: Environmental > Aquatic > Marine >...
CTGCTCCTTTTCCCACATCACGAGTTGGGCTCGGAAGGTGGATCTATCGATCAATCGACGATGCGAGCCCGGTATCTTGACCATTCGTCGGAGATGCCTCTGTAGGACGCTCACTCTGGATCTCGCCTTCCCGCATGGAATAGTTCTGTCCACCGATTGAACGCTTAGCAACCCGCTCGACCCATTGCTGCCCCGCTATTTTGAGCTTGGCACCAAAGGTCTCGACCGGCTCGGCAAATCTCGGCGGCTGATCGGTCAAGCCCAGCAGGTCGTTGACGACCAAGATCTGCCCGTCACAATCGGTCCCCGCGCCGATCCCGATCACCGGGACACTTACAGCGTCCATCACCGCACGGGTCACTTCTGCAGGTACCGCCTCGATCAAGATCAGCACCGCACCTGATTGCTCGAGGGCTTTGGCATCGCGCACAACCTGTTCGAGACCGCTCATCGTCCGCCCGGCAGCCATCGGCCCGCCGGTAACCGAACTCGTCTGCGGGCGACACCCAATATGTGCACAGATCGGAATCCCCGCTCGGGTGAGCCTGTCGACAAGCGGGGCGAAGGTCTCGTCAGATTCGAGTTTGATGACATCGGCCATCCCCTCGGTCATGAACCGTGCCGCGTTGGTCATCGCGTGCTCGACACTGGTGTGATAGCTCATAAACGGCATGTCGGCCATCACGAGCGTCCTCGTGGCTCCGCGTTTGAGCGCGGCGGTCATCTGGATCGCATAATCAATCGGCATGTCAATGGTCCGTTCGAACCCAAGCACGATCTGAGCCGCCGAATCGCCCGCCAGAAGCACATGCACACCCGCCCGCTCAAGCCACCGGGCGCTTGTCGCGTCATAGCAGGCAAGACAGGCGAAGGGCTCGCCCTGTCGTTTCATCCTTTTGAGCGTCCGAATCGTGATCGGCTCCGACGGGTGCGTTTCGGAAATGCTTGAAGCGGCTGGATTTGTCGGGGATATGCTCACGCTTAAGTATAGCGTCGCCCTTGCTCGCACAACACATTGTCCTTAATTCACGCATTGCGGAGCCCCGAGTCGCCAATTTTGCCCGTCTCGACTATCCTTGTTTCGGAGATCACGATGGATACCTCAACCCATCTCTTTGCACCCCCAGATCTCGGTGATGACCAGTTCATCGGCGCGGTCTGTGGGCTCCGTCCGTGCCGCGAGGGGGGGGTTCGGCTCGAGATCGAGCCGATGGGCACGAAGCACATCGTCCACAACTACGGGCACGGCGGGTGCGGGGTCACGATCTCGCTCGGCACCGCCGAGATCGCGGCAAATCTTGTTGACCAGATCGCCGATCGCGACACACCAATCGCCGTGCTCGGCGCAGGTGTGGTCGGGCTCACCACCGCCCGCGAACTACTTATGAGAGGGTATAGCGTTTCGATCTATGCACAAGAGATCGCAAGAAATACCACGAGCATGCTCGCTGGGGCGCTCTGGCTACATACCGGGCTCGACTTTGGCGATTCGCCCAGAGAGCAAGCTCTCAAGCATGAAATCCTCATCCGATCCCGCGCCGGATTTCGATCCATCGACCGCCAACGCTTCGGTGTTGAAGAACTCCCGGTCTTTGAACCCGCCGAGACCCAGACCGATGATGCCCTCTTCGCCGACTGCGTGATCGAGCCGCCGATACAGATCGACGCCTTCCCCTTCCCTTGCCACGCCAATCCCGGGCGGATGTTCACGACCGATTTCATCCACACCCCCCGCTTCCTCGACGCGCTCGTCGAAGAGATCACCCAACTCGGAGGTGAGTTCCACCAGCGGACCATCGGATCGAGGGAAGAACTTCTCAGCTTTGAGCAAGCCGTGCTCGTCAACTGCATGGCGATGTCGTCGGATCTGATCTTCGACGACGATCAGATCTACTCAGCCCGCGGCGTGCTCGTGCATATGAAGCCACAACGGCTTGGGTATTGCATCCACGACGGGTACAAATACATGTTCCCCCGAGAGGATGCGCTCATCCTCGGCGGGTGCTTCCAGGACGGGCGCTTGGACGATGAGCCCGATGAGAAGATGGTCCAAGAAATACTCACCCACCATCGTCGATTCTTCGACCAGTTCTGACCCATCGAGCCAAGATGCGTGCGTAGACTCGCTGCTCATGCCCGTGCTCACCGGAACCAACCTGACGCTCGCCTTCGGCGAGCACGAGATCCTCAAAGGGGTCTCGATCACCGTTGAACCCAACGAAAAGATCGGCATGGTCGGCCGCAACGGCACCGGCAAGAGCACCCTCCTCAGGGTCCTCTGCGGGCTCATCAAACAAGACACAGGGACCGTGGGGATCCAGCAGGGCGTCCGGGTCGGATATCTCCATCAGAACCATAATCTCGAACCCGACGACACCCTCCATGAGGCCACCGGACGGGCCTTTGAACTTGTCGATACGCTCCACGAACAACTCGATGCGATTTTTCACACAATGGGGCATGCGAGCGGCCCAGAACTCGATCGGCTCCTCAACGAGCAGACCCGGCTCGAAAAGGCCATCGAAGCCGCCGGGGGCTATGCCAACGCCCACAAGATTGACCAGGTCCTCCACGGCTTGGGCTTTGTCGATGCCCAGTTTCCGATCAAGGTCCGCGATCTCTCGGGCGGTCAGTGCGCCCGGGTTGCCCTTGCCAAGCTGCTACTTGAGAACCCGTCGGTGCTGCTGCTCGACGAGCCGACCAACCACCTTGATGTCGCGGGGCGTGAATGGCTCGAAGATTTTCTGCGTGATGAGTACAAGGGCGCTGTTGTGCTCATCTCGCACGATCGGTACCTGCTCGATCGGGTGGTGGCTCGGATCGTCGAGGTCGAGGACGGTCGGCTTGTTGAATATCCGGGCAACTACGCCGCCTTTCGCAAGCAACGCATCGAGCGACGGATCGTAATGCTCCGTGCCTACGAAAAACAGCAGGCCCAGTTCAAGCGAGAAGAGGCGTTCATCCGTCAGTTCAAGGCCGGGCAGCGGGCCAAGCAAGCCAAGGGACGCGAGTCCCGGCTCGATAGTGCAAAGCTCGACGCCCTCGAACGCCCCGTCGAACTCGACGACATGAGGCTCAACCTCCCTAAAGCCCCACGCACCGGCGATATCGTCGTCTCTGCCCGCGAGATCTCCAAGTCATACCCCAACGAGGACGGATCGACCAAGGTCCTCTTCAAAGACCTGAGCCTGCACATCGAACGCGCCCAGCGCTGGGGCGTCATCGGTCCTAACGGGGCCGGCAAGACCACACTCATCCGGTGCCTGCTCGGTGAACAAAGTGTTGACGCTGGCACGATCAAGCTCGGTTCCAAGCTCACCGTCGGACACTTTGCCCAGACCCACGACCACCTCGACCCAGATAAAACCGTCTATCGTCATATCCAGGACACGATCAAAAAGGAGACCGACGAACGCGTCATGATGAGCGAGCAGGATGCGCGGAATCTCGCTGGTGCGTTCCTGTTCTCTGGACGCGACCAAGACAAGCTCCTCGGGGTGATGTCCGGGGGCGAACAAGCCCGGGCCGTGCTCGCGGCACTGCTCGCAAGCGCCAAGAATGTACTCGTGCTCGACGAGCCGACGAACCACCTCGATATCCAGGCCGCCGAACGGCTCGAATCGGCGATCGCCCGATCCTACGAGAATCCCAAGACCGGCGAAAAAACCAAGGGCGAGTTTGATGGCACCATACTCCTCATCTCCCACGATCGCGCCCTGATCGATGCGGTCTGCGACCACATCCTTATCCTTGACGGAGACGGCAGCGCCGAGGTCTTCCCGGGCACATACACCGAGTGGAAACAGAGCAAAGAGATTGCCCGGACTCCGCCGAGCCGATCGAATCAGTCGTCCATCTATGTTCCGAGACAGACACCAATGCCCATCAAGAAACCTCAACAAGAGACCAAGAACAAGTTCTCATGGATGCCAATCGCCAAGATCGAAGAACGGATCACCGAGATTGAGATCGAACTCAAGCGGATCGACGCCGAGCTCGGCGATGCCGATGTTTGGACTGATTATGAACGGGCCAACAAGCTCACCGAGAACCGCGACGCGCTCAAGGAGGAGCTCGAAGAACTCGAATCTGAATGGATCAATAAGTCTGGGTAAACTCAGCCAGCACTGATCGCCTTGCCAATCTTTTCGGTCGCTTCGATCGCCGATTCCTTGGCGCTGGCCCGAGATTTATTAAGCGAACTCTTGATCGCAAATGGGGTCGGCAGGATCGTCAGCGGCAGATACCAATACCAGAGCAGGATCCCGGTATTGGCTTCAAATCGAGCGTACCACTCGAACGAACTTAAAAACGCATCGGTCAGCGGCAGCCCGGGCCAGATCGCCACCAAGAGCATCACCACAAACACAATCGGCATCAGCGGGAGCAGCCGCAACCGAAAGCGGAGCTCGCCTTCGTCGAACTCTGCGATAAGTTCGGAATCAAACGGCGTGCCGTGGGCCGCCACCGAGACAAGACCATGCTGCGGCTCTTGGTTGTACCCCGCGAGTTTGCCCCGCTTGGAGAGCTTGAGCAGGCGAGCCCGGATCTCATCGGCACTGAGATCGGTCTTGATTGTGGGCAACGAGTTCTGTTCGCCTTGGTCCAATGGAGGCTCCTCAAATTCTGGATAACCGGGATAATCCGAGTACCCCACCGTATCGGCGTAGTTCGGTCCGATCTTGCACCCGACTTGACTGTTTCCCGGCACACCATGTGCACCAACCACTCTATGCGAAGCGAAAACCTGACAATTGAGTCTCCTGCCCAGAACCGGTTGCGTTTGGTCAACACTCCACACCACGCGTTGAGCTTGCTCAACACCGAGCCCGCACAATCGTCACAATCGGAAACCATGGCCCGCACCGATCCGCGGTGGCTCTTTGCCGCCCGTGTGCAGGTGACGCTCTCCGGCGCTCACACGCCATCGGTCGGGCTCGTCGACGATCTGCTCGACGCTGCCAAACGGGCCGGGTTCAGTGATATGCACGCCCGGGCGATGATTGCCATTGTCGAGGAATCTCAGCTCCGCGAGGGACTCGACACGATCGCGATGGATGAACTGCTCAAGATCCCCCTCCCCGCCCAGAGCGACGAACCCATCATGTCCGAGCGGGCTCGCTGGCTCACCTTCGGCGTGCTCTTTGCTTGGTCGTTGATGATCGCAGGATTAATGCAGATCGTTTAAAAATCAGATCAATAACAAAGCCCCGCACGAGATCTCGTGCGGGGCTGTGTTTTACTATATCTCAAGATTCGCCTATGGACGGACCTTACTCGACATCCTTGCCTTCCATCACATCAGTGATCGATGCTGGCTTGTGCGAATCAAGCTCGCCACGCTTGAGCCGACCGATGTAGTCGTGGTACGCCCGCATCGCGACCGACCCAAAGATCAGCATGATCGGGATATTGGCCCAGAGCATTACCCCGGTACCGAGCGCGGTGATGTTGTCAAGCTGAGCATCGGTTTTAATAAAGCCAGCAGATGCGACAAGGATCATCAAACAATAAATAACCTTGTATGGGAGAATGGCACTCTCACCGAAGAGATAGACCACACCCTGCTCTCCATAATACGACCACGAGATCATTGTCGAGATCGCAAAGAGCCACGCCGCAATGACGACAAGGTATTTACCCATCCCCGGCGTCACCATATTGAACGCATGAGAAGTCAGCGAAGCCCCCGGATATTCAACATAAACCCCATGGTTGATGATCCTCGGCGCTGTCGGGTTGCTCAGGGTCTCCCAAGCGACTACGAAAGTCCCTGAATCGCCCATATCGGGTTCAAAGTGGACTGCACCGTTGAGCCGTTTGATTGTTGTGCCAGTCTGCTTGTCCACCGTGTCAACTTCGAGCAGCATGAATACTTGGAAATTTGAGCCCGTGTTCCAATCGTCTTCGATCCGTTTGGCCTCGCTGGATCGATCCGGAAGGTAGTCATTATCAAGCGTCCAAATCGAGTCGTCAGCGGTGGACTCATTCGATGCAATCACATTGATCCCAATATTTTTATAGCTGGCCTCTTCGCCACGATTCCATGCCCCCGATGAGAGGATGACTAGCGAGGTGAGTGTGCAGACGACAATCGTGTCAATAAACGGTTCAAGACCTGCGACGATTCCCTCCCGGACGGGCTCGTCGGTCTTGGCGGCTGAGTGAGCAATCGGGCTCGATCCCTGACCGGCTTCGGACGAGAACAATGCCCGTTTCATGCCCCAGAGAAGCGCGAATCCGAAGGTGCCTCCAATGAAGGCCCCTTGGGCCTCAGCAGGGCTAAATGCACTCTTGAAAATCAACGCGATCGTGCTTGGAACCTGATCAAAGGTCATCGCCAGCACCCAGAATGTACCCAGCAGATAAATCAGGCACATAAACGGAACGATCCGCCCTGCGACCGCACCAATCCGTTTGATCCCACCCAAAATAACGAGTGCGACAACCACGGTGAGAATGATCCCCGTGACCTGGACAGGGACACCAAAGTTGGTGCTTGTGACATCTGAAACAGCCCAGGCTTGGAACATATTGCCGCCGGTAATCGTCGAGATCAGCAGTGTCACGACGAAGATCCCGCCGATGAGTTTTCCGAGCCCACCCATGCCCCGCTCTTTGAACCCCTTGGAGGCGACATACATCGGGCCGCCGTGCGGCTCTTCGGGATTGTCCGTGTTGCGATAGAGCATCGAGAGGGTGACCTCGGTCATCTTGAGCGCCATGCCGAAGACCCCGACCATCCACATCCAGAAGACCGCACCGGGTCCGCCGAGCGCCACCGCGACAGCAACCCCCGCGATATTACCGAGCCCGACCGTAGCCGAGAGCGCCGCCGAGAGCGCCTGGAAATGATTGATGGCGCCGGGATCGTCCTTGTCGTCGTAGGCGCCACGGATGACCTTGGTCCCGTGCGTGATCGAGCGGAACTGACCGATACCGGACCAGATCGTAAAGAGGACCCCTACGCCCAAGACAATGTACAGAACAATCGGGTGCCAAATCACACCATTGACCGTGTCGAGCAAGTTCATCAGCTGTTCCATCGACATCTCCAGTGTCCACGCCGGCAATCCACGATCGGTCGCCTGAGGGGTATATTCGCACATCTGAAACAAGAATGCAAACGCGGCGAAGGATGTCTATCGTGAATATGTGTGGTATCCGAGCCTGATTATCGAATCGATCGTCTATCAGCTCCAAGCCATCGACGCAGAGCTCCGCGTGCAGCATGCCTACCACGGGCTTGATGCACTGAGCGAAACCCAACTCCATCCCCTGCTCTCACAAGCATTTGCCGCCGCCCCACATGGTGTTTTTCGAGAAGTTGGCTACCCTTCGTCTCCACTCGAACGACCCAACAATGCACAAAGACAACGCTGCGATCTCGTCCTAACGCCGCTCAAGCAACAACTGCTCATTGATCCAGTTCAAGAACAACGGGTACACGATCAAGCCCTCGGCACCCTATTTGAGTCGATAGCGGATGACTTTGTACATGATCCCGAGTCCGCGCCCCCTGAGTCGGGCTACTGGATCGAAGTCAAATCCATCGCCCAGTTCAGCTATGTCGACGGTGTCCCCGGACCGAACTCGAAGTACACTTCTGACCTGCTTGTCGGTCCCAGAGCCGATGTCATCAAGCTCGCATCGGACCCATTGATCCATCACGGCGCAGCCCTTGTGATTCTTTTTTGCGAGGACGAGAACATCGGAACGCATGATATGGCCGCACTGACAACCGAGCTGATCAAGCAAGATCTCCCCGTCACGCTCCCCGAGATCGAATCTTTTCCGATCACCAATCACGCCGGCAATGGGTGGTGCACGGTCGGGTTGATCCGAATCAAACTATGAAGATGCATCCACCGTATCCACTCCCGCATAGCGGGCAATAATCTTGGCAGCATTTTGAGAAGCATTGTTTGCGTCATAGACCTTCGCCAGATCGCCGAGAACCTGCACTTGACGGCTGAACGCGTCCTGATCCTCGAGGAGTTCGACCACGCGATCCGCGATCGGATCCGACCCTCCAAAATGAGGGACCAGTTCGGGAACTATCTCACGCCCCGCGATCAGGTTTGGAAGGGTAATGAACTTCGTCTGGATCAACCAGCGGGCGACCAGCGTCCAGAGCACCCGGTCGAGCTTATAGACAATCACCATCGGTCGCTTCTGCTTGGCGATCTGGAGCGTGACGGTCCCCGAGACCACGATCGCCAGATCGCACCACCGCACCACCGCATCAGTGTTCGAGTGGGTGATCTCAAGCGATTCCGGCCATGGTAATCGGGCATCATGCGAAATCTTGCGAAGGATCGGTTCGATCTCTTTTCGCGTCGCCGCGACGAGCCCACGCATCTCTGGGTGTTCTTGGGCGAGCTTGATGTACGCTCCGAGGAGCAAGGGAAAGTTCTTGCGGATCTCGCCCGGGCGCGACCCCGGCATCAGCGCGATATTCTGCTTGCCGCGTGCCCACCCGGAGATCTGGTCATCAAGCTGGTCCGTATCGAGCGCCTCGTCGAAGAGCGGATGCCCGATGAAGGTTGCCTCGACACCTCTCGACTTAAACCATGCTTCCTCGAACGGGAGCACACACATCACATGGTCGGTTAACCTGCGGAGTTTTCGGATCCGCCACGGCGCCCACGCCCAGAGCTGCGGCGCCACCATATGCACTACCCGCGCCCCGCTTGCCTTGGTGAGTTTGCAGACCGGGAAGTTGGCTGCTGGGGAATCAACAGGGATATGCACACGGATCGGATGATCCTCGAGCCATCGCTCGATCGAAGCATTGATTCTTTGATGCTCTTTGATCTTGGCAAGCCCGGGCAGCCCCATCACCGCGTCGTCTCCTGTTTTCTTGATGATGTGGGCACCCGTCGATTCCATCTTCGGTCCGCCCCACCCATAGATCTGAAGATCAGGACAAAGTCGACGGAGGTGAGCGATCACCGCCGCGGCATGATCGTCGCCCGATGGCTCGAAGGCTGTAAAGAGCACCGCAGGTTGGATTGGCTGGTTCCCCACTCGCCAACGATAGGCTCAGATCGATTCAGATCCATTTCGCTCAGAGAAGTTCATCGTCATTGGTTCAACGCTCTCCGCGTTCAGAATCCGGCTGCCTCGAACCATGTGCTCGGGTTGGCACTAAGCGCCATCGAGACCGCCACCAGCGATTCGATGCTCGGTAGATGCGTCCCTCGCTCAATCGAACTGAGCTGCGAGACCGAGACCGAACTCGCCTCAGAGAGTTCGCGGAGTGTCCACCCCCGCTCAGTTCTGGCTAAGCGGATCTGGCGACCCAAGACCGAGCGGAGACGGTCCATGGGTCGTCGACCAAGCCCGAGCATCTCAGTAGCCTGCGCGAGCACCCGTCGAAGGTCCTCAAGACTAAATGGCTTGGAGATATAATCGAAGACATCCTGCTTGAATGTCTCACGCATCGAATCGAGCGATGGGTACCCGGTAACCACAATTACACACTGCTTTGGCCAGCGTTTTTTGATCTCTCTGAGCACATCTTCACCGGCATGGACCCCCATTTTCATGTCCAGAAGAATCACATCCGGGCGATCGTGCTCTGCTGCAAGATATAACAGGTCTGGCGTATTCAGTGTGCGAATCGAGTGTCCATCTGCACTCAGCACGCCTTCGATGTACTCACAAAAATCTTGGTCATCGTCAAGTGCCACGATGCACAATGGCACCTGTTGCACTGTTTCTGAATGATCAGTCAAATCTGTCATCTTCATAAAGACTAGTCCAATCAAACCGATATTTCAAGACATCCTTATCCGTTTCTTGTCGGATGCTCTTGGAGCCCTATTGGGAGTACCACTTCAAAGAGTGCTCCACAGATTCGATCATTCAGCGAACGATTCGTTGCTAGAAGAACCCCCCCATGTTCTCGAACAATTCCGTTGGCCACCGCGAGCCCAAGCCCGGTCCCATGGGCATCGAGCCGAGTTGATACAAAGGGCTCGAAGAGCCGATCGATGAGCACTGAATCAATCCCCGGACCGTTATCCTCAACGCGGACCACCACCCAGAGCACTCCCTCACGCTTCTCAATATCTGCATGGAGCCGAACGAGTCCCTCGGATTGCCTCGACCCGATCAGTGCATCCACCGCATTCCTGATCAGATTGACAAAGACCTGGACCAGACGGTCCGGATCACAAGAGAGCGTGATCCCCGATTCGATATCATTCTGAATCGTGATGTCTCCATCTTGGAGTTGTCCCTTCCGATCAAGTTCGACCAACAGGCAGGCCTCTTTGACCAGTTCGCTGACATCCGCCTCGATGCTCATCGGCGGGCGGACACGAGAAAAGTCGAGCAATCCATCAGATAGCTTTTCGAGCCGGGTGACCACGCGGGCGAGGAGAGCGATCTCGGTGATGGAGAGTTTTTTTTCGGCATCGAGCTTATCGACAAGCCCCTTGACCACCGCCAAGGGGGTATTGAGTTCGTGGGCGATCCCCGCGCTCATCATGCCCAACGATGCCAGTCGGTCCGCTCCTTCAAGGTTTTTTCGGGCTGTCTCAAGGAGATGGTTCTTTTTATGAAGATCGGCAGCGGTCCGCTCGAGTCGATCCAATGCGCGTGCAAGATCCTGCTCTTTCTTCCGCAATGCCAGAATCGAGTGGTTGCGGGATCGCATGATCGCGCCGAGTTCATCGACCGGGATCACCTCCTCGGGGATAAGTTCGGCATCTTGGTCACCATCTCGGACCGCCTGATCAGCGCTGAGAATCTCACTAATCGGTCGATAGACATGCTCGGGAAGCACGAAAACCTCGAGCGCCGCCGCAACAAGTGTGTACCCGGCGATGAGGGTCACAATCATCAGGATATAGACGAGCCGGATTGTCTCTCTTGCCCGGTTTGCCCGCGACCGCACCAGCAGAAAAGAATCCGTTTCTGGAATCCATCGGACCACCCCCCCGGCGAACCCATCCGACGGAACCGGCACTGAAACAGTTGGATCCAGCCTCGCCTGATAGGCGATCGAGTCCGTAATCTGGCGAGCCGCATCAACCCCGATGAATACATGCGCCTGCTCGAGCTCTTGACTGACACTCAGATCGACTGGGCCCTGCGTGTCGAGCATCAACGCGAGGAGCTGCTCGGATTGGTCGTATTCGGCCCCAAAGATGACCTTGGACATCGCTGGGCGGATGGCGATCAAGAGCACCACCCCAAGACTCAGCGAGAACGCGGTATGGAGCACAATGAGCTTTTTGCGGATCCGCATCCCAGCGAGGATCCGTCTCGATGAGAGTCGTCTGATTTTTGAGTTGCTTTGACTCATTGATACTCCAAAGCGGACGATCGTCCACACTTCGACCCCGGGCGACCTAGCCTTGTGCAATGGCTCAATCGAACACCCAATCCAATACCTCAAAGCCGCATAGCTCGACGGATCCCCGCGATGCGGCATATCGGTATCTCGCCCGTCAATGCGAGCGGATGCCCGAGTTGATGCTCACGGATCTCCATACGGGCTCGCTCGAACACCGAGACACCGCCCTCGCCATTGCGATCGTCGATGCGGTCATCACCCGCTGGATCACACTCGATTATATTCTATCAACGCTCTCGGGGCGGATCCTCCGTGAGCAAGAGCCCCGGATGCAGGCGGTGCTCCTCGGCGGGGCTGCCCAACTGCTGCTGATGGACCGCGTCCCGCCGCACGCGATCATCGATGAATCGGTGGAATGGGCCAAGACCAACATCCGCCCCAAAGCCGGCGGCATGGTCAACGCGATCCTCCGAAAGGTGTCTCGGACAAAGGGAACCAAGCGCGAATCATGGGGTCATCATCTCGATGCGATCCCACTCGCGGACGGGACATCGCTCGGGCTTGTCGGGATCGAACTCCCCCAAAGCGGGCTTGAGCGATTGAGTATCGCGTGCTCGATCCCAACGCAACTCGTTCAACGCCTCGAAAATCAGTTCGGTGATCCAACCTATCAAACACTCCACACGCTCAAGAGAGCCCCAACGGTGCTTTCTGTTGCCCATGCCCGCGAAACGATCGATCTTCCCATCCTCAGTGCCCACGATTCGCCATTACATCGCGTCTTCGTTGGTAAACGAACCGAACTCGTTGAACTCCTAGAATCACGCAACGACATCTGGGTGCAGGACGCGGCAAGCTCGCGGGCGATCGACGAAATCGATGTCGAAAATGCGACCTCGCTCATCATCGATTTGTGTGCTGGTCAAGGAACAAAGACCCGCCAGCTCTGCGCAAAGTATCCACAAGCCCAGATCATCGCTGGCGAGCTCGACGAAGCCCGACTCTCAACACTCGCGACGCGGTTTGGCGACAACGCACAGGTCAAAGTGATGCACATCGATGAACTCTTCGATGCCCAGCAGGGGGGTGCCGACATCGTACTTACCGATGTCCCGTGCTCAAATACGGGCGTGCTCGCCCGCAGAAGAGAAGCCCGATACCGACCGATGAAGCAGCAACTCGCCCGATTGGTCCCGATCCAGCAAGGGATCGTCCGTCAGGGGTATTCGCTGCTCAAAGCCGGTGGCACGCTCATCTATTCAACCTGTAGCCTCGAGCACGATGAGAACGAGGATATGGTCCAGTGGATGATCTCTAAGTGTGGATTGATGCTCACGAGCGAGCACCGTACGAATCCCAAAGGGCTCGGCCAAGACCCCAACGCGCTCTATCACGATGGAGCCTTCTCTGCGGTGCTCCGTAAAGATGACTAATCGGCGATTTGGGCACACCACAACAAATCGGTGAGATTCGGGTGTTTGGTAGGCCATTGAGCCGTACACTTAGCACCCATTGATCCCTTTGGCACGCAAGGATGGCAGAATGAATCTGATTGATATGCTCGACCCCGCCTGCATCTGCTCGCCGCTCAAATCGGTAGAAAAGCAGGATGTCATCAACGAACTCGTCCATTCATTGGCCGAGACCGGGCAGGTCAGCGACGAGGAATCGCTCAAGAATGCCGTCTGGACCCGCGAACAGACCCGGACGACCGGGATCGGGCACGGGCTGGCGATCCCGCACGGCAAGAGCGCAAGCATGAAGGGGCTGGCGATCGCCATCGGCAAGCCTTCCGAGCCGATCGACTTTGAAGCCATCGATTCCCAACCGGTCCAACTCGTGGTGCTCCTCGCGTCGCCACCGGACAAGACGAGTGTGCATATCCAAGCCCTTGCGCATATCAGCCGAATGATGAATGATTCTGCATTCAGAGAAGCGATCTACAATACCGAATCT
>Ga0316206_1002305_pt1 | contig 13235 bp, 11 predicted proteins | sample 6monthpyrite_MG_FD_204942 | JGI IMG/M metagenome (GOLD analysis project Ga0316206, IMG submission 204942) | Microbial mat bacterial communities from mineral coupon in-situ incubated in ocean water Damariscotta River, Maine, United States -... | ecosystem: Environmental > Aquatic > Marine >...
CTCAGCCTGTACCGTAAGCAGATTATAACATGAAACATTATTTTTTTCATAAATACCTTGGGGGTTTGGGGGTAAAACCCCCAATATTTATTTAACTAAATGCGACAGCTTGGTTGACACTTAGCGCTGTTAATGAGCATTAATGTGCCTAACAAACCATTGCTAAAGCCAGTATCAAGATTCCTCATAGCCATAGAGTTTTCTATCACGCCTTTAATAACAACTATACCAAATTCATTTTCACTGCTAGTTATATTCATTACTTTATTGCCTCGTTGATTGAGCGATTCTAGCTTCACACCTGTATTAAAACCTTTGGTCATCCCATTTTTAACCGTAATATTTTTTCTCGCACTTGCAAAAATCGCGTTAGCTGTCATTCCACTATTGCTACAAACTAAGCTTGCATTATCACCGGTACAAGTTCTCGGTCCAATTATCGAAAAACCATTCAAATCAAGGGTGACATTGTCAGCATTTATTTCTATGATATTGCTTGTGTTAGAAACCGAAATGATATTGGATGTGAGTTGATAGCTTCCTGGTTGTGTGATTGTTATGGGGTGACCTCCACTATCTCCAGGAAAACAGCCAAAGTTAAAACAAGTGTCATTGATAGCAAAAATACCATTAGCGGCTATAGCGAAATGGCTGATACAGATTAGGGTTAGCATTAAAAGTGTTTTCATTTTTATTTCCTCGTTGTTAAATTATGCAGGCAGATTTTTCTGCTGCTGATTACTGTTACGGAAATAAAATCGAATATATGACAGGAGTTTTTACTAATTTATGAATTTACTGTTTTAATGCTTCACAATCTTTTAAAATGAGTGAGTGTCAGAACAATCTATTACAGTCTTATTAAAAAAGCTCAGTCAAGGTGAAAAAAACTTGCTGGATGATATATATACTCAATTGTACAAAGAGATTAAGGTCATTGCGCTGCAACAAATTAACCAATTAAAAACAGGCGAAACAATTACACCTACGGTAATGGCTAACGAATGTTATATTAAATTAGCTAAGAAGAACAACATCAACCTGAGCAATAAGCGCCATTTTCTCAACTATTTAGCCAAAAGCATGCGCTTGTTGTTAATTGATATTATCCGCAATAAATCCAGCAAAAAAAGAAAACACATAACAGTTCAACAAAACTTCAGTCTGATTGTTGGTGAAGAAGATGTAAATTTAAAATGGTTAGAAATAGATCTTTTGTTAAGAAAAATAGAACGAATTAATACTCACTATAGCGAACTCCTAGAATACAAACTCATTTTCAACCTCACTTTTAAAGAAATAAGTGAAATCATTAATAAATCAGAACGACAAGTAATGCGAATGTGGAGTAGCGCAATTACTCTTATCTTGGCCTTATCAAAGGAGAAACAGTGAAGTGACTCAAGAGACGCAAGTGTGGAAACAAGCCAGCGAAGTGTATGAAGAGCTGTCAGAATTAACGGTTAAGCAAGCCATTGCTGAAGTATATGGCATTAAAAATTTAAGTATAGAAGTACGAAATGCAGTCATTACCTTAATCAATTCTGGACAACAAGCATCATTGTACTACCAAGAAAACATTGCTAACAAATTAAACTTAATGATTAGAAACTCGACAAAAGTAGGTGAAAAATTAGGTGAATATGAACTGCTTGACGTACTAGGTTGCGGTGGAATGTCTCAAGTATTTAAAGCAAGAAGAGTTAACAGTGAGACACAAAAATTAGTAGCTATTAAGGTTTTTTCGCCCAAAGAACACTCTGAAACTTTGTTAGACCACTTCATAAACGAACAAAAAATATTAGCCCAGTTTGACCACCCTTATATCGTTGATATGTTGCACGGCGGCAAAACCAAAGAAGGCATTGTTTATTTGGTAATGGAGTTGATAGAAGGAGCCAAGCCATTGGATAAGTACTGTCAGAGTCAAGATCTAACAGTAAAAGAAAAAATCAGTTTTATTTATCAAGTGGCTCAAGCATTGGCCTATTCCCATAATAACCTAATCATCCACCGCGATATAAAACCTGATAATATTTTGGTTAATGACAAAAATCAATTAAAAATTGTTGACTTTGGCATAGCGAAATTAATTAACAAAGACTCAACAGGTTACAAATCGACACTCATGGCATTAACACCTGGATATGCTGCACCAGAACAAATTAACTCACAACAAATTACCGTTAAATCTGATGTGTTTTCATTGGCTATTGTTGCTCTGGACTTGTTGATTGACAAAAATAGCAATCCCTTGCCAAATGACCGAATGGTTAAATCATGCCTTAGTGATCAAAACCAAATAGAATCTACTCTTAAACACTTGCAAATTGATAAAGATTTAAAAAACATTCTATTGAAAGCCAGCCAGCACGAAGCCAGTAATCGCTATAATAATATGCATGCCTTTGCTGAGGATTTAACAAACTTTCTTAAAGATAAACCTGTTTCTGCGACCTCACCCTCTTTATTTTATCGCCTGCACAAATTTGCAAAACGCCGCCGAGCCTTGTTTGCAAGCCTTGCAAGCTTAAGCTTCACCATAGCATTGGGGTTTGTTGTATTAACCCATCAATACAGACAAACAAAAGTAGCTGAACAAAAAGCCATAGAAGTCAAAAACTTTATGCTTGATGTTTTTTCCTATGCTGATCCAGAAGTAAATATTGGGCAAAAGCTTTCTGCTTTAGATTTATTGTCCCTTGCCGATGAAGAGATTAAATTTAAAACATTCTCTGATGATGTGGTTAAATCTGACATATTAGCAAACATAGGAATTGCCTTTGTCAATTTGGGTGGTTTTGAGGATGGTGAACGTAATTTACTAGCGGCTTTGCAATTCAACCCTAATAATATTGCATCAAGATTGAAATTGGTACAACTTTATTTGGATCAAAGTTCTCCAGAAAAAATAACAAAACACCTAAAAATTGCAGAAAAAATCATCGATGAATCGCCTTCTGACTTTGCTCTGGAGAAAGCCGATTTAATCTTACTAAAAGCAGTCAATACTACCTATAGCAATGACAATGAACTGGCTATAAAACGAGCCAAACAAGCCCAAGAGCAATTTATTAAGCTAAACAACTATCCAGGAATATTAAAAAGCACTCGTGTATTAACAGAAAGAATGTTTAATCTTTCAGAAAATACCGAAGCTATCACCATCGCCATCAAAATCCTTGACGCACTGAAAAAAAAGGTCTCCCCAGTAAACACGGAGTTATTGCGTTTAAAAACTAGTTTGACATGGATGTTTACAAAACTAGGACGCTACAATGAAGCCATAAACACCATAGATCAAGTGATTGAAAATCTACGTAAGACACTGGGTGACAAGCACCCTGCTATCTTGGATGCCCTAATACAAAGAGCAAATGTCTATAAGAGTTTGGGTGAAATAACTAAAGCAGTTGCAGATGCCCAAGAAAGCTATCACTTATCTCAATTGACTTATGGAGCTGACTCTCAATACGCCCAGCAAAGTTTATCCATGTTGGCTTTGCTAGAGTTTGAATCAGGCGATCGAGAATTAGCACTACAACATTTGCAAAAAGCCCTAAAGATGTCAGAAAAAAACTATGGGAAAAATCACAGAATGACCCTGAATGCAAGGATAGAACTTTCCAATTATATGGCCGCCAACGGTAAGCTTGGTGCGGCAATACAAAATGCAAAGCAAACACAAAAAATTCTGAATGAAACATTGGGCGAAAAACACCCACAAACACTCTTTGGCAACAATGTTTTAATCAAGCTGCTATCCCAGCAAGCTGTAAATGATGAAGTAATTAAAATGGCCATAAGACACAACAAGAACACTGTCGAAATACTGGGCATAAAACACCCCCAGTCAGCTTATTCTTTCTTTGTATTGGGTAAAATTTACGCCGCTGCAAATATGTTTGATAAAGCCAATGAAGCATATATTAGTCTATTAGAAAACAAATTAGTGTTGCAAAACAACCCAAGATTCATCCCTTTAACCGCCTCGATTGCTGAAAATTATTCAAAAATACAAAAAAATGAACTGGCTATCGAATACGCATTAAAAAGCTATCATGCCACAATAAAACTCTTTTCTAAAAACTCATCACGCTACCTTGAAAGCAAAATAAAATTAGCAGAAATTCTCTCGGATGCTGATGATGAGCGAGCGCGAAAGCATATTTTAGAACTCAAAAAGAGAGTTAAGAGCTCCTCCATTGATGACCCTGTTTTAGTTTCCAAAATTAAAAAATTAAGCCCATGAAATCCTCTTAACAGACTGTTAAATTCAAGCCCCGATAGTGAACCACGAATCGAGGCGCATATACTTGACATGAATATGGAAAAATTAACGTCATGCTCATACAGAGGAACTCTAGATTTAGCTACTCAGTTTTTTACACTCTATTTTCCATGTTGGATAAGAATTCCCACCCGTTTTATTGACCCATTCACCGACCCACTTAAAACCCTCCAATGTTATATTAAAAAAACTCAAGCGAAAAAAACCAGCTTGTCCACTGGGAGATTTTTGATCACGATAAAATACCAACTTCCCTTCTTTTTTGCCACCGGTCCACATGGGAAGATTTTTCGATTTTGAGCTGTTAACTGACGAAAAATAATGAACTTGCCACTGGTGCTTTTCTTTGTCGTACAAACGGATGCTTCCTGAATGTCTTCCATCTTCTTTCAAGGTCAAATCTTGGACTGCCATACCGTTCATGATGTATTTAAACTCCCATGTCATATTGATGGGACTGGCCCATTTTTGATCTGCTTTTCTAGACTGTGAAAGACACTTGTGTTTGCCAACAAGTTGCTCAAAGTCTCGAATTTGTTCAGGTGCATTCGTATTGGGCAGGCCATAAGGATGCTTAGGGCTAGCTGCAAAAGAATAGAGGGTTTCTGATAAGCAACAGTTAAAATAGAAAGATAAAAAAACCACTAGTAAAAATTTCATAATAATACCTCTGAAAAAAAGTCATCATAGCAAAGATAGCGTCATCACAAATACAATTGCAGTAAAGCTAACTTATTTTGCAGTCACTGATTACTCTTAACCCAAATCCCGATAAAGAATCGTAACTTAGAGTCCTTTTTATTCGTCAATGCAAAGGTCTCTGATATGACTAAGGAGGCAAATTCTTAACTACAGTCATCTTTATGAAGATTTCTTAGGCACAGTACGGACTTGTGATATCATTAATATCGGACAAACTCCAGGAGCGGACATTTTAACTTTGCCTATAATTATCATGAAGAATCGAACAAATACAATTATTTTCATTTGTTTTATTATTGTACTCATGGCTGTTTTTGAAACAATGCAACAATTATTTTACATCAACAAATTTCAACCCCAGCTAAAAGTAGGATTTATAGAAATTCTAAAAAGCCAGACAATAAAATGGTTGACCTGGTTACTATTCAGCACATTTGTTGCACTGTATGTTAAAAAACTAGTACACAATCACCACAAACAATTAGTGGATTACCTGAAACTTCTGACTCTTATTTTGTGTCTTGTCTTTGTTGATGTTTTTATTATCTCACTGTATTCATCTATGCAGAATGACCTTGAAATTGCTTGGAAAGCATTCATGTATGAGTCACTGATTTTTTTCACCTTTCAAAAACTGCCAATTTATACATTAGGATATATTGGTTTTGCTGGTGTTATGTATTTTTATTATGAAAATATGAAATTAAAAATCGAAGTCTCCAACTTTGGCAATTTGAAGCTTGAAAATGCTCAGTTGTATAAAAAATTAGCTAACAATCATGATGACAAAATAAAAATTTTAAAAATAAAAGTTGGAAATACCTATAAAATTATAGCAGTAAACAATATTTATTGGTTACAAGCAGACGATTATTGTGTCAATGTTCACATGCAAAACTCGCAAATTTATTCTTTAAGAAAGTCTTTAAAATCCCTAGAAAACATTATGCCTGAACACTTTTTGAGAGTACACAGAGGAGCCATTGTTAACATGCATCATATAAAAGAATACCGTACAAATTCTACAAACACATTAATACTGATTAACGGCTCTCATGTTACTGTCTCAAAATCTAAAAGCTCTTTAGTTAAAAAGTTCATACTAACAGTGGACGCAAAAATACAACATTGAAGCGGCATATTATTTTCGCAAACTGCCAAGGCTGTATAAGCCTAATCCCGATATAGAAAGCCACAATGAGAGTACAAGCCTTTAATGTACCTAAAAAACTTCATCGCTAATGAGCTATATTTGATATTTTTGAATTCTTTATGGACATCAATTTCTTGCATTCTAAATTGAGATTCTATATCAGGATTTGAGTATTAGCATTATTCTTTCATGTGTTAATTTTCTGAAATTAATTGATTTTTCAATATAATCTTGATTTATGTTAAATATTATTATTTTTATCACGCTAGAATAAACGCTTTTAAAATTTATAAAATTATGGCATTTTTGACAGAGACAGTAACCTATGTAAAACATTGGAATGAAAGACTGTTCAGTTTTAGAACCACTAGAAAACCAACATTCCGTTTTAAAAACGGTCATTTTGTTATGATTGGCATTGAAGTCGAAGGCAAGCCACTAATGAGAGCCTATTCTATAGCCAGTGCCAATTATGAAGAAGAACTTGAATTCCTCAGCATCAAAGTACCAAACGGCCCTCTCACATCAAGATTACAACACATTAAAGTAGGTGATAAGCTATTGTTATCAGAAAAGTCCACAGGAACCTTGGTGACCGATTATACACTACCCGGAAAGAACTTGTGGCTTATCAGCACAGGTACAGGGCTGGCACCTTTTATGAGTATTATTAAAGACCCTGAAGTATATGATCAGTTTGATCGGGTTATCCTGACACATGGCGTACGCTATGCTGCTTGCTTGGCTTATCACGATTTTGTTACGAATGAACTACCCAACAACGAATACATTGGCGACATTATTAAGGAAAAACTGCTTTATTATCCAACAGTAACCCGTGAACCCTACAAAAACCAGGGAAGACTGACCGATTTAATCCAATCAGGTCAATTATGTAAAGACCTGAATCTGCCCCCCATTAATGTAGAAGATGATCGATTTATGCTGTGTGGCAGTGAAGCATTGATTAAAGATATGACTAAAATATTGGATAACAAAGGATTTCATGCGGCACGCAAAAGAACCCAAGGTCATTATGTTCTTGAAAATGCTTTCGTGACAAAATAAGATTATTCAGTAGATATTTAAATAAAGGCAAATTATAACATGATTCGTTTCTTTATTAATTTCTTAGTGACAATCTCAATACAAGCCTATATTATCCCGCCCCATCTTAAATATTGAGGAAGAAACCTCGTAAAAAAACCAAACAAAATATTATGCAAAAACATTATTTTTACAATTTAACAGCAAACAGCCTGTTGAAAAGACAGGGTAATTTACCGTGTCAGCATCAGTCATGGACTGTTATGAAATAATGCCTTTTTGATATTCTAAAAGGCATGGATAGCCTATTAGGAAGACTTTTAAAAAAGCCCTTTTTGGTTATCCAAATAGTTTTTTTATGCCCAAAAAATATAAAAACACAAAAAGTTTTGCATCTGTGGTTCTGTTTCTATATAGCAGACCGGTGCAAGTATCGCTGATACATTGTATTCCGATGGAATGATACGTTAGATAGCTCAGATGAGGAGAATTATCATGAAAACTATACATACAAATACTCACAGTAACTTCTTTTTTCGAAACTACAAGTAAGTGGAAAAAAGGTTATCCTTCTGAAACTAATGTTAAACGCGGTCATAGAGTGGTGCATAAAGATAAAGAACTATCAGAAAAACTAGGGCGCAACGATCCTTGCCCATGTGGCTCAACAAACATCTTTAAGAAATGCTGCATGAAATCAGGACGGTTTGATGGCTCAATCCGCGATTATTACTTTTAGGTGAATCAAGCATAAAAGCTCAGGATTTTCTGAGCTTTTATTGTACCCAAATCCCGATATAGAAAACCACAATGAGAGCACAAGCCCTTAATGCACCTAAGAAACTCTAAAAAAGCTTCATCACCATGTAATTATACGGTAAAGCTATCTGAGCACTTGTTTCTTAAACATAATCACAATAATTTGATAGAAGGGACCTATGCGTAATTAGTGTGACGAATAAAAAAAATTCGTCATATTTGCGAAGGCAGTTAGCTAATAAATCTCAAACACATCTGCATCTAAATAAGCAGGAAACTCTTTCTTAAACTTTTTTAATGTGGAAAAATCCAGCTCAGCACTGAAGACCTGTTGCTGATTATCCTCAGCAGTAACTAAATTTTCACCGGCAAAATCAACAAAACAACTACCACCTGAATGGGCAATGCCATGTCCATCGACTCCAACTCGATTGACAGCCACGACAAAGGCTTGATTTTCTATGGCCCGTGCTTTGATTAAAGTATCCCAGATAGTACGCCTTGCTGCGGGCCAATTCGCCACATTCACCATCAAATCATAATCTTGTTTATTTCTGGACCAAACAGGAAAACGCAGATCGTAACACACCTGAGGCAGTATCTTAATGCCATTGATTTCGAAAATTTTTCTCTGTTTCCCTGCTGCAACAAAATCTCCTTCCTTACTCAGTCGAAATAAATGTCGTTTGTCGTAATATTCAACCGAACCATTAGCCGATACCCAATAAAAACGATTCACTTTTTTATCACCCTGTTTGACAAAAACAGTGCCCGCCACCACGCAATTAAATTCCTTGGCCATGCGTTTGAGCCAAATCACATCCTCACCACCCTCTTCGGTTTCTTGAACACGCGTATCATCAAGGCAAAAGCCTGTTGAAAATGTTTCGGGTAACAACAACAGATCAACGGTGTTATTTTTCTGAAAAAAATCCCGTATCATTTTTTCCAGTAGATCAAAATTTGCTTTTTTATCCAGCCATTGAATATCGTACTGTAGCGCTGCTATTGTTAAAGCTGGCATAATAGTTCCGCTGCTTTTAATAAAGTCTCTTCATTTTTGGTAAAGCACACACGCACAACTTTATTGTTTTCATGATAATCCGTCAATTTATCTGCCTGATAAAAAGGACTCAATGGGATGGCAGCCACGCCTATTTCCTGAGTCAACCAATGGCAAAATTCGAGATCATTCAGATCAGATACAGTAGAATAATCCAACAGTAAAAAATAAGTACCTTTGCAGGGCAAAATCTTAAACCTAGAATTTTTCAAAGCCTCAACTAACACGTCTCTTTTTTGCTGGTAAAATCCTGCTAACTCGTCTATATGATTAGGTTGATTCTTCAACATCGAGGCAACCGCATATTGCGCTGGCGTAAAAGAACAAAAAGTCACATACTGATGAATCTTTCTAAACTCAACCGTCAATTCTGTTGGTGCGACACAATAGCCGAGCTTCCAACCCGTACAATGAAAGGTTTTACCAAAGCTAGAAATGACAAAGGCACGCTTGAATAATTCTGCATAAGATAAGACACTTTTATGACTCAATCCATCAAAAGTCATGTGTTCATAAACCTCATCACTGATGAGATACAAATCATGTTCAATTATCAACTTCTGCAAGGTTTCTAAATCACTGTGAGACAGTAATGTACCCGTCGGATTATGTGGACTGTTAATTATAATCGCACGTGTCTTGTCAGTGATTGTCCGCTTAACCAAATCCCAATCAACCGTATAATCAGGTGCATTTAAGGCGATGTGCCGACAACGTCCACCTGCCAATTCTACTGCTGGTTCATAGGAGTCGTAAGCTGGATCAAACACAATCACTTCATCACCCTCTCGCACGATGGTTGTTATCGCAACCCATAAAGCTTCGGTCGCCCCTGAAGTCACTGTGATATTTTGTATGCCGTCTACCTTATCCCCTGACGGAATATTCTGTTGATAACGATTTTTTACCATTTCACCAATTTGCTTGAGCAGCTCTGGTAATCCGGACGAAGGACAATATTGATTCTTGCCTTCTGCTATGGCTTGATTGATGGCCGACTTCAAAGACTCCGGTGCATCAAACTCAGGAAACCCCTGAGATAAATTAATCGCTTGATACTGATGAGCCATCATCGACATTTCAGTAAAAATACTGATGCCAATATGAGGTAATTTGCTTTGAAAAAATGTTTGCATATGCCTTTTGTTTGGTTCTAAACTGTATTGTTTATTTTAATGGAGAATTGGCTTAAAGGGCAATATTTGTTGTTTCATGGGCTTGGATACTCCTGAATTTTATTCATTTATGTATTTCTTCGATTACTGAAGCTGAATTATTAGAGACCTTTGCATAATTATGTGGCGAAAGAAAAAATAGAGAAAATTTGCCAGATTGAGCCAAAAATTGAAGGTAATAAGCCCGCTATTGGCGAAAATTTTGGCAAAAAGCTGGTGAATTTAATCATTTTTTATTCGTCACACTAATTATGCAAAGGTCTCTATTAACAGGACTCGCTAAAAAACTTGATGCCATAAATTTCCCAAATACCGATATAGAAACGCAAAATAGAGTACAATTGATAGAAAACAAAAAAACCTTCGCAATGACGTAGTATTAAATACAAATATAGCCAATGACCAGTTTACAGGACAAACAAAGTGAATCTATTTAAAGAACTAAAAAGAAGAAATGTTTTCCGTATAGCGGGAATTTACGCAGTAGTGGCATGGATATTGATGCAAGTAGCTGGTACGCTTGAAGCATCATTAAAACTGCCGGAATGGTTTGACAGTGTGGTCACTGCTGGCTTAATGATTGGTTTTCCCATTGCTTTGTTATTGGCATGGGCCTTTGAAATGACCCCTAATGGTGTTAAACGCACCAGTGATGGAACAGATGAACAACTGGTTTCTACCTCGAAAATAGACGGATTGATATTGCTGGGGATTATTATTGTTATCGGCTTAGGTATTTGGCAACAGATGAACCCTAAGCAACAGGATTCAGGCGACATAACTGATAGTAAAAATAACAACTCTGTCATTCCCGTGAAAACGGGAATCCAGAAACCCAAAGAAACCATCCAACCAAACTCCATCGCTGTCCTACCCTTCACGGACTTATCCCCAAACAAAGACCAAGAATATTTCTCCGATGGCATGGCAGAGGAAATCCTTAATGTTTTGGTCCGAGTCGATGCCTTAAAAGTGACCTCACGGACTTCTGCTTTTCAATTTAAAGGTCAAGAAATTGGCATTCCAGAAATTGCCAGTCAACTCAAAGTTAGGCACATAGTAGAAGGGTCTGTCCGTAAATCAATGCCTATGCTGCCCAAGGTTTTTATGATTATACTATTGAAAGAAATTATCAAGCAGCCTTGGAGCAATTACAGAAGGCCTTATTAGAGCAGCCAGATGAGAATATTATATTGCGCTATATAGGTGCGAGTTATAAACGCTTGGGCAAGTTTGAACAAAGTCTAGCCACCAATAAAAAAGCACTCTCACTGGATCCAGAATCCATCAGTACAGTAAATGAAGTGATACAGAATTTGATTTTAAGCCATAAAATTGATGAAGCATTTAAGCAAGTAAAAATTTATTTAAAGAAATTTCCAAACAGTGCCAATTTACAAAGTTTACTGGCTCGATTGTATTTTGAATATGATGGAGATGTTGATAACTACCTAAAAATCCATAATAGTCTTTTCATTAAATCAAAGGATATCGACCCATTGTACTTTAGACTACAGGTGAACAATGAAAATATCGAAGAATTAAGCAAAACACTGGAGCAATTAAAAACGGGCGATGACCCTGTGAATGACGCTTTTGTTGATGCGCAACTATCTGAATTATTCAATCTAACTGGCGATGAAGAAAAGTCACAACACTATGCTGCAAAAGCATTAGAAGTCCTCAATAACAATAGCTTGAATAAAAATACTTTAGCTTATAACCCTCTAGCAAAACAGCGATATGGATTCAAGATGTACCTATCGTGTCTGGCGAATGACCAAGTTTCTTATAAAAATACAAAAGAAAAGTTTCAGAGTATAAAAGATTCAGAAAATAATATGAGGGTCTATTATGGTTTCATCTATGCAAGTGCATTGGCAGAATGTGGAGAAACTGATAAAGCCTGGGAAATCATGAAAAACATACCAGGACAAACCTTCGCAAGAATTTCTGAGTGGACTTTGGCGCTTGATCCCCTGTATCAACACTATTTTTCCGAGATTCCAGAATACCAGGCCATGGTTAAAAGACTTAAGCAAGAAAAGCTAAAAAAGGAATCAGTAAAATGAATTTATTTAAAGAACTAAAAAGTAACACTGTCATTGCGAGGGAGGAACGACCGCGGCAACCACATGACTCTACCATAATCCATAATAGAATCTCCGTCATTGCGAAGGAGGGACGACGTGTCACTAAACTGCAGGATAGCCGTTTGGTCACGCGTAGCGACCCGAAGGGATCGGAGTAGGAGCGCAGATACAATCTCCTAATGCTACCATGATTTCAAAAAGAATAAGTACTTGGAATCACGACAAACCAAACAGATTGCCGCAGTCGTGCCTCCTTCGCAATGACGGAGTATTAAATATTGACAATGAGAAATTAAAACAAATAACAAAATGAGCCAATTTGCTTATTACTACCGCAATCTGTATTTAACACATTATGGGTATAAATTTGATATTCACAAAAGCAATGGTATATACTAAAGTACAGGGGTCAAATCACTTGTTTGGCAACTTAATCTCCTGTATACAACTCATTTGCCAAGACCTTTAAGAATAGAATATGAAAATGCTTTTAACCATGCAATGAATCGTGGTAGAGGCAGAGCACTGACATTTCATGATAAGAGATTTTATTTGGCATTTTTGGAAACATTAAGCGAAGTTCATTCCAGATTCAATTGTATTATTCATGCTTATTGTTTAATGGGCAATCATTATCATTATGGCGTTAAAGTTAGCAGCATTTTAAAAAAGACATTGGGAAGGCAATCAAATTTTGAAGCACGGAAAGTAGCGATGTATTTGTGTTAGGAGTTAACTGACAAGTACCTCAGAGAAATTATGTATTATTTTAATTTGAACCACATAGGTTCAGTAAGTTATAATAGCATTAAAATCAAGCAAAAGAAAAATGAGAATAAGCAGTTCGCTAGGACTGCCTATTACCCTGTATAATATATCTGGACATAAGAGGATTGATGCTGTACTATGCCAGAATGAAAAAACAAAATCAAATCAAAAAAACATTAACCCT
>Ga0316206_1002306_pt1 | contig 13233 bp, 11 predicted proteins | sample 6monthpyrite_MG_FD_204942 | JGI IMG/M metagenome (GOLD analysis project Ga0316206, IMG submission 204942) | Microbial mat bacterial communities from mineral coupon in-situ incubated in ocean water Damariscotta River, Maine, United States -... | ecosystem: Environmental > Aquatic > Marine >...
TTGATTTTTACGGTCGCGGCCAAGCCCAGGTCATCAAAGACTCGGGCGGCGGCGATCGTGTTGGATATGCTGACCCCGCCGGGGCGGTGTATATTGACGCCGACCCTGTCTCGATTATCAACGGGGGCCCAGACTACGAACTCGCCATGCGCTTCGTTCGCTACTGCCTGACCGATGAAGCTCAGGCCCTCTGGCAATTCCGAACGAACGATCCGGACAATCCGCCCGGCCCAGATGGCCAACCGATGGGCCCAAGATGGCACGAGCTGCGCCGGATGCCCGTCAAGCGATCGATGTACACGCAGTACTTTGGCTACTTTGTCGACAAGGTCGACCCATTCGAGATCGTCTCCGATGTCAAGAACCCCGGATGGCGCGAGGGCGTCAAGGTGATGATGGGCGCCTTCGGGATCGACATCGCCAAGGAGTGTAGAAAGGCGTACAAAGCACTCAACTATGCCAAAGCATCGGGCAAGTTCTCCGACGATGAACTCGCAGAACTCGACGCGTTGTTCTTCGCCTTCCCAGAGACCGAGATCGAAGGCGAGATGGTCCCCTTTACCGAAGAGACCTACCGCCGGGTCCGAAACGCGTGGCATGACCCGCAACGCATCGCGAACCTCAAAATCGAGTACACCAACTTCTATCGAAAAAACTATCGCGAGCTTGTTCGGCGGGTCAAAGCAAAGAAGTGATCTCTCCAGTAGAACGGGCTGGAAGCCCTTTCTACTGAAGCTTTACCACCCCGCTTGGACCTTGTCGCCGTGGAGTGTTTTCCATGCCGCTTCGAGCAGCGCATCACACCCAATCCCCGTCGCCCCCGAGATCGGAAAGATCTCTTGGTTTGCGTCGAGCTGGAGCTCGGTCCGGAGCGTATCGATCGCGGCTTGCTGATCTTCTTCCATCACCAGATCCAGCTTATTGAGCGCGATCATCTCGGGCTTCTCGGCGAGCTCGGAAGAATAGTCCATCAACTCCTGGCGGATCGAGCGATAGTTCTCGGCTGCGCTGAGCCCATTGTCGGGCTCGACATCGAGCACATGGATGATGACTGTCGTGCGTTCGATGTGGCGGAGGAAGTCATGCCCGAGCCCTGCGCCTTCGGCGGCCCCCTCGATCAGACCCGGGATATCAGCGAGCACCAACCGCCGCGACGGATCAAGACTCGCGATCCCGAGCTGAGGCGACAAAGTCGTAAACGGATAGTTGGCGATCTTGGGATCGGCGCGGGTGACGGATTTGAGGAAGGTGCTCTTGCCCGCGTTGGGGAGCCCGACCAAACCAATTTCGGCGATGACCTTGAGTTCGAGATTGAGCGCCAAGACCACGCCGGGCTCGCCGGGGCTTGCGGTGCGGGGGGTCTGGTTGACGGCGTTCTTGAAGTGCTCGTTGCCATAGCCCCCTTTGCCGCCCTTGGCGATGACGATCGAATCGCCCGGACCTAGATCGGCGAGCTGCTCCCCGGTGTCTTCGTTATAGACAATCGTGCCGGCGGGGACACGGATGATTTTATTGGGGGCGTTGGCACCGGTGCACTGCTTGGTCCCGCCACCATCGCCGTTCTCGGCTTTCCACTCGTAGATCCCGCGGAAGTCGATGAGTGTGTTGAGCCCCTCGTCAACCGTCAGGATGACATCGCCGCCCTTGCCCCCGTCGCCGCCGTTGGGCCCGCCCTTGGGCATGCCTTTGGCTCGTTTGAAGGAGACTTTGCCGTTGCCGCCATCGCCGGCGGTGACCTGAATTCGTGCACGATCGATAAACATCGGCGGATGGTAGGTCAAAGGCGCTCATTGTGCCTGATTCTGTACGCATTCGGAAGACAATGGGAGCCCAGATTAAGTTGGCCTCCCCATCGGCCGATAAACGCTCTGAAATCTCTCAAAAAGGAGCATCCATGTCAACCCATCCCAACCACCCGATCAATCGCCGTCAGCACGAACGATTTATGGTCAATCCCGGGTACACCAGTGCCTCGGTGCGTTTGCATCCCGACGAGACCACCTTTGATGCCCACGGCCACATCTACGACATCTCCGAAGGTGGGATCTGCTTCGAGCTCGATCTTCCAATCGAGCCCGGCTCATCGATTTCGATGCAGATCGATCTGCCATCCAACGCGGGCGATACCGGACCCGGCCGAGCGGTGTTTGTCACCGGCAATGTCGTCTGGTGCGATATCGAAGACCCGGGCCCCGCCAAGATGGCGATGGTCATCACCCGTTTCGATCGCGCTGGCGACAAACAACGGATGATCCGTGCGCTCACCGGCAGTGGCTACTTGCGGGCCGCCTGAATCAGGAAAACCATCTTCCTATCCATAAGCACCCGTCCGAGTGCTTATTATATTGATGGTGGGGGAGATGCGATCGAAAACTCGCTCGACACCATCACGAGCCACTCGGGGTTCCCCTTGCCCCGGGGCTTGCCCTTCTTCATCTTCCCCCCGAGCACCGGGCTCTTGGTCCAATTGTGCACAGTGTATCCCAGATCGCCGAGCGAATCGCGCACTTCGATCGCAATCTCCTCGGCCCGCTCAGGATCGAGCAACCCGCCCTCGCCAAGATCCGCTTTGTCCGCCTCATAGTGGGGCTTGACGAGCGAGATGATCCGCCCGCCGGGTTTGAGCCACTGCGCCGCGGCATGCAGCGCCCGGCTCTGACGCGTCCATCCGAGATCAATCACCGCCAGATCAATCCCCCCCATTTCTATGACATCGCTCGGCGGATCAAGGTGGAGGGCGTTTGTGCGTTCGTGGATGACCACCCGATCATCGGTGCGGAGTTTCCATGCGAACTCGCCGTAGGCGCTGTCGATCGAGTGGACACATCGAGCGCCGTGCTGGAGAAGGCAATCGGTGAATCCCCCGGTCGAGCATCCAAAGTCGGCGCAGAGCATCGAAGCTGGATCAAATTCAAACGCTTCGAGTGCATGGCAGAGCTTGAGCCCGCCACGAGAGACATAGTTGGGTTCTGGGCTTGGCTCAGTCATCGATCTGATTGACCCGGGTGCTGTCGGTTGCTGGTTTGAACACCGAGTCTTGGGTTGGAACGGGCTTGGGTGCACTCGCCGAGATCGGGGTGTGCGAGACCGGGACGCCGACGATCGAGATGCCGAGTTCGTCTGCTTTTTCAAGCATCGCGAACCGGTCGAGCATGATCACATCGCCCGCCGCGATCGCCAAGCATATCCCGCCGTTCTTGTGCATGTTCACTAGTGTCTGGATCCCAACGGTGGGGACATCGGAGCGCCGATCATGCTGTGCCCGGGCACCCTTGACGAGCGTCCACCCGCCCCGCCGGCAGAGCTCGCCCGTCCGCTCGATCATCAGATCGGTGCCCTCGACGGCTTCGACCGAGATCACATCGCGATCGCGGACCGTGAGCGACTGCCCGATATCGAGCCGGAGCAGTTCGGTGAGTAACGGCCAGACAAACTCGATATCAGCCCGCTGGTTGGCGCTGGGCTTGGTAGTCGTCATCACCCCGGGCTCGGAGAGCTGATTCGTAATGGGGAAAGTTGAGTCGATGAGTGATACTCCGTTGTGGTCGAGTTCCTCTGCGATCACACGCAGCACCGCGTGTGATCGTCGATCGTGACGTAGGTGTTTATACCACGCCATCGCGGTAGTGACATCCGGGATGTTCTTGACCAGCTTCCAACGCTGGTGCATCAGTTTGGCCTTGTCAACCCGCCCGACCATGATCGCATGATGGACACCGATCCGGCTCAATCGCTTGCCCCATGAGTGCATCCGCAAGAGCCCGACATCACGGAACGAGTCGCACAACCCCGGGAGCTGGGCATCATACTGTAGGTGCAGCCCGAGCCCGTGGACCTTATACCCCATCTCCGTGAGCCCTTTGGCAATGAGAATCGGTAGATCGCCCCCGCCAGCGATGATCCCGATCGGGGTCGGTGGCGGCGGGGGGTCGGGCAGAATGGAGAGTGAACCGGCCATCAGCAGCAACAATGACTCCTCGGGGAATACGAAAGAAACAGATTCTATCTCTGCTGATCTCGGCTGGTATGTTCTGATGACTCCAAAGTAGGTCGTTAGTCATTACTATCACAGTCCTTCCGTCTTCGCTGTCATGCTTGAGTACATCGTCCGATTTGACCGATGAAAAGACATCCATGGCCCTTCGTGCGACGCCATCTCGACGACCCGCAGAACCCATCACCGATCAAGCGGATCAGCGCCCGTGGCTCGGGGTTCGTTTTATCTGCTCTGGGTCCTACCAGCGCGTCTATCGCTCTGCCGATGGGTTGCGCTACCTCGCGCGTTGCCCCCAGTGCGGCAAGTCGATCAACTTCCGCGTCGGTGAAGGCGGTTCCGACCAGCGATTCTTCGATGTCTCGTGCAGATAACGCCCACTCAACCCACGCCATCGAGACGCCGCAACGAGCACGCGTATACACTCTGGCTATGGCATCATCAACCGCCCCGTATGACATCATTCGCACACAAGATATTTGCGCCCAGACCGGGCGTGCACTCGATATCGGCGAGGAGCACATCGCTGCTCTAATCGAGACGCCAGAAGACGAGTCACTCGTCCGGGTGGTCTACACCCTCGATGCTTGGTTCAAGGGGCCCAATCTCGCCCCGGGGGCGACGCTCTTCGGGTTCTGGAAACGCACCGTCCCCGAATCTGACGAGCAGCCCAAGCAGCTTGTTTCTCAAGAGGAGATGTTCGATCTCTTCGAGCAACTCGAAGAAGCGACCGCCCATAAGCAACTCGTCTTTCGATATCTGCTCGCGCTGATCCTGATGCGGAAGAAAATGCTCGTTTTCGAGCGTTCAACCCCTGCGACCAAATCTGCCCACGGGGTGCTCGTCGTCCGCCAGCGCCAGCGGGGCGGCGAGGGACAGCTCTACGAGGTCATCGACCCCGGGCTCGACGAAGAGACCATCGCCCAAGCGAGCGAAGAACTCGGGCAGATCATGAACCTTGACGCTGATGGGGACGCGTGATGATGAAGCCATTCGGTGTGGTCTCGATCGCCTTCATTGCATTTCTGTTGGTCTTTGGGTTCGGGTGTTCGAGCCCGACCAAGGTCGATATCTCAAAGCTCGGTCCGCCCCTGTCGGCGGGCGAGCTTGCCGAGATCCATAACACACGGGTTGAGCCGATGGGCTCGCTCTGGGCGCGGATCAGTGTCCGCGCCAAGGGACGCTATGACGACGGCGAAAAATATGAAGAGCAGGGCGAGGGGCACCTGCAGATCGTCAAGCCGAGCAACATCTCGATGACCATCGGCAAGCTCGGCGAGACCTACTTCGTCTTCGGATCAAACGCGACCGAGTATTGGTCGTTCAACCTCTCCGACAAGGATCACAAAGTCGCCCTGCTCGGCAAGCTCGATCAGGTCACCCCCGAAAAAGCATCGACGCTCGGTTTGCCCGTGCATCCGGGCGAACTCATCGCCCTGACGGGGCTCATGTCGATCGATCTCGCACGCGCCGGCGGGACGAGATGGGCCGACGACGGCACATCGGTGGGGGTCTCGATGCCCTCGCACTGGGGATCGGTGACGCTGTGGATCAATCCCAAATCGGGGCTCGTCATCAAGACGCAGGCCTACGACCACGACGGGCAGCTCGTCGCAACCGCGAATCTTTCTCGCTATAAGGATGCGATCATCAAGGGGCAACGCCCGGTGCTGGTTCCGGGGAAAGTCGAGATCACGACACCCGGTGATGACGGGTTTATTCGCATTGAGCTCTCAGAACCCTCAAACAAACCCATCCGCTCGATCGTCTTTACCCCCAAGAAACTGATCCACAGGTATCGCATCGACGAAACCATCGACCTCGACTCGGCCTTTGAGCAGCCCGCCCGATCTCCCCAATCGCCACCCCAGCAGGACGGTGAATCTTGATACACCATTTTCGCTTTTTTTCGATCCTTCTTGCGCTGATGGTCAGTTCGGCTGCATCTGCACAGGTTGAGCTTGCCAGCAGTGTCGATGACTCCCACACACACGGGTGGGTGGTCTATCGCAGCGCCAGCGACGAGGTCTTGCTTGTGCACCTGCCGCCTCGCGATGGCGATCCGTCGTCGACCATCTCGTTCGAGGCTGCTGAGCCGGGCGAACTCCAACCCATCCGTCCGCTCAACAAGATGCCCGATGCGATCGCATCGATCGACAATCGGGTCTATCTCGTTTTTCCCGAGGCCTACTCTGACGGCAAACGGATTCGGCGGGTGTTCTCTGGGCGGGCGGTGCCTTCTCCGATCAACGGGGCGTGGGGCTTTGTGCCCGCCGGGCTCCTCGAAGCCCAGCCGATCATCACATTACCGGGTGAGTTGGTCGATCTGGTCGCGACGAACACCGAACTCTGGTGTCTGCTCAAGGATGACGAGCAGTTCACCCTCTTGAGGCTGACCGATTCGGAGTGGATCCCGGTGGAGTTGCCAGTACAAGCCGACGATGCCCAAGTGGTTTGGACGCTCTCGGCGGTTGGCAAGCAACTCATCGCGATCGACGCGACCCACCCGGAACAACTCAAAGCCTTTGCGATGGGCGAAGGCGTCTCAGAGTGGGAATCGCTTGCGTGGGAGCCGATCTCGGTGGATGCTGACTCATTCGAGATTTTGGCGGGCATCCGAGGGCTGGTCGTTATCGATCGTCAGCAGGACCAAACCGATCGGGTGCGTGTCTGGTCTCAGACGGGCGTCTTCACACTCGCATCCGGGCTCGAGCTGCCCGCTGATGCTCGGTTCACGGTGCTCGGTTCAGTCAATCGGCTTGTCGCGATCGCGCTCAAGCCCCCTTCTCAAGATCAGGAATCGATCAAGCAAGACTCCCCCTCGATCAAGATCTGGGAGATTGATCTCGACGAAGGTTCGGTGGTCTATGTTGGCGATCCGGTCGTCGCGGTTGCGGTGAGCGATGCTGAGTATCGGTTCATGATCGGGATGATGATCTTGATTATGATCGGTGTTCTTGTTGTCGTCATCATGCCCGACAAGGGCGAGGCGATGCAGATCCCCGTCGGCTTTGCCCTTGCTGATCCGGGGCGTCGGCTCATGGCAACGGTCGTGGATGTGTTCGTGGTCTCGTTGACCGTGGGACTGATCTTTGATGTGCGTGTGATCGAGATCCTCACGCTCAGCGTGATCGCCCGATCAGATATCTCGTGGCTGGTGATCCCGTCGGTGCTTGTTTCGGGGGTGCTGGTGATGTCCACCCTCGAGTGGCTCAGCGGAGCGAGCCCGGGCAAGATGCTGATGGGCATCCGGGTGGTCCGGGCCAAAGCGGGACCGATGCAGCGGATCCCGTTCTGGGCAGCGATTGTCCGGAATGTCATCAAATGGATGCTCCCGCCCGTTGCAGCGTTGGCTCTGATCGACCCCGAGGGGCTCCATCGCGGCGATCGGGTCACGCGGACACTCGTGGTCTATCCCGTTGAGCACGCTCCTACAGACTCCAAGCCCAATTCCGAAGAGTGAGCACGGCGCAACGGACTCGACGGGCGGAACTCGCCCCCGAGAGTGAAGATCGGTACCGAAATAGTCCGATGAGTGTTATCAAGTCCCTCTCTCTAGGGCGTGCATCTCTGCGCGGCTCGTGAGTGGACGATTGAGGAACCATTGCTGTGTCCGAAGAGCCAACCAACCCGACACCACCAGAAGACTCCCCCGTCGGGGTTCAGGCTGATGCTCCCAAAGGGTCGGCGGGCGATGGGGAACTGATCGACCCGGTCCTGGCGCTTAAGAGCGGGTGGCGTGATGCCTGGCAGGTGCCCTCGCTGCTTGTGGGGGCGGGGATGCTGATGCTCGGGGTGGCGTATTCGATCGCGTCCTCGCCCGACCCGGACATGTCGCCAAGACTCATGCAGGCCAATCGGCTCATCGAGAACGAAGAGTATCAACGGGCGATCGAGCTGCTCAATACCGAGGTCTACCCATGGGTTGACAAGCCAGAAGTGCCCGTCTCAAACAAGGTCGAATACCACCTTGCCAAGGCCCGCTCGATCTATCGCGGACAGAAGAAGCTCAAGCTCGACGATGATCGGAATCATGTCTCGGTGATCCGTGAGTATCTCGAAGCCGAGCGGCTTGGTGGGGGGCTTTCTCCGCAGGATCTCGCATCGCTCGCCAATACCTATATTGCTCGCGAGCAGACCGACCTCGCGATCCAGAGAGCTCGGGAGATCCCCGAATCTCAGCGGTTCCTGCGAGACACGGTGCAGAAACGATTGATTGAGTCGATGCTCGATCGGGTTGTCCCCGAGACGGACAAGGCGATGGATCTGCTCGCCGACATGCTTATCGACCCGAACATCGATATCAAAGACCGGGTGTGGGCCCTCGAGACGCAGGGCAATATCCGTCTTTCGCAAGGATTCGCCGATGAGACCATCACTCGGATCCTGCGTGCGATGCCCCGCCTCGAACGCGCCGGAGCCGACGGGCGATCGCGTTTGCATCTCATTCTCTCCAAGGCCTACAGCAAGCTCGGCGCAATGAAACAGGCCAGCGAGCAGGTCGAAACCGCGTTGTCGATGTCAGCCCCGGGAGATCCACAGTACCCCGAGATCCTGCTGGTGCAGGGCATGGTCGAAGATGCACGGGGCAATACCGCCGTGGCGCGGGATCTCTTTGATGAGATTGTGTCTCGGTACGCTAGCTCGTCCGCCTATCCGATGGCGTTGCTCGGGCTTGGTGAGACCGAGGCGGGGCTTGACCAGCCCGAACTCTCTTTCGAGGCGTATACAACGCTTATTGAGCAGTATGATTCGTTCGGTATCGAGTCATTCCCATCGCGCAAGCGGGTGCTCGATTCGTTGCTCTCGCGGGCGAGTGATTCGCTCGCTGCGGGCGTTCCGGATGACTCGATCCACTACGCGACGATGGCCGACCAACTCTATCGTGGACAGGAGATCCCCACCGGGGTGCTCTCGGCGCTGGCGATGGGGCACCAAGCGGCTGCCGAATCCTTGCTAGGCAAACCGATCGAGGAGGTCCGATCGCTCCTGGGGCTTGATCCATCAACCCGAGCAGAGACCCAGCGTCATCTGATTTCCGCGGCGACGAACTACCGCATGCACGCCGAGCGTCATGTCGTGAGCAACCTGCCAACCTACGCCGATTCGCTCTGGCGTTCGGCGGATCTATTTGATCGGGCTGGGGATCAGCCCGAAGCAATCCAGGCCTTTAAGACCTATGCCGAGTCGATGCCCTCCGATCCTCGACACGCCGAGGCGCTGTTTCGGCTCGCCGAATCGCTCAGAGCGTTGGGGGACTTCAAGGCCGCGGCGGATGTCTATAAGGGGCTCATTGAGGCGAGAGATGGAGGACAGGGCGCCGATATCGGTCCGTTCGCTGATGCGAGCCATGTCCCGCTTGCTCAGGCGTACCTCTACGACGAGGATCTCTCGAATGACGCCGAGGCCGAGAAACTGCTGGTCACATCGCTCGACGGCACGACCGGATCGACCCAGACCGGGCTTTTTCGCGATGCGTTGCTTGAACTGGCGGGGCTTTACGATCGGACGGATCGCCCAGAGCGAGCGATCGAGCGATACGACGAGTTCGCGGCAAGATATCCCGACGATCCTGACGCGGGCACTGTGCTCTTCAAACTCGCCGATGCGCACCGCCGATTGAGCGATCTGATCGAGGATTCTCTCAGCGAGGTGATGCCGGCCGCCGAGCGAAACCGCCGATTGGCCTCGATCACCAAGCACCGCCATCAGGCAATCGAATGGTACACCAAATCGATCGAGGTGCTTGGCTCCAAGCCGGAGTCACAACTCGGGCTTTTCGAGTCGATTGCGCTCCGGAATGCGTATTTTTATCTCGGAGATTGTGCCTTTGATCTCGGCGAGTATGACAATGCGATCGCGTATTACGACCGTGCCCGCGATCGCTATGTCACCGACCCCGCGTCGCTTGTGGCAATGGTTCAGATCGTCAACGCGTATGTCGAGACGGGTCAGTATGGGCGTGCCCGCACCGCCAACGAGCGTGCCCGCCGATTCTATGAGACGATCTCTGATGAAGTCTGGGATGATCCAAACTTGCCGATGGATCGCAAAGACTGGGAGCGGTGGCTCAACTCAAGTGAGATGATCCTCGCCAAATCGGCGGGGTGAGCGAAATTTGCGCACAAACTGGAGAAGTCCGCGCCAAGTGCCGATAACTATCTCACTTGGTGGATCGAGGAATGGATTCCGCAATCGATCTGAGGCAGAGTCGAGTAATTACAAGCAGAGGGTCACGGATGACCAGCACAGCACAGACACCATCGGACGGAGCTTTGGGCGATCGCCTGAGTACACTCGTCGATCGAGCACAGAGCTTGGTGAACCGGCTCGAAGCGTTGAGCGCATCACAGAGCGAGGCGATCAGTTCTGGCCAAATTGAGCAAATCGTTGAGTTGGTAACTTCGCGCGAGCCTTTGGTCAGCGAGATTGTCACCGTCGGCGAAGAGATCGGGGCGATCTTGGTAGACCCCGATTTCGGGTCCCAGATGAACGAACAGGTGCATGCCCAGACGCTCGATCAGATCTCTCAGATCGAGTTGGTGATGCATCGGCTCCGTGATCGTGATGCGCAGGACCAGAAACACATGGAGTCCACTCGCGACGAGTTGGCCCGCCAACTCGTCGAGATGGGATCCGCCCAGAACGCACTTCGTGCATATTCAGGGCGTCAAGGCACGCCCAATCCGATACTTCAGGATCGTCAGGGGTGAGCATGATGACGCCGAGCACGCCACCAGTTCGACAGGAAGTTGATTCTTCGATTGCTATGGGGCCCCCCGACGAGCTTTCATCGGGGGATCTTGCCGAGTTGATGTCTGCCTTTACGGAGGTGACCACCAAGCTCGAACGAACGCACGCCCAACTCCGCTCAGAGGTCGCCCGGCTCAATACCGAACTCCATCAGGCCAACGAGGCGCTCCAACGATCGAAGCGCTTGGCCGCCCTCGGCGAGATGGCCGCGGGGATCTCCCACGAGATCCGCAACCCGCTTGGCTCGATCCGGCTCTACGCCAATATGCTCGACGAGGACCTCGCCCAACTGCCCGAGCAACAGCAGATCGTCCAGAAGATTGGGCGAGCGGTCCGCGGGCTCGACGAGATCGTCGGCGATGTGCTCACCTTCGCCCGGGAGATGAAGGTGCAGTGGCAGGAGTGTGATGCTTCGGCCCTGATCGACGCGGCGCTCGAGATGTGCTGCGCCGAAACAAGTTCCGGCGTGGTGCGGGTTGATCTGTTATCACCGTCGATCGAACTCGTGTGCGATCCGACATTGATCCAACAGGCGCTGGTCAATGTCATTCGCAACGCCTGTGATGCGAACTGTGCAGCGGGCGGCGAGCGGATCGTCATCCGTTTCGCCCGGCGCAAAATCGATACGGATAGACGCCCGGTCGAAGGCATCGTATTTTCAATCTGTGACGAGGGAGACGGGATGCCTCAAGAGGTTGTCGAGCGGATGTTTAATCCGTTCTTCACCACGCGTGCGACGGGCACGGGGCTTGGGCTGTCGATCGTCCACCGGATTATTGATGCTCATCGAGGCAAGGTCGAGGTCAAGAACAACACCGAGCGTTTGGGAGCAACAGTTGAGTTGCATGTGCCTGTCAAGCAGGCTTTGGTGGTGACGAGGGGCGAGTTCGTTTCTCGCAACGAAGTGAGAGTGGTCAAATCGCAGCTCGAAACTGCGCAGCGAATGGGGTAAATCGATATGACGAGATCAGTTCTTGTAGTGGATGATAAAGAAATGATGCGTGATTCGGTGGGCTCGACGCTCACCCGCGCAGGATTCAGCGTTCGGACCGCATGCGATGCCAAGGGTGCCCTCAAGGAGATCGCTGCTCGTCGCCCCGATGCGGTGGTGACAGATCTCAACATGCCGGGCATGACTGGGATCGAACTCGCCGGCGAGATCCAGGCACTCGACGACGAGCTGCCCGTGATCTTGATGACCGCCTTCGGGACCATCGAGACCGCGGTCAAAGCAATGAAGAATGGGGCGTACGACTACATCACCAAGCCGTTCGAGGGTGATGAGCTCATCATCGCGATCAAACGGGCGATGGCGCACGCCGGGCTCGTACGCGAGAACGCGATCCTCAAAGCCAACATTGGGCGGGCGACGAGCACGAACAATGCCGGGACCCGCGGGCTCGATCGGCTCATCGGGGACTCCGATGCGATGCGTAAAGTTCGAGAGCAGGTCCGCGCGGTCGCCTCGAGCCACGGCACGGTGCTCATCACGGGCGAGAGCGGTGTTGGCAAGGAAGTCGTCGCCCACGCGGTGCACGATCTGAGCCCACGATCAGATTCGCCCTATCTGGCGGTCAACTGCGCAGCCCTCAACGAGAGTCTGCTCGAATCTGAACTCTTCGGGCACGAAAAGGGCGCGTTCACGGGGGCGGATAAGCTCCGCAAGGGGCGATTCGAACTCGCCGATTCGGGTTCGTTGCTGCTCGACGAGGTCTCGGAGGTCTCGCCTCAGATCCAGGCCAAGCTGCTCCGGGTGCTCCAAGAGCGGGCCTTCGAGCGGGTGGGTTCGAGCACGACCATCGGGGTCGATGTCCGGATCATCGCGACGAGCAATCGGGATCTTCCCCATGCCGCCTCGATGGGCGAGTTCCGTCAGGATCTTTTCTATCGGCTTAATGTGCTCCCCGTGCAGATTCCGCCGCTGCGAGAGCGTACCGAGGATGTGCCCATTTTGTCGCAGTTTTTCATCGATCAGATCTGCCAGCGTGACGGCCGGCGGTGCTCACGGTTCGAGGACGGGGCGATCGAGTTGCTCAGAGCGTATCAATGGCCGGGCAATGTCCGCGAGCTTCAGAATATCTGCGAACGGGCGGTTGTGCTCTCTGATCCTAAATCCGCGACCATATCGCCGACTTTGATCGAGCCCTGGCTGATGACCACCCGTCCGATGCCCAAGGCAACCCCCCTGCGGGCATCAAGTTTGGGCGGCTCGTCGGCATCGCGGATTACGGAGTCTAAGCCGATGCTGCCGATCAATGGCCACGGGCAACGAATCAACGGGGCAGCTGAGGTGGGGAGTGAGTTTCGACCTGCCGATGAGACCGAATACCAGCCGGGAGATCGGACACTCGCCGATATCGAGCGTGACATGATCGTCGCCACGCTTGGACGGTTCAATGGGCACCGTCAAAAAACCGCCAAAGCACTCGGGATCGGGGTCCGCACGCTCGGGCTCAAGCTCAAGAAGTGGAAGGAAGAGAGTCTGG
>Ga0316206_1002307_pt1 | contig 13229 bp, 14 predicted proteins | sample 6monthpyrite_MG_FD_204942 | JGI IMG/M metagenome (GOLD analysis project Ga0316206, IMG submission 204942) | Microbial mat bacterial communities from mineral coupon in-situ incubated in ocean water Damariscotta River, Maine, United States -... | ecosystem: Environmental > Aquatic > Marine >...
GGAAACGGATCAAGGCTCGCAGATATCGATCCTCTTTCATTTTTTTGTGATTGATATCAGAGCATTTCGTCTAGTGCGATGTTCACATCCCTTGCTCTCAACAAAACGCTTCACACTCGCAATCTTCGCCTTGGCGGGAGCGTTAACCCGGCCTCTCGAGGCAATCTCAAAAGCGGACAGGGCCAATGGATCCGAACTCGTCCACATACCGATATTCAGCGTATCTGGGACAACCTGGAAACACAGATCAACTCCCATCCCGGACCGACCCAATTCGGTGTAAATCTCCTCAGCAGTCGGGATTTGCCCATCTACCCCGAATTCCTTGAATGCATGAACTTGGAGTTTCCTGAAGTCGCATTCCTGTCCCCAGTGTGTCACAAAGACAGCCGCGCCGGGTTTGGCCATAGAGACAACCTCAAACAGCGCCTCAATCTGGTGTTTAGCATAGTACAGCGACTGCCGAATATTGATGACGTCTGCTTCGGAAATTCCAGCAAAGGTGTCCTCAATCCCAGCGCGTGTCACCGAGAACCCGGCAAGTACGGCGTTCCCGCCAGAAAGCTCATTCAACTCTGGATCAATACCATACACAACTGATTTGATCCCCCGCACCTCCAGAGCGGACGTTATTTGGAATGTCGAAAGGCAATCGCCGATCCCAATATCCAACCAACGAAGCGAACGCTTTCCAAGATGTTCAACACCACTCACAATAAGATCCCGCTCGGAGTTTCCTCCAAAGCTGGTCTTCAAAAGTGCAAGGCTCTCTGCTGTGTTGGCGAGAGGTTCGTCTGTTCTCCCCCACAGCAGCGCCATGCGTCGGGTGATATTTGCCCATTTTGATTCAATTTTCATACTTTACTCGGTCTCGCAGGTCGTTCCAAACAAGGTCACCTACGAACTCTGCTTCTGCTCTTGTGTTATTGTCAATGGCAACATGCCGTACGTCAAGCCTGTTTAGGATACCACGAACCCGGTCGGAAATCTCCCCCCGAAACTCATCACCCTCGTGGGGCGCTGGGTTTGCGATGGCCCACGCAGGCATCGAGAGATAACATACCAAGTCCAGGTCCCTTAAAAGAACACGTGACAGCTGTTCAAAATGGGGATTGTAGTTGTCTGGAGTGACCCGTAGCAATTCGATGTACGCCAACATGTCTGCCGCGCACCGATCAAACACGAGGACCCTACCAGAATAGCAGTTCAACGCACGCGCCATGTGCGCGTCACAAACAGCAAGGACAGCGCCCTCACCAGCTTGACTTCCCAAACGGTGTTTTTGTTTGTCAATCACCTCGCTAATTGAAGGCACTCTCGTGGCAGCTACCCCTCTTTCATTGAAAAGGCTCATAAGACGATTGACGAACGTGGTCTTGCCGACCCCTTGTCCCCCGGTTACTGCAAGTCTAAATTGCTTCACCGTTTCACTCCTTTCTAGCATTCAGCTAACATTGGCGGCAGCTTTGTTGGACAGGCGGAGTGACCACAGACCAGAAGCCAGTGCAAAAAGGGCAGCCGCACCGCCAAACCATAACATTCCTGTCGACGGACAGTTCGGATTCAGCGGCGTAGCATCCACCAGCGCGGCAGCTTCAACAGGTGCAGCAGAACCGTCCAATCCAGCGGATAGCAACTCAGGCAAGCTCGAGACGTAAGCAGCTAGGTCGCCCCACGGAGCGCAGGAATACTCAAAAGATTCGTACAAATAGTCGCCCCAGTAATTAACGACCACGCCCAGAAAAAGGGCGCTGAACAGAGCGAGGAAGAACGATCCAAGCTGAAAACGAAGCACACGTTTTTCGGAAACTGTCGTCATTGAGATCGTCAGGCTTTCTCCACTCCTCAGGGAGATTTTCTCTTTTGCGACGACTGCTGACTTATTCAGAAATGCATTCTTCCAGGCCATGAACAGAGGCCATTCGTCACCTACCACGAATGAGCCGAGAGTGCCGCTGGCAGGGTTTTCGCCCGCAGTTGGGGCTGGGCCAGACATTTTCGCCTGGAAAGAGTTTTCCGCAGGGTTCTTGGACAAACCATACCCATCTGGCAGCGCCACGAAGGGGTGAAACCGAATGACGCTCATTCCCTCGCACTCGATGAGGATATCGCGCTGCTCTTTTCCCGCGGAAAACCGGTTCAGATCGGTCTCGAGTCTAAGCCAGAACCCGAGATTGTCCGCCCCTTCGACCTGCACAAAAAAGGTGCGGGGATCGTCATCTTTGTGTACATCGATTTTTGGTGGGCAAACCTTGAACTGTCGATCTTCGCCATCAATGGCTTGCGAACTGAACCCTCCACCACCAGAGGTGGTGGTTTCCCCCTATTCGAGATCAAATTGAAGTTGCCCTTTGTCTTCCTTCTCTTGGTAAGTAACATAGGCAAGAATTTGCTTTTCGTTGAGTCCCACGGTAGAGACACAATATCCTCGTGACCATATACCTGCTCTTCCCCAAAAGACTTTGTTGAGAAAAGCATATTTTGCCTTAAGAAGACTTCCACTTTGAGACTTTAGAAACTGAACAACCTCGGCAACTGAAATTCTTGGTGGTATGACGAGTACTATGTGTATATGGTCTATGCGAACATTCACCTTTATTACCTCAATATCTTGATGGAGGTTTGGAAAATAGGTGAAAAGATTATCTGCATACTCCTTGACACCTTTAACAAAAATCTTACGACGATATCGAGGGGTCCAAACGACATGATATTCTGTTTTGTATGTTGCATGGGCGCTTTTGCGAAATCTCATTTATCTAGCATACCGTAGATGGACCGCCACCTCCATCACCAGACAGAGTCTGGTGTTTTCTTGTGGCTTAATAAAGCCCGTCTTCCAGAATTTTGTAGTTATCAATGATTTTTGCGCACGGCTCCCTTTCGTCGAACTGACGGCTCATGTCCTCAAGTTCATCGCAACTGCAGGAAACGTGAAAGCGGTGCGCCGAGGAATTCATTAATCCCTCTAAGAATACGGTGCAACGACCCTTCGCAGGAAAATCCGGGAAAACGACTATTGCCAGTTTTTCGATAGAAGTTTCGCTCTCCGCATCATTTGATATCTTGAGCCGCAGCTCATTCGTGTTCTTCTTGTGTGTAGACTTCTTCTCGAACACAGATTTCCCCAATCCACAGTCTCAACTCGCGAAACTTGACGCCAGTGCAGGTCCAAATATTGATCAATTGGTAACCGATGTCGCGCGTTTCTTCAACCAGGCCAAACCACCGGCGATAGAAGTGCGTCAAATAACAATCCAACCACGTTCTCTCTGTCCCCATCTTCAACGCTCGCCAGACAAGTATTGCGCCCACTGAAACATCAAGATCGCTCACCTCCGGATCTGGTCTGACCGTTGGTAAGCATGTACCACCTCCGCAACTCAAAAATTGTTCGCTGCATTGATTCCGGGGGTAGGTGGTTGAAGTTTCGGTTTTTAAATCCCTACTAACCGTTTGATCTAGATAAATATTTTGTCTCCATCGGTAAGGAGGGAGCGAGATTTTCAACGTGTTTGGAAAACTGTGTCAGAGCATCGCGCATTTCTGGGAGGAATGAGTACCGGTTGTAAATCGCTGCAACGCCGGTGATCTGGGATCGATGGTCTAGCAGTTGTTCCGTTACATGCAGTGGCACCCCTAAACGGGCCATTGTGGAGCTGAAATACCTGCGGAAATCATGCAGAACCCAGTCGGTCACACCCGTGTGCCTTTCGATCCGTTTTTTTGCTTTGCTCCAACCGTTGAAGCTGAATTGGCTTAATATTCGCCCGTAACCCGTTAGCGGAATGGTATGCGATCTTCCGCTTTTCATAATTGTTGAGGGGAAGGTGACCATATCGCCATCGATCCATTCGAGGCGGAAATTGACAATCTGGGATCGGCGCTGGCCAGTCAGGCAGAGCAGTTTTACGATATCGGAATAGGGTTGATGTTCGTATGCCATGAGCCTGGCAACTTCGTCGTCAGTAAGTACGCGGTCCCGTTCCCGAACCATCGCCTTTCTACGGAGATACGGATTTCGTTCAGTAAGTTCGCGCTCGATGCACCAATTGAAGAACGCCTTTAGAGTGGCGATTTGATGTGGATCGGTAAGGTTCTTAGGTACGCCCTCCAACGTCTTGGCAGCAATCGGTTTGAGGGAATAATGGTACCGCTCGACGGTGGAAGGGCGAAGGCGGGTGGCGCAATCCTCCAAATAAGCCGATCTAGCTTCATCGAAAGAAACGTTCTTGGTGAGCGGCGGTGGGCTGATCAGTATCTGTTTGGCATTTTGGCGCGCAATACGTAGCGAAATATTCGGCCACCTGCCGATGGTCTTCAGGCGGCGCTGGGACCCAAACTGCACGAAGAACGATTTTGATCGCGCAGTACATCGAACCCCGAAGCCAGGCAGAGTTGGATCAAAGTGCTTGATACTCCCAGTCTGGGGGTTTGGCAGGTTTCGTATCGACAGCTCAGTGAGCGCGCTCATCGGTTTTGTCTCGCTTTTGTCTCACAAATGTGCCGCGTAGCAGCGGTGTTCTATGAGGCAGTATGATCACATTCCTCCTTATAAGCAATTGAAAAAATTAGAGTAATGTGACGGTATGTTCAGTTACGAAAACCTCCGAAACTGAATTGTGGAACCAGGGGTCCCCCGTTCAAGCCGGGGAGGCGGTACCATTCTCTTGGTATTCCAACTCCAGTATTTTGCCGCTGCCCATTTTCTGCGGCAGATCATCCTTGATATGTAGCCAAACCACGGCGTAGCCGTTGAATTCATTCGTGACGGCGCCACACAGGCAGCGCCCTGATGTGCGGGTCATATCCTTGTCGTTTTGCCTGACCGAGCTACGAGAGCGTTGCGCGTGTGGCGCAATGGCCATAGCTTTGGCGCAGCTTTCAGGGGCAGGGATTTGGCCGAACAGACCGGACGCATCACACTTTGGGGAATCGAGGTTTTCGTGGCGATTGCCGACGAAAGCTCGATCAGCGCGGCGGCGCGGCGGCTGGGGGCCAGCCCCTCGGCGGTCAGCCAGCAATTGACCAATCTGGAATCGGCGTTGGGCGTGGCCCTGTTGAACCGGGGCGAGCGCCCGATGACGTTGACCCCGGCGGGCGGGCTGTTTTTACGCCGCGCGCAAACCGTGTTGAACGAGGCGGCGCGGGCCCGGGCGGAACTGGCGGCGCAGGACCCATCGACCCTGACCCAGTTGCGGCTGGGCATGATTGAGGATTTCGACAGCGACGTGACCCCCCGCCTGTTGCGCGATATGGCCGGAGAGCTGACCAATTGCCAGTTCCTGCTGGAAACCGGCGCCAGTCACCGGCTGATCGACAAGCTGGACGCGCGGGCGTTGGATGTGATCGTGGCGGCAGATTCCGGGGCAGAGGCAGACTGGATGGAGGTGCATCCAATCCTGACAGAGCCGTTCGTGGCAGCGGTCCCCAAGGGCACGGTGGCCGAAGGCGCCGATGCGCTGGAAAAGCTGCGCCAGATGCCGCTGATCCTGTATTCCGAACGCCACCAGATGGGGCGGTTGATCCGGGCGCATCTGGCGCGCCAGAACCTGACGCTGAACCATCGGTTCGAATTGGACAGCTATCACGCGATCATGGCGATGGTGGCGGCCGGGGCGGGATGGACGATACTGACCCCGCTGGGCTTTATGCATGCGCATCGGTTCCGCGATGCCGCCGATGTGCTGCCGCTGCCGTTCGCGCCGCTGAGCCGGACGATTTCACTGACCGCACGGCGCGATGTGCTGCAGGACATTCCGCTGCAAATGGCCCAAAGGTTACGTCCGTTGCTGCAAGATCTGATCGTGTCCCCCAGCGTGGCGCGGATGCCCTGGCTGGCGGATACGCTGCGGATCGCGCGATGACCCTACATGCCTGAGAGTTAGCTGAATTTCAGCTTTCCTGTTTGGCGGGTTGTTCGCGCGTGTGACCTTTACTGATCTTTGGGCACAAAAAGAAAACAGGCGCGTCAGTGATCTGACGCGCCCGCAACGTTTTTTGTTCCGCGCCGGGTCACGTGCCGTAGGCGAGTGTCGGAGATTTGACATCTTCGGCAGCGGCCACCAGCGCGGTGGCGATCAGGTCGAGGTCCGCCCGGCGCAGGCGTGCGGGCAGGCGGGTGTCACAGGCGCGCATCAGCATTGCGCGGGTCTGCGGCAGGTCGGGCGTGTCGCCCAGGAACTGCCAGTTCCAGAAGGCGCGGGCGTTATCTTCGCTAAGCCCGAAGATCTGTACCTTTATGCCACGGGCCTCGGCGGCCTTGGCAAAGGCGCGGGATTCGGCCTCGGTAAAGCCATCAAGGTTGAATTGAATCGAATCCGGTGCGCGCTGCTCTGGGCCCAGCGGGGCGGGCACGGTCAGCCAGGATGAGGCGTTGAGTTGCTCGGCCACGTAGTCGTGGTTGCGGCGGCCATCGCGCACCCGGCGCGGGACCTCGGCCAGTTGCGGACGCACCAGTGCCGCGGACAGGTTGTTCAGCCGGGTGTTATACAACGGCAGTTGGTTCTGCCAGCGGCCAAACGCCTCGACCAGATCGGGGGCGTTCTGGCCATGCGGGCCTTTGTGCTTTTTCCAGTTATGTTCATAAGCGCCGGACATGATGACGGCACGTGCGATGACTTCGGCGTCATCGGTGACCATGATACCGCCTTCGCCGGCATTCAGTAGCTTGTAGCTTTGGAAGCTGAAGCACCCAATCTTGCCGATGGTGCCGATATTGCGTCCGTTCCAGGTGGTGCCGAGCGAATGCGCGGCGTCTTCGATGACCGGGATGTCATTGGCAAAGGCGAGCCGCATGATCGCGTCCATGTCGCTGGTATGGCCGCGCATATGGCTGATCAGGATGGCAGAGATATCGCCCGCGCTCAACTTGGTCTCGAAGTCATCCATGTCGATGCGGAAATTGTCTTTGACCTCGACCAGAACCGGCACGCAGTCGGCATGCACGACCGAACTGGGCACAGCGGCAAAGGTAAAGGCGGGAATCAGCACTTTGGCATCGCGCGGCAGGTTCAGCGCCTTGAGCGACAAGAACAAAGCCGCCGAACAGGACGCCACGGCCAGTGCATATTTTGCGCCCAACGCCGCCGCAAATTCCCGTTCCAGCAGGGCGACCGGGCTGTCGTCGGGGCTGGTGTAGCGGAACAGATCGCCGCTGGCGAGCATACGTTCGATTTCGGCGCGGGCCGAGTCTGGGATGGGCTCGGCGTCATAGACGTTTGGGGACAGCGTCATGGCACACCTCTATGGCTGTTGTTTCGGAAAACCTGTAACTCAATTTCGGGAAAAACGCGAGTTAAAAATCCTGTAATACAATATGAAGTGTATTCACCCGCTGGCGGATGATGCGTGGAGAGGGCGGATGCCTCCGGCGGAGGTATTTAGGAAGAGAAGAAGCAGGGGGGCTAGACGCCGAGCCTGTCGCGCAGGGCGTACCAGCTCATCGCGAGGGCCAGTAACGGGCTGCGCATCAGCCCCAGGCCGGGAAAGGCCGGGGGGCGGGTTTTGGCCATCAGGTCAAACCCGGCAGTGTCGCCGTGAATTGCGTCTGACAGCAATTTCCCGGCAAAGGTGGCCAGCGCGACCCCGTGGCCGGAATAGCCCGCAGCCGACCAAAGCCCCGGCGCCGGGCGTGAGAAATCGGGCATCCGGCTGGGGGTAATGCCCACCGTGCCGCCCCAGGCATAGTCGATGCGCACGTCCGCCAGATGCGGATAGACCTGCAACATCGGTTTGCGCACAGTGGCGGTGATATCCTGCGGGAAGCGGTCGCCATAACTTTCGCCGCCGCCGAACAGCAGGCGCTTATCCTCGCTTAGCCGCCAGTAATTGATGACGAATTTGCTGTCGGCCACGGCGATATCGCGGGTCAGAACCGTGGCGGCGCGGTCGCCCAGCGGTTCGGTGGCGATGATGAAATTGTTGATCGGCAGCACGCGCGCGGCGACCTTGGGGTTCAGTTGGCCGTGATAGCCGTTGCAGGCCATGACGATCTGATCGGCGGTGACATGCCCTTTGCCGGTGCGCACCACGCCGCCGCGCAGATCATGCACCTCGGATCGTTCAAATATCCGCACGCCTGCGGCGAGCGCGGCCTGCGCCAGCCCCAGCGCGAACCGCATTGGGTGAAGGTGTCCCGCGCTCCAGTCCATCAAGCCTCCATGATAGGCGTCAGACCCGATCAGGGCGCGGGCACCGTCGCGGTCCAGCGGCTCTATCTGCGTGGCGCCATAATCACGGGAAAGCTTTTCGGCGTAGCGGGCGGTTTCGGCGGCGCCTTTGGCAGTCCAGTCGACCTCTGCCACGCCATCGCGCCAGGCGGCGTCTATTTTATGCTCTTCTATCAGCAGCTTGACCAGCGCCTTGGCGTCCTCGGCGACCTGCCATAACTTTTTGGCGTCCCCCAGGCCATAACTGGACTCTAACGCCTCTTGGTCCTTGCGCTGGCCTGATCCGACCTGTCCGCCATTGCGCCCCGATGCGCCGAACCCGACGCGCTGCGCCTCGATCAACACCACATCGGCACCCGCCTGCGCCAGATGCAGCGCGGTGGACAGGCCCGTATAGCCAGCCCCCACGACACAAACATCGGCCCGGGTTTCGCCACGCAACTCTGGAAATGGGTCCAGCGGCGTGGCAGTGGCGGCATACCAGCTTTCGGGGTATTCGCCGCGACGGTCATTGGCGTACAGCAGGTTCATTGCCGTTATCCTTGCGACATTTGGATGTGGGTTTGTTCGTCATGGCGTGCGGCGCGGCGGCCCCGAAACGTGATGCGCGGGTGGGTCATGCCCAGCGTATTGGCCAGACGACGCTCTGGCAGGGTTGTTTCCGATTTACCGGCGGGCACATGGTGGGTCAGGCAATGCACACCGGGTGCTGTTGTGTGGCGAGCCAAGGCCAGCTTGCGGCGAAAATCGCCAAACCACCCCATGTCCCACCATCGCGTCAGGGTTTCATCGCGCCTGACACTGGGTCGTGCGGCACAGGGTGTCGGGTTCGCAAAGGCCCGATATCGGTCAGGGGATTTCGTGTTACCCATTTTATAGACACCTTCCAGGTCGCGGTAGAAATAAGCCGGATCGAGTTTGTGAGCATCGTCTTGGCTGACATCGTCTTGGCTGAGATGGGGAAGCAGAGGAAAGCCATCCAGAAATGGCGAATTTGCGTCCGCTGCCAAGGTGATCGGTCCGGGGCGTTCGACGTGCATTGCCCGGGCAAGGCAAAGACCGTAATCCCCAGGATCCGGCGCTATGCGGTGCCGGTTGAGCGCACAATAGAGCAGAGATTGCATGCGCAAATGGCTGTCGAAACAGGGCAGGGGCACCCGTCTGATTGCTGGGGCGGCGCGTGTGCTGATCAGCCAAAATCCGGGGCAAAACGACAGGCAACAGGCCCACCCGAGGCAGTTCGGTTCGGCGAAGTCGTCGTGAGGCCGCATAGACCAGACCGCCAATCTGTGTGAGCATGGTGAAAAGTGCAACCACCACACTATGGCCGAGCACGCGCAGCGCCATCGGTTACACGTTCAGCAGCAGATGTTCCCGCTCCCACGGCGAGATGACTTGCAGAAAGCCTTGATATTCCGCCTCTTTCACCGCTGCATAGGTCTTGCAGAATTCCGGGCCCAGCACCTGTGTCATGGCGTCATTGGCACGGAACAGCTCGATGGATTCGCTAAGGTGTTGCGGGATGTCGGGGTCTTCGTCATAGGCGTCGCCGGTGAATTCAGGCTTTGGTTCTTTGCCCTCGACCAGCCCCAGATAGCCACAGGCCAGCGAGGCGGCGATGCCCAGATAGGGGTTGCAGTCCATGCCTGCCAGACGGTTTTCCACCCGGCGGCTGCTGGGCTCAGAGACAGGTACGCGGATGCCGGTGGTGCGGTTGTCCGTGCCCCATTCCAGATTGATCGGGGCGGCGTGGTCGCGCACGTAGCGGCGATAGCTGTTCACATAGGGCGCCAGCACGGCGATGACGCTGGGCAGATGGTTCTGCATCCCGGCGATGAAATGCCTGAATTCCGGGGTTTCGCTGCCGTCGGGGGCCGAAAAGATGTTTTGCCCGGTTTTGCTGTCGACCACCGAGTGGTGGATATGCATCGCCGAGCCCGGTTCATCCTGGATTGGTTTGGCCATGAAGGTGGCAAAACAATCGTGGCGGTGGGCGGCCTCGCGGATCAGGCGCTTGAAGAAAAAGATCTCATCCGCCAGCAACACCGGATCACCATGGCGCAGGTTGATTTCAACCTGACCGGCGCCACCCTCTTGCAGGATGCCATCGATTTCAAAGCCCTGCGCCTCGGCGAAATCATAGATGTCGTCAATAACCGGGCCGTATTCATCGACCGCACTCATCGAATAGGCCTGACGCGCCGCAGCACGCCGGCCAGAGCGGCCCATGGGCGGCTCGATTGGCTGGTTGGGGTCGGTGTTGCGCGCCACCAGAAAGAATTCCATCTCGGGGGCGGCGATCGGGGTCCAACCCCGGTCATTGTAGTGCTGCACGACGCGTTTAAGCACGTTGCGCGGCGAGGTTTGCACCGGGTTGCCCTGTTGATCTTCGACATCGTGGATCACTTGCAACGTCCAGTCGCCCGTCCACGGCGCGGCGGTGGCGGTGGCCATATCGGGCTTCAGGATCATATCCGGCTCTGTCCAGCTTTCGCCTTCGTTGTCGACCCATTCACCGGTGATGGTCTGCAGGAAGATAGAGTTGGGCAGGTAGAAATGGCTTTGCTTGGCGAATTTCGACGCCGGCATCGCCTTGCCCCGCGCCACACCGGCCAGGTCGGCGACGATGCATTCCACCTCGTCCAGCTTGCGCCCTTCAAGATATTGTTTCGCGGCGTCGGGAAGGTCGTTCAGCCAGTCAGACATAAGAGCCTCGGGGTTGTTTGAAAAATGCGGCGATCTGGTTCGCCATGGTTTGGGTGGCAACGGGCTGATCGATCTGGTCCAGCGCGGTGTCGAGTTGTTCGTCGGGCACCACTCCGCGCCCACGGGTGTGGATCAACCCTTCAAGATAGCCGCGCCGGAATTCGGGATGCGGTTGCAGGGTCAGGGCACGGTCATCGTAAACCAGCGCCGCGTTTTCGCAAAAACCATTGCTGGCAATCACCTTGGCCCCCTCGGGCCGCTTGGTTACCTGGTCCTGATGCCATGCATTTACCGGCACCTCGCCCAGATCCTTGAAGTCATAGACCTGTCGCCCCACCGCCCAGCCGCCTGCGAATTTCTCGACCGTGCCGCCAAGCGCCTGGGCGATGATCTGATGGCCAAAGCAGATGCCAACCATCGGGATATGAGCGGCGTAGGCGTCACGGATCAGTGTCTCCAGGGGGGCAATCCAGGGGTGGTCTTCGTAGGCGCCATAACGCGAACCGGTGATCAGCCAGCCATCGGCGGCCTGCACGTTTTCGGGAAATTCCATATCGACCACGGGATAGGCCGAAAAGCTGAATCCATGCCCGGCCAGAAGCTGGGGGAACATGGTGTCGTAGTCACCGTGATCGCCAACCAGGCCGTCTGGTGCGTGGCCAGTCAAAAGAATGCCGATATGCATGGAATGCCTGTCTTGCCAGTTTTGCAGAACCTAATTCGGGCGATGCGGGGCAGCAAGGATAATTTGATCAAATTATTCCAAATGGTCGGAAATGCCCGATCTCAGCCGCGCAGGATCAACGGATAATATTGGGTTTGATCCGTAGTTTTGGTCTCTGACCTTGTGGTAAATGCCGGTTCAGATAGCGGTTCACCAGCCCGAAACAGGTGATCAGCGTCAGCGAGACAAGGATGAAATAAAACGCCAAAATCGGGTAGGGCACGAAAGGGTTAAAGGTCTTGTCGGCAAAGTAATTGGCGTAATACAGCGCATCGCCCTGCTGTTTCCACGTCGGAAAGCCGGAAAAGAAGACCAATGTGGTGGCGTGAAACAGAAAAATCGCCTCATTTGTATAGGCAGGCCAGGCCAGCCGCATCGTGGTGGGCCAAATGATGCGGCGGAACCGCGTCCAGCCGGTAAAGCCATAGGCTTCGGCCGCCTCGACCTCGCCCCGTGGGACGGACTTCAGCGCGCCGAAAAAGATTTCTCCGGAATAGGCGGCGGTGTTAAGCACCAGCACCAACAGCGCGCCCGCCTGCGCCGAGGTAAGCCAGGGCGCATAGCCCAACTGTTTGATCCGCAGAAAGATGAAATAGGCGAGGAAGAACTGGATAAACAACGGCGAACCGCGGAACACCAAGATGAACCAATTCGCCGGACGCCGAATCCAGGGGTTGGAAGACGCCTTGGCCAGTGCCACGGCATTGGCCAGGAAAAACCCGATGATCAGGGCAAGGAACCCGAAATAGATATTCCAGATCAGACCCGACCCGATCAGCGTGAACTGCTGGCAGATCGTGAAGTCTTCTTTGGGCAACAGACGCTCGCCAATGCCAATCGCACGCAGACCATAGTCCTGGATCGTGGCCAGGCAACTCATGTCGCACCCATCGTTGCCTGGCCCCGGTTCAGGCGGGCCATGACGCGGTTCAGCACGAATTCAGACAGTTTGGTGAAGGCCAGGTAGAACACCAGCAGCCCCAGGAAATACCACAGCCGCCAGTCCCCATGGGGATAATCGGTAAAGCGGGCCTGTTTGGTACCGCCCAATTCGCGGGCCCAATAAACAATATCCTCAACCCCCAACAGGAACAGCAGGGGTGTGGCCTTGATCAGGATCATCCACAGGTTTGACAGGCCGGGCAGGGCATAAACCCACATTTGCGGCACCAAAACGCGCCAAAAGGCCTGGCGGTGGGTCATGCCATAGGCCTCGGCTGTTTCTATCTGGCCATGCGGCACGGCGCGCATTGCGCCGTAAAGAACGTTGGCGGCAAAGGCGCCAAAGACGATGGCAAAGGTCAGCACGGCCAGGAAAAAGCCGTAAACCTCATGCACCCATTGCGGCGCGTTGCCCAGTGGCAGCTTGGCCTCGGGGCAGACGCGGAAATCATTGCCTTGGCGGATCGGCTCTGTCCAGTCGGGGCACAGCGCATAGTGGCGCAGCATCTCAAACCCCTGATCAAGCGCGATGACGAAGAACAGGAAAAACGCGATGTCAGGCACGCCGCGCACGACCGAGATATAAATCTTTCCGAACCAGCGCAGTGGCAGAAAATTTGACCGCGCCGCACTGGCGCCGCCAAACCCGAACAGCAATGCCGTCGGGGCGGTGATTGCCAGCAGTG
>Ga0316206_1002308_pt1 | contig 13219 bp, 10 predicted proteins | sample 6monthpyrite_MG_FD_204942 | JGI IMG/M metagenome (GOLD analysis project Ga0316206, IMG submission 204942) | Microbial mat bacterial communities from mineral coupon in-situ incubated in ocean water Damariscotta River, Maine, United States -... | ecosystem: Environmental > Aquatic > Marine >...
AGGCGCACGGAGAAAACCGCCTGCCCAAGCCGCCGAAGCGCGGTGCGGCACTGCGCTTCGTCAGCCATTTCCACAACGTGCTGATCTACGTGCTGATCGGCGCCACTGTTGTCACAGCGGCGCTTCAGCATTGGGTGGATACCGGGGTGATCCTTACCGTCATTCTGGTGAACGCGGTGATTGGATTCGTGCAAGAGGGCCGGGCTGAACAAGCGATGGAAGCAATCCGGGGCATGCTTGCGCCGCGCTCGGCTGTCCTGCGAAACGGGCATCGCTGGACCGTGGACGCCACTAATCTGGTGCCGGGCGATATTGTGCTTGTCGAAGCAGGAGACCGGGTGCCAGCCGATCTGCGCCTTATCGAGGCAAGAAGTCTCAAGGCCGAAGAAGCAATCCTGACCGGCGAGTCCGTGCCAGTGGACAAAGGCACCGCGCCGGCGCCCGATGCGGCGACGCTCGGTGATCGCACGTCAATGCTGTTCTCTGGCACGCTTGTCGCGGCGGGGGCGGGGCGAGGGGTTGTGGTGGCCACGGGGGCAGAGACGCAGATCGGCCGGATCAGCGGCATGCTGTCGGACGTTCAAACCCTCGCCACTCCGCTCGTCCAACAGATGGATGCATTTGCGCGCTGGCTGACTCTGTTCATCCTGCTGATCGCCGCCGTGCTCCTCGCATATGGGTACTTCGTCGGCCATCTTCCGTTCGCCGAGTTGTTCATGGCGGTCGTTGGCCTCTCGGTGGCCGCGATCCCCGAGGGGTTGCCGGCGGTGTTGACGATCACGCTGGCCGTGGGTGTGCAGGCCATGGCGCGTCGCAACGCCATTGTTCGTCGCCTTCCGGCAATCCAGACCCTGGGCTCTGTCTCGGTCATCTGCTCGGACAAGACCGGCACGCTGACCCGCAACGAGATGATGGTGGCGACACTCGCCGCCGCCGCTGAACATGTCTACTCCGTGGGCGGCAATGGGTATGCACCAGAGGGCGCCGTGCGCTGGCGCGACGCCGACGTACACCCCGACGAACACGCCGTGCTGATGGAGTTTGCCCGCAGCGCCGGGCTTTGCAATGACGCGATGCTGCACCAGGCCGAACGGATATGGCAGGTTCAGGGTGACCCGATGGAAGGCGCTCTGATGGCTCTGGCGGGCAAGATCACCCGCGCCGGTTCAGCGCCGTTTCAAAGCTGGACCCGGGCCGACGCGATCCCTTTTGATGCCGCACACCGCTACATGGCCGTGCTGCACCATGACCACAAAGGCCACGCCCATATCCACGTCAAGGGCGCGCCAGAGGCGGTTCTGGCGCTCTGTGCGGGTCAACGCGCGGCCGATGGCGGGACCGAGCCGCTCGACTGGGGCTACTGGCACGAGATGGTCGAGGACCTCGCCGCCGAGGGGCAGCGCGTGATAGCCGTCGCCAAGCGTGTCGTGCCGCAGGACCACACGGTCCTGAACGCCTCTGACCTGGAGGGTCAGCTGACGCTCATCGGTTTGATCGGCCTGATCGATCTTCCCCGCGCCGAGGCTATCGATGCGGTGGCCGAATGCCACGCAGCGGGGATCCGGGTAAAGATGATCACCGGCGACCATGCGGCGACCGCGCGGGCCATCGGCGCGATGATTGGGTTGAAGAACCACGAGCGGGTCCTGACAGGGGCCGATGTCGAGGCGATGGACGACGCCGATCTGGCCGAGGCTGCAATGAGAACGGACATTTTCGCACGCACGTCGCCCGCTCAGAAGCTGCGCCTCGTCACAGCCCTGCAATCGCGCGGCCAGATCGTCGCGATGACCGGCGACGGTGTGAACGACGCGCCCGCTCTTAAACGCGCTGATGCCGGGATCGCCATGGGGCAAAAGGGCAGCGAGGCCGCCAAGGAAGCCGCCGAACTGGTGCTGGCCGACGACAATTTTGCCTCTATCGCGGCTGCGGTGCGCGAGGGGCGAACCGTCTACGACAACATCAAGAAGGTCATCAGTTGGACGCTGCCCACCAACGCAGGCGAGGCGATGACAATCGTCGTCGCGCTTTTCGCCGGGATGGCGCTACCGATTACTGCGGTACAAATCCTCTGGATCAACCTCATCACGGCGGTGACGCTTGGCCTCGCGCTGGCGTTCGAACCGTCCGAGCCGGGTACCATGCGCCGCCCGCCCCGCCCGCGCGACGAGCCGCTGCTTACGGGCGGCTTGATCTGGCATGTCATACTGGTCTCGTCGCTTTTCCTGGTCGCGGTCTTCGGCATCTATGCCTACGCCATCGACCGGGGCCACGATCAGGCCCTGGCGCAGACCATGGCGATGAACACGTTGGTGGTGCTTGAAATTTTCCACCTGTTCTTCATCCGCAACTTCCACGGCACCTCACTGACCTGGGATGCGGCAAAGGGTACACCGGTGGTCTGGGCCTGTGTGGTCACGGTCACGGGCGCACAGTTCGCCATAACCTATCTGCCGCCGCTGCAGGGCATATTCGGCACCCAACCTGTGCCTGTGGCGGACGGTTTTCTGATCGTCGGCATCGGTTTGGTGTTTTTCGCCCTGGTCGAAACGGAAAAGCAGATGCGGCTGGCGTTTCGAAATCCTGGTCCCCGAGAAGGGATTGATTTTCGGTAACTCTGCCGATCAGGCCCCGGACCTGCGGCGCACGGGCCACAGAAATGCAAATCCCTGGGAACTACCCGTCAATTGGCAGTCAAGAACTTTGCCGCGTGTGTTGTGGCGTTGCGTTTGACCACCGTGCTAAGTTCCGGTTCGAACGCGGCGTTGCATCGGCCACGTAAGGAAGACGGTTTTTTGGGTGATCTGCGGAAGTTGGTGAACCCCAGCGCTTCAGCTGCGCGAATTTCCGATATGAACTCGCCAGTTGTTCATCGGAAAACAGGAAATGCTGTGACCCCAAGGTACTGCCGTCGCGAACACGGCCACTCTTGCTGGTGGTTCGGGCCGAACGCCTCGAACCAAAAGGCGGTTTGATCATGGATCAACGTATCGAAACTTTTTAATCGTTATGCCGATAGGTGTGCGCCGGTTTGAGGATTCGAATATTTCGGTCGATCCACTGGCGAGTTCTTCATGTTTTTCATCGGCATCGCGGCTTGACGGCTTTATTCCCGTCGGCCAGTCCTGCTGTCACACATCGCCAAAAAGTCGCTCGGAGACCGAGCCAATATGGTTGCGCATTGCTTTTTGTGCTGCATCCGGGTCGCGGGCTTCAATCGCCTCGGCAATGCGGTCATGTTGGGCAAAGCTGGAGTGTTCACGCGGCGGACGGGCCGACCCGCGCACGACCGTGTCGCCAGCGACGGCACGGCGCACGTGGTTAAGGTGGTCGAACAGCGTCAACAGCAGGATATTGTCCGAGGCTTCTGCCACGGAACGGTGAAACAGATCGTCCTGCGCCTCGTAGTCGGCCCAGTTGGTGGCCGCCTTGGCGGCGTCCTTGGCCAGCTTTATTCGGGTGATCGCCTCGCGAGAGGCGTGAATTGCCGCCTCTCGGGCCAGCGACGGCTCGATGCAAAGCCTCGCCTGGATCATGCGGACCGGCGTCATCTGCTGGCCCAATGCTCCGATGGCGCCGGTTCTTTCGGTGGGGCCATACCCCGCCACAAAGGTGCCCTTGCCGACATGCCGCCAGATCGCGCCGTCACGCTCTAGCGCGTCCAGTGCTTTACGCAACGTGCTGCGGCTCATTCCAAGTTCGCCGATCAGCTCTCGCTCGGGCGGCAGTCGATCCCCCGGGACGTAGCCCCCGGCCTCGATGAACGCGTGCAGCGCAGCGATGGCACCCTTCCGCGCTGACGGCTCTCGTTGGGCGAGCGCCATCAAGGGTTCTGCAAATTGGTTGACCAAATTAGCCATATTGGTCGCAATATCACAAATCAATTGATTACACCAACCAAAAAGTGACAATAAAGTGCCAAGTATGCGTATTGGTTGTGATTGATCTTTTGATCGCAGCCATCTATGCTCACCCGAACAATCCGTGGACGATGGGAGCATTTTATGTCTGAATACGTGATCGATACGCCGCCGGTGGTTGCCCTTCCAGTGGCTGGAACGGACGCCAGATTTCCAGTGCGCCGGGTCTATTGCATTGGCCGCAACTACGCGGCACATGCAATGGAGATGGGTCACGATCCGGATCGTGAGCCGCCGTTCTTTTTTCAAAAGAACCCGAATAACCTCGACCCTTCGGGCGAGTTTCCTTACCCGCCACATTCCAGCGATGTGCATCACGAAACAGAGATGCTGGTCGCGCTGAAATCGGGTGGCACGAACATCCCGCTCGATCAGGCTTTGGATCATGTCTACGGCTACGGGCTGTCATTGGACATGACGCGCCGTGATCTGCAGGGCGCACAGAAAAAGATGGGCCGTCCATGGGAAATCGGAAAAGCCTTTGAGCAGTCCGGCCCTTGTGGGCCGGTGCATCCGGTATCCGAGGTCGGGCATCCCGATCAGGGCCGTGTAGAGCTGAAAGTCAACGGAGAGACGCGCCAGCAGGGCGACCTGAACCAGATGATCTGGAAGGTGCCGGAAATGATCTCTTATCTCTCTGAATATTTCGAACTGGCTGCAGGCGATGTAATCATGTCGGGTACACCCGCCGGGGTTGCCGCTGTCGAAAAAGGCGATGTCATGATGATGAGTATCGAAGGGTTGGGAAGCATGGAGGTCAAGGTCGTGTAACAACGCGATCTTGCTGCCTTGGGGGCGGGAACGATGGAACTGACGCTAGGCACCTGGGACCATGACCGCGTAATGGCGCTGCATGACGGCCGTGTAAAAGTGCCCGGTGTCACTTTGAACGGCGAAATCCACCCCACGTCCAAACTGTTCCCCTGGGCCGTGCAAGAGGCGCGGTTCGACATCACCGAAATGTCGGTGTCCAGCTATATTCTGCAACTGTCGCGCGGCGGGTCGGATTACATCGCGATCCCCGCCTTTGTCAGCCGCGCTTTCCGCCACAGCGGGTTCTTTGCGCGGGCTGGGTCTGGCATTGAAAGCCCTGCCGATTTCGCCGGACGCCGGATTGGTGTGCCCGAATACCAAATGACGGCCGCGGTGTGGATGCGCGGCATTCTTGCCGATGAATTCGGGGTCGACTGCGACCTGATCCACTGGCGCACCGGCGCACTTGACGAAGGCGTGCGGCGCGAGCGGCTGGAACTTGATCTGCCCCCGGGGATGGTGGTCGCGCCGATCGCCGAGGGGGACACCTTGCAGGACATGTTGCTGCGAGGAGAGATCGACGGCCTGTTGGCGCCCAAACCCCCAAAGGCGTTTCTGGACGGCAGCCCCGACCTTATCCGCCTGATTCCAGATTTTGAGACGGCAGAACAAGAGTATCACCGCAAGACCGGGTTTTTCCCGATCATGCATTTGATTGGCCTGCGCAAATCCATCGCGGACACGCACCCGGGGCTGGCACGCGCGCTGTTCGAAGGGTTTGTCGCAGCACGTGATCTGGCGTTGGACAGGCTTCGGTCGATCTGGCTGGGCAATGCCAACCGGCTGTCGCTGCCCTGGCTAGGTGCGTCGATGGAACGGACTGTCGCCACGTTGGGCGCTGACTATTGGAGCTACGGGTTTTCGAAAAATCGGGCCGAGCTGGATGCAATCTGCCGCTATTCGGTTCAACAACACCTGGCAACAGTGCACGTCCCGCCCGAGACCCTGTTCCACCCGTCCGTGTTGGAGACCTGAGAACATGGTAGACACATTGCACGCCGGGCTGGGATGGCCGATTGCGGGCACACTGCTTGCCGTCAGTTTCGTCAGTTCGTTTATCACTGTCGCCTTCGGCATCGGCGGTGGCGCGGTGATGCTGGCGGTACTGGCGACCCTATTGCCCGCAGCGGCAATTGTTCCGGTTCACGGGCTTGTGCAGTTGGGCAGCAATGCCGGGCGTGCGGCCATGCTGGTGAAATACATGCGGCTTGATCTGCTTGGCGTATTCATGGGGGGCGCGGTGATCGGCATCCTGCTTGGCGGGTCCGTTGTCGTGCAGCTTCACCCGGGCTGGATTCAGATCGGTGTGGGCGGGTTCATCCTGTGGTCAGTCCTGGCAACCCCACCGGCCTTTCTACGCCGATCCGGCTTGATCACAGGTGTGTTTTCCAGTTTCCTGACGATGTTTTTCGGCGGCACCGGGCCGTTTGTGGCCACCTACATCAAGGCCCAAAAACTTGATCGCCACGCCCATGTCGCCACCCATGCAATGCTGATGACGGTGCAACACCTGCTGAAGACGATTGCGTTCGGTTTTCTTGGCTTTGCTTTTTCCACCTGGGCCGGGCTGATCGGGCTTTTGATCGCCTTCGGGGTGTTGGGAACGCTGGCAGGGCGGCTGGTGCTGGCACGGATCGACGAGAAACGGTTTGTCTTCGCGCTGAATGCCGTGCTGACGATTCTGGCGCTGCGGCTCATCTATTCCGGGACGAATGTCCTGTTCTTCGGCGCGGGGCGAATCGACCCTACCAACTGAAATTACCCACGCGGGCAAGCGCAGCCAGAGTTGGGAAAATCGATAATGCGCAAGACGACAAATGAAACTGGGAGGATACCATGACTAACGAAACAAATCTAAGCCGTCGCAGGTTCCTGGGCACCGGCGTTGCAGCCTCTGGGATAGTACTTGCGTCCCCGCGGATCGCGCGGGCAGCCGGCTATCCGGACCGCAACATCGAAGTGATCATTCCAACCCGCGAAGGCGGCGGAGCTGACCGCAACTTCCGCGCCTTTTCCAGCATCTGGAAAACAAAACTGGGCACGGATTTTGAGCCGGGGTTCTTTCCGGGCGCCTCGGGCCGTGTCGGCTATGAGGTATACATGGGCAAGAACGCCCCGGACGCCTACAGCCTGATTTTCGGCAATATGGGGCCAGAAGTACTGAACTGGGCGATGCAGGCGCCGACATTCGATGTGAATGACTATTTCTACTTTGGCCGGGTCGATACCGATCCTGCGTGCCTTTTCGTTGGCGCCGAAAGCAAACTGCAAACGCTTGATGATGTGATATCTGAGGGCAAGAAACGCCGCTTGAACGTCGGTACCAGCCGCATGGCGCACCCGGCCTCTATCGGGTTGTTGGCATTGGGCGAAGAAACGGGTGCCGATTTCAACCTGATCCCACTTTCGGGCGGCAAAAACACCGTCGCAGGCGCTGTCACCGGCGAGGTCGACTTCTCGGTTCTGACCTCCGGGTCGGTGATCGCGGCGGGCGATGCGGTCAAGACGCTGCTGGTATTCGGCGAAAACCGGGTCGGAGACCGACTGCACAATGCACCCAGCATGAACAGCGTTTATGGCACCGACCTGCCGGAAATGCTGTCCAGCCGCGCCTTTGCGATCCATAAAAAGGCCGCCGACGATAACCCGGACCGGTTCGAGGTGCTAGGCCGCACCTTCAAGGAAACCTTCGACGATCCTGCTTTGCTGGACGCCTATATCGCCTCCAAGGGCACGCCGGAATATCTGAATTATGGCGGTGTCGAGGAATGTAGCGCCTTCAAGGCCGCGATGCTGGAGCTTGGGGCGAAATACAAGCCTTTGCTGACCGGCGCCTAAGCCCGGATATAAACAGACCCGACCGACCGACCGGCAGCGGCCGGTCGGTCGGGATCACACAACAGACTTACCCAAGCTTGGAAGGGCGCGCAGCGTCATGCAACACAATACGCCACGTCGGCAATTGGGCGGAGAGCTTGTTATCCCCGTGCTTGCCATCGGCTTTACCCTATATTTCTTCAGCACCATCTGGAACTCGCCCTGGACCGCGCAGGTCAGCACCTTTTTCATCGGTGGCGTATTGCTGCTGGTCTGTGGAATTTTCATTTTGCGCTGCGTTTTATGGCTGCGTGAGGGCACTGGAACACTTGGCTTTGGCAATCTGTTCAGCCGCGGGGATTTCACCACGGGGCGCATCGGTCTGTTCGTCACGACCATCGGTTTTTGCCTGTTCATCGACAGTCTGGGGTTCACGCTGACGACCTTTCTGTTTCTCAGCATCAGCATGATCATACTCAGCAAGGGCAAACGGCCAGGTTTTATCACCCTGGTTTCGGCCCTGATGGCGCTGGGGGGATGGGCGGTGTTCATTCTGGCTTTTGACACGCGGTTTCCGCGCGGCTGGTTCGAAATGACAATGAAGGCGGTGCTGAGCAATGGATAGTAGCACAACCCAAATCCTGGCCGAGGTGTTCGTTGACACGATCAGCTATTGGTGGGTCATCGTCCCGACAATCTTTCTGGGCCTGATCGTTGGCGGAATTCCCGGTTTTTCAGCGGCCAACACGATCATTATCCTGATGCCTCTGACCCTGTCGATGGAATTGGAAACCGGGTTGATCTTTATGGTCGCGCTGTATTCGTCGTCGCGCATGGGCGCAGGCATTCCGGCTATTCTGGTCAATATCCCCGGCACGGCGGGGGCAGCCGCGACACCGCTGGACGGCTATCCGATGGCCAAGCAGGGCAAGGGCCAGCAGGCGCTGGCGATATCGTTCGTCAGTTCGTGTCTTGGCGGGTTGCTGACGACCATCATTGCGCTGGCGACCATGCCGATCTTGGCGCGGGTCGGATTTTACATGCACTCGGTCGAGATGATCGTGGTGATGCTGTTTGGCATATCGCTGATCGCGGCGATTGCGGCGCAAGACATGGTCAAAGGGCTGATCGCCGGTTTTCTGGGCCTGATGATCGGATCAATCGGTACGGATGTGGTCTATGCCACGCCACGTGGCACGATGGGCTTTCTAGAGCTTTATGACGGCGTGCCGCTGATTCCGGCGCTGGTTGGGCTGTTTGCGGTCTCAGAGGCGTTTATCATCATCGAGAAAAAGGTGATCGTGAGCCATGAGGGCGACGTCAGAAAGGCGAATTGGCACGACACGTTCGAAGGGGTGCGCATAGCTTTTTCACGGTGGTGGCATATCGTCTGGACCTCGATCATCGGCCTGGTGATCGGCGTGATCCCGGGTGCGGGCGCCTCTATTGCCAGCTTCGTTGCCTATCAGCAATCGCGCAGCTTTTCCAAAACACCAGAGCTTTATGGCACTGGCCATCCAGAGGGGCTGATCGCGCCCGAGTCTGCCAACAACGGCGTTACCTCGGGAACGCTTGTGCCACTGTTGGTGCTGGGCATTCCGGGCGGGGCGACAGCGGCGATCATGCTGGTTGTCATGCAGTTTCACGGTGTCAGCTTTGGCCCGTCGCTGTTTGAGGCCCAGCCCAAGGTCGGCTATGGCATGTTCATGGCGATGGCGGTCAGCTATGTGGTGATGATCTTCACCATCCTGCCGCTGAGCCGCTACATGAGCCACGTTACGACCGTTCCAACGATCTATCTGGCGCCGATGATCATTTCTTTCACGCTGGTGGGCGCCTTTGTCCCGCGCGAGTATATGTTCGACCTCTACCTTGCGCTGGGCTTCGGGGTGCTGGGCTATATCGCACGGCGGACCGGCTATCATGTGGCGGCGATTTTGATCGGGGTGATCCTTGGTCCGCTGCTCGAGCGGTACTTCCTGCTGGCGCTCAAGAAATCCGATGGTGATATCACGACGCTGTTTTCGTCAAACCTCGGCAACATTCTGTGGGTGGCGCTGGCGCTGTCGCTGATCCTGCCGATCGTGTTTGACATACGGCGCAAACGACAGGCGGCACAGGAATGAAACAGGAAGTAGAGTATCAACTGGCGCGCAATATCCGCCAGATCGGGCATCTGGATATCGCCGGGGGCGGGCAGATCGTGGTGCAGGACGGCTATGCCTATGTCGGCCATATGAAGCCACCGATGGGCACCTCGATCATCGACGTGCGTGACCCCGCCAATCCGACGGTGGTGGCCCATGTGCCGCCGCCCGACGAATATTCGCACACCCACAAGGTGCGTGTTGTCGGCGATATCATGATCACCAATGTCGAGCAGGATGGGCGACATTTTCTGCGCAAGGGCGAAAAGATTGCGGGCCTGCGGGCCAAGGGTTTGTCAGACACAGAAATTGCCGAACAGCTAAAGGTCGAACCCGGTGATATCGCCGTGTTGGAACAGGCTTTAAAACGCGGCTATGACAGCGGTGGCTTCCGCATATGGGATATTTCCGACAAGGCCGCGCCCAAGCTGTTGTCTTATGTGACGACTCATGGCTTTGGCGTGCATCGCTTCGATATGGATGCGCGTTACGCCTATATCTCGACCGAAATGGCGGGCTATGTCGGCAATATTCTGGTGACCTATGACATCAGCGATCCGTCCAACCCAACCGAGGTATCGCGCTGGCATATGCCCGGCCAGCACGTTGCGGGCGGCGAGACCCCCACTTGGGATGGCTACGGCGTGCGCCTGCATCACGCGATGCGCTGTGGTGATGAACTGTGGGCGGCTGTCTGGCACGCCGGGTTCCGCGTGCTGGATGCCAGCGACATGCGCACCCCAAAGGTTATCGGCAGTTACAAATTTCAGCCCGGCATTCCAGAGCCGACGCATACCGTGATGCCCTTGGAACAGGTGATCAACGGGCGCCGCTATGCGGTTGCCATCGACGAAGAACATGACCACAAGCCGGGGCGCCTGCATGGGTTTATCTGGGTGCTGGATGTCACCGATCTGAACAACATGGTGCCGATTTCCGCCTGGGATCTGACGGAACGCGCCAGCCCCTGGGTTGGCCAGCCCGGCGTGCGGTTTGGCGGGCATCAGTTTCGCGAAAAGCTGGACAGTACGCTGGTCTATGCAACCTGGTTTGCCGGCGGTCTGCGCGTGCTGGACCTGGCTGATCCACATCTGCCGGTCGAGGTGGCGCATTTCATTCCCGAACCGGGGCCGGGCGGCCCGGCACAATCCAATGACGTGGATGTGGGCAAAGATGGCCTGATCTACATGCTCGACCGCAACAATGGCATCGACATACTGGAGATGAAGATATGAGTGACACCGACCTGCTGCCGCCCAGCGTTGACCCCAACAAAAAGGCGCTTGGCATCCGCCGGGTCAGCGCCCGAAACGAGGCTTCGACACGCTCGGTGATGATGGTGCGCGACCATGTGGTGATCACCGACGAGAAAGGCACCAACACCGGGCCGACCCCGCTGGAGCTGACACTGTCGTCGCTGCTGGGGTGCGAGGGCGTGATCATCAATCGCTGCGCCGAGGCGATGACGTTTGAATACAGTGCTGTAGACATGGAAGCCGATGGCGAGGTTGACCAGCGCGGCAGCCGTGGTGTGCAGGGCGTGCGACCCTATTTCAACTGGGTCAAATTGCGTATCCGGATCCATACCGCAGAAACCCAGGACCGGTTTGATCGCCTGACCAAGAATGTCGAATACCGCTGCCCGGTGATGAACCTGTTCAAATCGGCGGATGTCGATGTGGATATCACGTGGGAACGTGTCACGCCGTGACCCTCACGTTGCGGATCAATGGTGCGGCGCATCAGATCGCCTCGGACCCGGATACGCCATTGATCTACGTGCTGCGCGACGAGTTGAAGCTGAAAGGCACCAAACTGGGTTGCGGGTTGGAACAATGCGGCAGCTGCGCGGTGCTGGTGGACGGCCGGGCAAAACTTTCCTGTGTCTCGGCGGTCGAGGTATTCGAGGGCAAGGAGATCACCACGATCGAAGGCATTGCCAACTCTGACCTTGGCCGCCGCGTCCAGGATGCTTTTGTCGCGATGTCTGCTGCACAATGCGGTTATTGCACCGCCGGTTTGGTCGTTGCGACCACCGCGCTTCTCGCCCGCAACCCAGCCCCCGACAATAGCGCAATCACCCAGGCCCTGACCCCGCATCTGTGTCGATGCGGTTCCCACCCGAGGGTTCTTCGCGCCGTTGCCCAAGCCGCAAGCACGTGAGCCTTGATGCCTATCCGCTTATTGCCGACTGGATCACAACCCAAGACGGCAATCTTCTGATCCACACCGGAAAGGTCAATATCGGCCAGCGCATCTCGACCGCGCTCATCCAGATCGCGCATGAGGAGTTGACGCTGCCGTTCAACCGGATCGACATCGCACCGGTGCGCACGGGCCACGCGCCTGACGAGGGCATCACATCCGGCAGCAACTCCATTGAACAATCCGGGCGTGCATTGCGCTGCGCTGCCGCCAGTGTGCGCCGCATCCTGATCGCACTTGCAGCAGAGCGTTTCGGTGGCGCACCAGGTGACTGGCAAATCACCAACGGTGTTCTCCATCTTCCTGCCACCAATCACCAGATTGACCTTGTCGATCTGATGATCGACATACCGCCCGAGACTAAGGTCGATCCGCAGGTTGTGCCAAGTCACAGGCCGAAAGACCTGCTGCCCTGCCCCGCGATGCGGGGACTGAATGACATGGTGCACGGCAGGTTTGTTTTTGTTCATGACCTGGACCGCCCCGGTATGCTGCACGCCCGCATCATCCACCCACCCCAAGCACACGCAAGGTTGCGTGGCGTTGACCCAAAGGCCGTGCAACAGGCTTTGGATGCGGGGTTTCTCGTCGTCCGTGACGGCAGTTTCCTTGCCCTTGCCGGGGACCAGGAATGGCCGGTGATGAAAGCCACGGCCAGGCTTGCCGCAGCCTGTGACTGGAGCCATGGAAGTGGGATGTCAGAGGTCGACGTTTTTTCCCAGCTCAACGCCATGAATGCTGATCGGTTTCTCGTTGTGGACGGCGTACCGACAGATGCCTTAATCCCTGATACGGATGATCAACCCGAGCATGCCGCGCGCTACGAACGCCCGTATCAAATGCACGCAGCACTGGCCCCATCGGCCGCAATGGCAGAGTGGACGGGTCAGACACTTGCGATACACACCCATAGTCAGGGTATATATCCGCTGCGTGCCAGTATCGCCGACAGCCTTGGGCTGGATGAATGCCAGCTTGATATCACCCATGTCCCCGGCTCTGGCTGTTATGGCCACAACGGTGCCGATGACGCGGCGTTCGAGGCGGCATTGATCGCAATGATCGTGCCCAAAAGACCGATCCTGCTGAAATGGACCCGCGAAGACGAACATGCCTGGGAGCCTTATGCCCCGGCCATGGCTGTGGATCTGTCCGCCACGCTGACAGGCGGCAAGATCACTGCCTACGGCGCCGAGGTGTTTGGCGACACGCATCGTGGGCGCCCGCGCCCCGGCCCCAATCGCGCAGGCCCTGCCCGGCTGCTCGCCAATCGCTTTCGTGCTGACCCGATTGATCCAATTCAGGCACAGCCAAATA
>Ga0316206_1002309_pt1 | contig 13215 bp, 15 predicted proteins | sample 6monthpyrite_MG_FD_204942 | JGI IMG/M metagenome (GOLD analysis project Ga0316206, IMG submission 204942) | Microbial mat bacterial communities from mineral coupon in-situ incubated in ocean water Damariscotta River, Maine, United States -... | ecosystem: Environmental > Aquatic > Marine >...
TCTTACCTTACAATAAGGATATAACCCTACCCAAGAAGTTTAAAGAAGAGTGTAGAATTTTAAAAATAGAACCTAAAATAAGAACTTATCTTTTCGAAAATGAAAAAGCCTTTGTAAAAGTTAAAGAACTTTTGCATTCATATCCTTAGTCTTATTCGAATCATATTTTGCACAATAAACTTTCATAGTAAATCTAGAGCGTATGACATCTGCTTCTCTTTTAAAATTAATTGGAAAGTTAATTCCGATAATCCAATCTCCCTTATTTATTGCATCCAAAAAATTATAAAAAACTTTTGGAGAATTTATATGAGAAGTCGCATTTACTTCATAAACTGCAAATCCATCTTCATCAGTAAGCTGTGATATTTTAGAAAGCGTTAGAGAATTAAAATAATTTTTATTTAACATCTGAAATCTCTGTGGATTAAAAGTTGCATCAAATGATTCAATGATATGTCTATTATTAATTTGAACCTTTTTAAGTTCTTGGGCTGTAGTATCGTTGAAATTTTCATGCCTTCTTAAGTCTACTTCAACTCTTCTTAGATTAGTTCTCTGCTCTCGATATTCTTTGCCTTTAGGGATAAGCACGGTAAATGAAAATAATAATACAAAAGTTAATAAAATTGTAGCCATTGCCAAAAGAAATATATATTGACGAGACATATTAATTTTCATTATTTAGGTCCTCATTTACTTTTTGTTTTAAATTTTTTTTCCCTAAATCGTTTTCATCGATATAGTTTGTTGACACAAACCTGAGCCAGCCATTTTCTGCAGGGAAAAAGCTGCTATATGTTGAAGTAAAAATAGATCTAAGAGGAGCTTGCAACATAAAATTATAAATATCTTGATTTGGGGTAATCCCATAAAGAATAAGCCCATTTTTGAGTAATTTAGCCTCTGAGAGCGTGATTCTCTGCGGAACTAAATCAAATAAGTTACTAATAGAATCCTTTAAGACTGTATTTTGTGTATAAATTCTCTCAGCTAACTGCTTCTCCTCTTTTATAAACCTAATTCTCTCTTGCATCTCATCTTGGCTAATACTTAGTTCCGATAATTGCCTAATTGATTCCTCTTTATCCTGCGAGAATCGATGTTCCTTAAACAATAAAAAAGCGTAAGTCATAAACAACATGGATAGAGTAATACCAAAAAAGATAAATAGCAGTAGCATTTCTGGACTTAAAATACTTTTTTTCCTCGGGCTGATAAAAGTGTATTTCATTTTAGCTCCGACCTAGCTAATTCGCAAAGTTCTGCAGTTAATTCAATGCGACGCACTACAACATTTAAAAACATCTCTTCTTCAAGATATTTTTTCAAATCAGCACCGCCGTCTATACTGTCTGCAATGAAAACCCTCTCAATAAATATACTCTCAAATTTATCATCTTTGTAAAAATGATTCACAGAACTTTGTATCAATAAAAAACGCTCATAATCTTCACCGAAAATTTCAGTATCACTCATCGTTAAAAGGCTATTATCTTCAGTTATCACTTCTTCTACATGTTGATCTTTAATTTCAGAAAAATCTTCCATGTCATCAAAAGTATCTAAATCTTCAATATCACCAAAGTCATCTAACTCACCCATGTCAATATCTGTATCTAGGTTGTCTAAATCGATACCTCCATCAAAATCCAAAACTTCATAATCTGATGAAGTGTCATCTTCCAACAAATCATCGATTACTTCATTTTGTTTTAATAGCATATAATCAGCATATAATAATTGTGAATTATCAAATACACCCAAAGAAATTCTACCATCTTCGATAAGTATATACATAGCTGAAGTTTTGCCAATTTTATCTTTAAAAAATTTGGCCAAGATTGTAAAAGGTGAAAATATAAAATCCACACCTATTGTAGAATATTCTTTTTTTAATAATTGTAAATCGGAATTCAATGTGTAATATGCCCATTTATTTAAATAGCATAAATATTTTGAAGAACTTACATCAAAGAATTTAGATAGTTCCTTATTTGAGCATGTAGGAGCAGCACCCTGAAATTCGGATTTATCCAAGAATGATATATAATTAAATGGTGATTCTTGCGTATACGAATCTATGAACATTTTCATTTTGTCATTTATAGTCGTAGTTTTAAAGATTTCTTCTACATGCTCCAAAATGCCTTTTTTATTACTAGTTTCTATATAAACAATAGTGTGTGAGCGAGTTACGATAATATTTACAAACACCTTAAGATATAATGATTCAAAAAGTTTACTTAGCATTACATATCCCTGCCATTACTTTTCTTCCATGCAAAGAGGATGTGCTTTGTTGTAATTTTGTTGTTTCAATGCACTGCCTAATTTCGTATATATTTGCGTTGTTGCCATTGATGAATGACCAAGTAACTCGCTTACATCAGCAACCCTCGCATTATGGTTCAATAAAACCGTTGCATATGAGTGACGAAGTTGATGTGGAGTCACCTTTAAAGAAACTCTCTTAAACACTTTATTAACAATGTATCTTAGACTATTTTCGCTTAATTTTTCGCCTTTTTTTTCAAAAAGAAATTTTTTTGGAGAGTTTTGATTTAAAAATTCATCGATTAAATCTTTTGTTGAACCTATAAGAGGTACATCTCTTTGCTTATTCCCTTTACCTAAAACTCTAATCCATCCTATAGAGATATCTTCAAGTTTTAATGATGCTAATTCTGATATTCTTAAGCCTAAAGTGTACAGTATAACCACTATAACTCTCTCATTTAGTTGCGCATGTTCTAAAGCTTCAAGTATATGTTCATGGGAAATTGGCTTTGGAAGAGTTTTTGGTATTTTTATACTATCATCTGATTTTAAAATTACTTTAAAACCATTATCATTTAAATAATGAACAAATGAGCGAATTGCACTTAATTTTTTACTGATTGTTTTTGGATTAAGTGGTGATATTTTTATGCGATATGGCATAAGGTTTAAAACTGTGCTGCTGTTTTCTTCTAGAATTTCAATATACCTAAATGCTTCATTTAAAGTTTCATCATAACTTTTTATAGTCAAATCAGAGTAGCCTCTAATATTTTCAAGGGATTCTAAAAAAGAAACTTTAAGTTTATTTATTGATTTTTTCAAGTAGCTTCTCGAATTTATCATTATATTGGGCAGCACTTTTGATTAAATCTTTATCTGTTATGACACTAGGAGCCAGTTTAACATATGAACTTATCATTATTTTACATATGAGTCTTAGTTTAGCCTTATCTGCGTCAGATACAACATCATGTACTGCTATTGCGTTTATGCTTAGCATGTACTTTTTTGCATCTTCTATATATGAAGTATATTTCATAGAAGTTATCGATTGTGCCATTATTGTAGACGCCATGCGATTATAAATATCTATGGAAAATGCTTCTCTAGCTAACGATAATGCTTCTCTATAATCACCTATTTCGTAATAATACTTCGCTCTAATCGATTTATCGTAAGATGGATTTATCAGAAAATAAAGCCACATAAAGAAAATTAAAGAGAACGCAACAATTACTATAAGTAGTTTACTTTTCATGATTGAGTAGTCCCTTTTTTACAGTAGCTTTTGCTTCTTCTAAACCCATATTCTCAACATCGATGCGATTACTGATATAGTAGCTGATTATACCAAATGGTTTTGGTATAATAAATTCATCCCAGCTACTTAATTTCCAAAACTTGGACGGCTTTATCTCAACTAAAACAATATCTACTTTCGCCTTTTGAGCCATGACCACTATTCCGTCATGTACTTTATGTCTAGGACCTTTTGGACCATCAGGAGTTATCCCTAAATCATACCCATTTTTTATCTCTCTAATAGAGGCGATTAAGGCTTTAGCAGCACCCCTGCGGCTCGAACCTCGAATGGTTTCAAATTTAAAAAAGTTTAAAGTTTTTGCTATTAAATCCCCATCAAAATGTTCTGATATAACGAGCTTTACATGTGGATTTTTTCTATATCTTGTATATGCATAGGGTATCATAAGCAGTTCTCCATGCCAACATGCCATAATAAAATTTTTATCACCTAAACTTTCTGGTCCATAAAACTCTTTTTTATTTGTTAAATACAGCAACCTAATCAATATCGAACCAACATATGGTAGCATAAAAGTAGCTAAAGAACGAAGAAATTTTTTAAGCAACAATCTCACCCGTTAAAATTGTTCTTCCAATTGAAGTTATTTTAACATCTCTAAATTTACCCAGAAGTTCATCAGAACCTTTTACTTTTACAATAGTATTATTGTCACTTTTCCCAGAAACAAAATAATCTTTTAGTAATTCTTCAAAATAAACGCTATATATATTTCCGATTTTTGTTGCATTTTTTTCATCGATAATTTCATTATTTAATGACTGAAGAACAGTCAGTCTGGCTGAGGCAATATCTTCATCAACTACATTCGTAAATGATTCTGCTTCTGTTCCAGGTCTAGGGGAATATTTAAAAGAGAAAATTTGATCAAATTTAACTTGCTTCATAACATCAAGTGTATCCTCGAAATCTTCATCGCTCTCCCCTGGAAATCCAACAATAATATCTGTACTAATCGTAGCTTCCGGACACATGTCTTTGAGTTTAAACACTCTATTTAAGAACCATTCCCTGGTATATCCACGTTTCATATCTTGCAGAACTTTTGAAGAGCCGCTTTGAAGCGGTATGTGCATTGATTTGCATACTTTGGGGTTATTTGAAAATTCTTCTATGAATTCATCATCCATATGAAAAGGGTGTGGAGATGTAAAGCGGATTCTTTCTAAGCCATCAATTTTACTGAGTCTTCTGAGTAACTCCGAAAAGTTTACTTTTTCATGATTACCTGAAAATCTACGACCATAATTATTTACATTTTGTCCTAAAAGAAAAATCTCTTTTGCTCCGGTATCTACGGCCTTTTGAGCTTCGCCAATGATTAATTCATCAGGAATAGAAATCTCATCCCCACGAGTTTTAGGGACTATGCAGAATGTACAGGACTTATCGCATCCAATAGATATATTTACATATGCTTTATAAGTTGAAGATCGGAAATCGTTAAAAGCAAACTCTGACTCATCATAATTAATATCAATCTCAACAGCTTTATCTTTATGTAACACTTCACTTATCTTAGATACATTTCTAGCACCTAAGACAAAGTTTACATAAGGCGCTCTTTTTATGATTTCCTCACCTAAATGGGAAGCTGTACAACCACACACACCTATCTTAGCACCTGGTTTTTTCTTTTTATTAAATCCGCCAAGTTCAGAAAAAAGTTTATGAACAGGTCTTTCTCTCACCGAGCATGTATTTATTAAAATCAAATCAGCTTCAAGAAAATTATCAATAACTTCATAATTTTCTTTCTCACGAAGCTCCGCAATCATATGTTCACTATCACGAGAGTTCATAGCACAACCCAAAGTTTCAACAAATAACTTTTTAACGCTCATACTATAATCTCACATAATTTGAAGAAGTCCAAATTATACTCAGGCACTTCTGATCTAAACAACGATACAAGACAAATCACTACATGATTTTCTGTAGAAGCTTCGCTTTTGGCGAGAACAATCATTTTAGTTCCTATTTTATGATGTGTACTTGGTACATGTACTCATTGTCTGAGAGTCCAAATTTCACTTCACTCATATAAAAACTTTTACCTTTTGCTTCAAAATAGTCTTGAAGTTCCAGTAAATCTTTGTGAGAATTATCTTTATCAAAATAAAAAATAACACTACCTTCTTTTTCAACACTCTGTTCCATTTTCTCTAAATCAAATTTTTTAGGCTTGGCCTCGGTATCGGTTCTTGCAAATTTTAAATCCATTACATATCCTTGTAGTTAGACTTCTTGATTAACTCCTATATGTCTTAGATAAGAGTTAATCAAGAAGTCTATTATTATAAAAGTCTTGCATTATAGTCAAACTCTACTAAAAAATCTATTAAAAATTTAAAGATAGATTTATAGGTTTTGAGATATAATCCCACTACTTCATAAGAAATCCCCCAAACTTTATATTTATTTTTTTTGTGAAACGACCCTTCAAATAGGATATACATACTATGGAAAAAATACTAGATATTGCAGAAGCAATCGGACATGAAAAAGGTCTTCAACCTGAGAAAGTTATTGAATCACTTAAAACTGCTTTTATTCAAACAGCAAAAAGAGTTATAGACAATAAATTTGCTTTTGAAGCTCATGTAGATAATAAAACTAAAAGCATTAAAGTTGTTCAAACAATTACTGTTGTAGCAGATGATGATGAAAGATTGTCAGATGAAGAAATTGCACCAGCCTATATATCGATAAGTGATGCAAGAGAGTATGATGATCAGGTGGAACTTGATGACCAACTTCAAATTGAACATAACTTGGAGGATTATGGCAGAACCGCAGCATCATCACTTCAGCGTGAAATAGAATACCATATACAAAGACTTGTAGAAGATGAACTTTTCAACAAATATAAATCAAAAGTTGGAACCCTTATTTCCGGTCGTGTTACAAGAGTTGATTCTCAAAATAATACGTACGTAGAAGTAGATGAAATTCGTGCTTTACTTCCAATGAAAAGCCGTATAAAAGGTGAATTATTTGAAGTAGGTGATCATATTAAAGCAGTAGTCCGCCGTGTAAATATGGATAAGGAAAACGGCATACAAATAGAACTCTCACGTACTAGCCCAAAATTTTTGGAAGAACTTTTAGCACTAGAAGTTCCAGAGATTGCGGACGGAGCAGTGATCATAGAGCGATGTGCCCGTATCCCTGGTGAGAGAGCAAAAGTTGCACTTATCAGCACTCATCCCCAAGTTGATGCAGTTGGTGCAACCGTCGGTGTGAGAGGTGTTCGAATAAATGCAGTAAGTCAGGAACTCATCGGTGAAAACATTGATTGTATTGAGTATACGGGCATACCGGAACTATTTATCTCTCGAACTATGAGCCCAGCTATTATCTCACATGTCGATATAATTAAAAACGATAGAGGTGAGAATGAAAAAGCAATCATCACCCTTCCCTCTGATCAAAAATCAAAAGCTATCGGTAAAAGTGGTATTAACATTCGCTTAGCATCCATGCTAACGGGTTTAAATATAGAGCTGGTTGAAAATGATACTAATACAGATGAAGAAAAAGGCGAAACTACAGAAACGAAAGACAGTGTTGATGCACTACAAGCACTCTTTAATTAAATAATATCCTCTTAAAACGACTAAAATTTGCCTCTTTAAGGGGCAAACTTTCTTAAAGATACTTGTCTATTTTCTTTTCATATATGGATTTAATCTTAAAAGAATCAAGTCAGCAAACATATTTCCTAGAAGTGTTAGAAATGATGTTATCATCAAAGTACCCATTATAACAGGATAATCACGGCTGAGTGCGCTCATATAAAAGAGTTGTCCCATCCCTTCAATGCCAAAGATAGATTCCAATATTATACTACCGCCAATCAATCCTGGAAGCGAAAGTCCTAAAAGAGTCACTATTGGCGGAAGTAAATTTGGTAAGATGTAGTGTCTTAATAAATCTTTTTTACTCAAATTTCGCGATAATGCAAAATAATAATAATCACTTTTCATAATTTCTAAAGTTAATGAACGAATATATATTATCATGCTACCAAGTCCTACAAATATCATAACACTTATAGGTAAAACTAAGTGCCAAGCCATATCGAGATAATTTTCAAGTCCAGTTTTTTCTTCTAATGAGTGAAGTCCAGATATTGGGAAAAGGTCTAGCTTTAGTGAGAATAATATTATAAAAAGAAGTGCCAAATAAAATGATGGCATGGAAAAGGAAATCAGAGATAACTGACGAATAATGTAATCAGTTTTTTTCTCATACTCCAAAGCTGCCTTTACACCAAGATATAAAGACAAGATAAATACAGATATTAAGGCTATGATATTCATGATGAGTGTAACCGGCAATCGTTTTAATATATCGCTACTTACATCCTGTCCACTGACAAAAGATACACCAAAATTTAAACTAAGCATGTTTTTAACCCAGTCCATATACTGAAAAACAAGTGACTTATCTAGTCCATATACAGCTTTTAGTTTATCTATCGCCTCTTTAGTCATATTTGGATTTAACGCACCTGCTCCAAAAAAACTATTAGGTGCTGAGTGTATGGCCAAAAATGATATAACTGATATAAAAAGTAACATCAATAATAAATATGAAAGTTTTTTAATGAGTTCGAGCATAAGTAGATTATAGCAGAATATTCTTGAGGAAAATGCTCACTTTTGTAAAAAAATCAGAGAAATATTTCTACCAAGGAAAGTGATTCTTATAAGTTAAGGAAAATCAATACTTGTCACGAAAAGAAACAAGACATACTCTAGTTGGACTAGAGTATGTAAAGCGAAAGAACTTATTAAAAATTTAAAGTTAAATAAACTTGAACTATGTTTACGGAATCATCAGCACCATCCACATCAGTGTTAATAGCTACAAGTGCAGCATCTAATGGACCAAAAGACTTAGAAGCACTTAGAGTAATTTCTGTTAAGTCTTTCGCCACGCTACCATCTGCGTTTAAAGATTCTTTTCCATGGTCAATCATATATACATATAAACCTAAATCAAATATACCTTGAACCGGAGATTCAATAGTAACGTTAGTAGTTGTAGTATCAGACATAGTAACTTGTCCATAATTCCACCATGTTTCGGTATAAAGTTTCGTTTGAGCATACGTACTGTCAGTTGCCGTGTTAAAAGCTGCTCTGCCTAAAGAACCATCTTTATTAACACCGGAATAAGCTACTTTTGCAGTTAGAATATCTGTCCAATCATAACCTAACATTACAGCGTAAGCATTATCTTCTTTAGATCCAGACACATCTTGTTTTACTCCTGAATATTGAGCACCGATTAAAAGACCATCTACTAAAGAGCACTCAATATCAGCTTGTAACCAATAAGCTTGAGCTAATTTAGAAACATCATAATACCAAGCTTGAAAAGTTAATGGTTTGAATGAGTTATTTATAATACCCGCTGCATAAGCACCGTCAGTACCGTAAGTACCAAATTTTCCATTAGTATTAACAAGTACACCTGTTGTACCTGCAGAACCGTTTGCTAATGTAGTTTGGCCAAAGCCCTCTGTTCCATTTCCATTACCAATATATGTAGTAACTATCGTTGTGTCAGGAATATCCTGGTTGATTAGTAGAGCAGCTTCAAATGTATTTTTTTCTATTGACCATGTTTCAGTAAATGCTAATGGAGTGTCAAGTTCCATACGACCAACTTTAACAGTTGTTTTAGCGCTAGTAGCCGCTATCCATGCTTCATTAAACCACGAAGCATTTTCAACTTTAGCACCGGCTGGAGCACCAAAACTTGCGCCAGTAGGAGTAGTAAGAGAATGTGCACCGCCCCACACACCACTGACGAGGTTATTCTCTAAGCCTAAAGAAGTTAATGCAGTATAACCCGCACCCCCACTAATACTCACTGAATCATTTTTGATCAAGTCACTTGTAACATTTAAGTTAAGACCGATATCCGCAGTTGAAGTAGTTTTATCAAACAATTCACTTTTACCAGAATCATCAGTACTATAAAAAAGATTAGCATTACCGCTAATTTTTGTATTTTCAATTGCGAACGCACTTGAACCAACTAATAACGCAGTTAGTAAACTCATTTTGACCATTTTCATATACTCTCCTTTTGTTTGTAATTTGGATTGTAACATATTTTTATAATTTGTCGTATAAAATCGATGCCTAAAAATTAACCACTTGTTTATAATTATAATAGTATATAATAATAACATAAAGCATATTTGTTCTGAATTCTTGCCTATCTCCATTTCAGTATTATGCTATAAATAGACTAAATGACACATCAGAAAAAGTCAAAATCAACATTCAGAAGTGAAATATATGAAGGATAAGAATAGAGACTTTGCGCTCCAAGCATATTTACACTAGACTTCTAAGAGAACCGTTCTCAAGCCTAAATCAGCGTCCGGTAATTTCTAAAACATCTATAATAGTCTTGCATAAAACGTAAGTTATTATGAAAACCATGAATCACTTAAACAGTCGTCTGTTGAGTCTTTTAAAAAGTCTTTATAATCAGTGCTATCTTTATCTAGAGTTTTATATTCTTCATAAATATATTTTTTAAAAGTTTGATCATCCAAACACTTACATAAGGTTTGATTTACTTCCGTATCACACGTAGAAATCATCTCTAGTTTTTGCTTCTCATTCCATCCAAAATAGCTGTTATAATATGGATACAAAGTCCATATAGCAAACCCTATAGTAAAAACTATATTTGTTATATACTCTTTTTTCTTGGTCTCAACATATTTTTTTACGTCATAAGAGATAAGTATTAAAAATACTATCTCCAAGCTTATATTAAACCAGTCACTATCTAAAAAATCAAACAAACTTTTTCCTTACTCTCTTATCTTTTTGATGGTCTCAGCACACATGGTAAGCCCAAATGAAGCAGTTACACCCATAAAACTGCCTTTTTCTTTCACCTGCGCCTCTTCTGAAGAAAAAATTACTTTATATTTTTTATTAAAACCTCGTTTTCTAAGTTCATATCTTATTTTAGAGCCGAATTTATCGCCATAACTTTTCCAAATATCGTCCACTTTTATCTGTAAAGGGTCAAGACGTTTTGCACTTCCAAATGAAGAGATTAGTTTTTTGTAGCATTTTTGAGCCAATGCAAGTTTTGCTTTTGTATCATCTATGGCATCTAATACTAAATCATACTCATCAAAGTCAAAATCCAAAACCCACTGTTCATCAATCCGTTTATTTATTATTTTAACATGTGGATAATGTTTTTGCAGAGCTTCGACTTTTAGTTCTCCATGATGGAGTTCTGACCACATTTGGCGATTTTGGTTGCTTTCATCATAAGTATCAAAATCTACGATGGTTATGTCACTCACACCGCTTCTATATAAACAATCAAGACAGAAACTACCAACACCACCGACCCCTAAAAGTATAATTTTTGCATCATCAAGCTTTGTAAAGTCATCTTGGACTAAAAGTTTTATGCGACTATATTTCATAACCACTCTTGAAGTATATTCATACTTTTATATGCGCTCAAATCCAACATGATTGGAGTTACTGAGATATGTCCAGCTTGAATCGCTTCATAGTCGCTTATGCCATCTGCTCCATCACGAGGGGAAAAACTCAGTGGATGCAAGCCTAACCAGTGATGTTCTTCCCCCCTTGGATTTCTATGAACATGTGAATCAATTGCATAAAATCTATAACCGGCATAAGTAACCCTCATCTCAGCTTCATTAACATCTGCCGGGATATTTACATTTAAAAATTCTCTGTGTGGCAGTGGAAATGAGCCATCTTTTATCTTTAAAACTAATTTTTTTATAGTTTCGCGAGCTAGAGAAAAATCTCCTTCAGGGTTTGTAAAATCCATAACCTGAGAAATGGCAATAGAAGGAATATTATGCAAAACACCCTCCATAGCTCCAGCAGCAGTTCCCGAGTATGTTATATCTTCACCCATGTTCGAACCGCGATTTATGCCACTTATGAGTAAATCAGGTTTTTTATCTGCAAACAAGGTACTTAAAGAGAGATAAACACAATCACTTGGAGTGCCATCATCGAGTTTAAAAAAGTCGTCATCAACACTCACAAAACGAAGTGGACGCACAAGTGTAAGCGAATGCCCACATGCAGATTTCTCATTTGCAGGAGCAACAACTGTAACCTCAACATCTTCTAACTCTTTTAAAGCATTAACTAAACAAAGAAGACCCTTTGCTTCATAGCCATCATCATTTGTGACTAAAATTTTATATTTATTTTTCATGTATGCATCCATCTTTAAAATTAATATTCATCATAAATAGGTTTATATTTTTTATAAAGAGCAAACAAGACAAACAAAACAATTGACAAGAAAACATACCACCAGCTAAAATACCCTGAATCTTGTAAGTTTTTATTGATTGTTCCTGCATCTTTTTTTTGAACTTTTTTTATCTTTGTATTTATAGTTTGAATGTAGTCTTTTTGCACTTCTTTAGTTTTTTGAACTATTTCTATATTTTGTTGAGGTTTTCTTATTTTCATATCCTCTTTTTTTATCTCTGCTATGTTGTTTGAAACTCCTTCCTTGATGGCAACTGTAACGCTCTTCGCCAAAGAGCTATGTTTTTGTATATTGCTATCTTTTATTAACTTCTTTTGCGGAATTTTTGCTTTAAATGCTTTTGTCTGGAAAGATTTAGATTTCAAAGTTCCAAGATAAGGCATGCTATAAGGATTTTTATATCTTTTTTTGACTAACTTCATTACTTTATCGTAAATCTCACTACTAAGAATTGGCTCCGCTACTATGATTAAATATTTATCCTTAGGACGAGTATGAACAATAAAATCGTTTTTTTGTGCTAATGCTTGAAGTTCACTATAAATATGATCTTTCTTGAAGTTTTTCAGTTCAGTATCTAAATTAGATTTTTGACCAAATGTTATAAAAATAATTGATTTTTTGTATACTTTACTAGAAATGCTATCTTTATCATCTTTTGGCACTTTTTTTACAGATGGCTTAGGATTAATAGAGCCAGTGTATGTAACACCATAGGGCTGGCTGTACCTTTTTTTTACTAGTTTTATAACTTCATTATATAGATAAACACTAAGTATTGGCTCTGCTACTATACTTGTATATTTACCCAAAGGACGAGGGTGGATAGTAAAATTATTTTTTATTGCTAAGGCATGAAGCTTTTTATACATGTGGTCTTTCTTTAAATTTTTCAGCTCAGTATCTACATTAACCTTATTAGCGAATGTTATAAAAATAATGGATTTTTGGTAGATTTCATTAGATTTTACATTTATATTAGTGCTTTTTGCTTCATAAACATCTTTACATAGGCTTAGTAAATCTTCGCTATACACCTCTTTAAATCTCAACCGAGCAAGATCCATTATCGTTTCCAATACATACTTATTGTGTATTGGTTCTGCTACTATGATATTATCAGAACTACACACATGAATTTTAACATCATTGCCTCTAGCAAGGGAATCAAGCTCGTTATATAATTTCTCTTTTTTAAATTTATCCAATGCAAGTGCAGCGCCGGCTGTATTTTTAAATTTTTCAAATACTATTCGCTTTGAATATGCCTGAACAGAACTACT
>Ga0316206_1002311_pt1 | contig 13207 bp, 15 predicted proteins | sample 6monthpyrite_MG_FD_204942 | JGI IMG/M metagenome (GOLD analysis project Ga0316206, IMG submission 204942) | Microbial mat bacterial communities from mineral coupon in-situ incubated in ocean water Damariscotta River, Maine, United States -... | ecosystem: Environmental > Aquatic > Marine >...
CATTCGATGCATCTAGTGCAGATGTTAATGTTGCGGCGTTGGGCTTAAATCTTGCTTCGGTAGCAGATAAAATTTCAGCACAGAACTCGCTAACTTCTATTGATCAGTCGATTATTTCAGTTTCAGGTATTAGAGCAGATTTTGGTGCTCTTCAAAACAGATTGCAATCAACCATCAATAATATTGCGGTAAGCATAGAAAATCTCTCTGCGGCCAATTCTCGAGTTCGAGATACTGATGTGGCAAGAGAAACTGCTGAGCTTACTAAGAATAATATTTTAGTACAAGCTGGTACCTCGGTTTTAAGCCAGGCCAACTCATACTCAAGAAATGCTCTCCAGTTGATTCAAGCTGCAGCGAATGTTTAGTAGGAATTTTGAAATTTTTCTCAAATCAATAGGAGATTAAAATGGGACGACCAGAAATATAAATAAGTACAACAGCTTGAATACCTGCAAGTTTTAAGCTGTGAATTTTAAGAATTTAAAAAAGGATTAGATTACCCAAATTTTGTTATTAATAATTTATTACTGAGCAGGATGTCTCAGATTTTAAAACAGGAGGTTTTACATGATTGAAGGAGACTGATTATGGGTTTAAGAATAAACACGAATGTTGCGTCATTGTCCGCACAAAGAAACTTAGGACTGACGACAAAAAGATTAAACAGTAGTTTAAGAAAATTGTCTTCGGGAGAAAGGATCACAAGAGCAGGTGACGATGCAGCTGGTTTAGCAATAAGTGAAAACTTAAAAGCAGATATACGAGGGATAAGGCAGGCCAAAAGAAATGCTGGAGATGCCATCTCTCTGATTCAGACTGCCGAAGGAGGACTGAGTGAGGTTTCAAATATTATTATCAGACTGCGCGAACTTTCAGTACAAGCAGCTTCAGATACGATTGGAGAAACTGAACGTTCTTTTTCGGATATTGAGTTTCAACAGCTTAAAAGTGAAATCGATAGAATCTCAAGATCGACAGACTTTAATGGCAAGAAATTGTTGGATGGTACTTCCGGATTATTGGACTTCCAAATTGGAATACACAATGACCCGATTTTGGATCGACTCAATTACGATGGATCTGCTGCAGATTCTACGATTACCGCTCTTGGGTTGGCCGCCGACTCTATTAACACCAAAGAAGGTGCTCAATTATCTTTACAGAAATTGGACGATTCTTTGGTCCAGGTTAATGGAATTCGCGCAAACCTGGGGGCAATACAAAACAGGCTTTCGTCAACGATCAATAATTTGGGGATCAGTGACGAGAACCTTAGTGCAGCAAACTCTAGGGTTAGGGATGTTGATGTGGCAAACGAAACCGCCAACCTCACCAAGAATAATATTCTTGTACAGGCCGGTGCTTCAGTCCTCGGACAGGCCAATCAAGTTCCCAACATCGCACTAAAACTGATAGGTTAATTCTAGTCTTTTTATTGCCCATACTGCGAATGCAGCATGGGCTTTTTTTATAAGATTAAAAATTATAAGTAGCAGACATTATTTCATAATTTGTATCGTAATTTAAAATTTTATATTGAAAGCTATCGTCTTTAATTTCATTTAAAGTGTATGTGCAAAAGTAATGTATCTTAACTTGTTCTCTGCCATATTTATCTACGTAATCGTTTCCTTCAACTAATCCAACTTGAATCGTTGCAAACTCTTCTTGCCCTGTAGTTTGGAGAGTAAGATCTAGCAATTCGCTTGGATACGATTTTGTGGAAGGAATAAGGGCTAAAAGTCGAGTTTGAGTGTCATGAATGGAAATTGAAGCTGCAACTCCTTCTCCAAGAGACCACCAAAAATTAATGGCATCATCGTGTAAGACAAATTCCGGTCTCGTTAAATGGGAATTGGTAGCCACATTAAATGCGGTGCGGATGTGCTTGGAAAATTGGTTTCTTAAAGATTTCTCAATTCTTTCCCTGGTGCTTGAATTATTTAGCGTACAATCTTTAATTGTTTTGACGGTAAAACTTTTTTTCCAATCATTTTGAGCATATCCATTTGTGTTAATAAATAATAATAAGCTGAACGTTAATAATTTGGTCATCATTTTTTCCTTGTAAATTTTAACCCCTTGATTAGGGTTTATAGTTTCTAAGTAGGTAATAAATTTGTTTAAAAAATTATTGTGATGAGATTACTTTAATGTTGGCTGCGCTGCAATGTTAAAAAAAGTTGGTTTACAATTTACATAGCATGAACAATTTTCATATTTTGCTTCTGCGCTTTTTAGTTTAATAAGTTGTAGCTGGCTTCTTTCCTTGTAAATATGAAGGTAGCATTCAAATATGCAAAGAATAAAAAGAAGCTTATTGGCCGATATACAAGAAAAAATACAATATAATCCAGTAGTTGCGTTATTGGGTGCCAGACAAGTGGGGAAATCTACTCTGGTAAAAGAAATAATTCAGAATACAGAAAACTCTATTTATTTAGACCTCGAACTCGATTCAGATCGCATGAAGGTTGAGAAAGACCCAGAATTATTTTTTGAGATTAATAAGGGTAGGTTAATTTGTTTAGACGAAATTCAATTTCTTCCAGAGTTATTTAAGACGTTAAGAGGGGTTATTGATAAAGCTGGAAAGCATGGGCAATTTTTAATTCTAGGGTCAGCATCGAGGGTATCCAGTTTCACTTTTAAGAGAAAATTATGAATTATCTTTTGACTGGAGAGTGGATTATATCCAATCATTTTTAGAGAGAGACTTACCATCTTTGGGCTTTAGAATACCTTCAAGAATACTTAAACGCTTCTGGACAATGCTTGCCCATTCGCAAGGTCAGGTTATTAATTATAGTAACCTTGGGAATTCTTTGGGGGTTTCAGGTCATACTATTAAGCATTATTTAGATATTTTAGAGAAGACATTTATTATCCGGGTTTTAAAACCATATTTTACAAATGAGAAAAAACGTTTAGTAAAATCTCCTAAAATTTATATACGAGATACGGGCCTTTTGCATGCATTATTAATGATCGAAAATATTAATGATCTCTTGGGGCATCCAGTAACTGGAGGTTCATTTGAAACATTAGTCATAGAAAATGTTTTGAAAAAGTATCCCAGGCATGATGCCTATTTTTATAGGGATTCATCGGGTAATGAAATTGATCTGCTTTTGATTAATGGCCAGGAAAAAATTGCTATTGAAATAAAGTCTTCCACAGCACCTAGGCCAGAAAAAGGGTTTTGGAACGCAGTAAAATTTTTAAACCCATCAAAAAAAATTATGATCGCCCAAGTTGATAGTTCTTATCCAGGTGAAAATGGAATATGGGTTACTAACCTAGATGAATTTCTGTCAATCGATACGCTAGAAGTTTCGTAGGTTGTACATGTAAAAAATGGAGGTAGGTACTAGGGGAACAACCTATAGTTCACTTCGGCCAGAGTTAAATAGTAGAACCTCGAAGTTTTTCTCAGCGAGTTCGTTGAGAAGAGAGATGAATTGTTTGCGATTTTCGACTGACATTATTTCTGTTGCTTCAGTAAAGATGTTTTCTACATTAACTGTAATTTTTCTTGTATCAATGGGAATTTCCTTTTGCTGGCACCGTTTCAGGACACCACTAGTCGGGTATTCCCCGCGCCATCCGAGTACCAATGTGCTCGCAATAGAGCGCCAGCGCAGCAAAGACCGCCAACGCAGCAATAGAGCGCCAGCGCGGCAATAAAGCGCTAGCGCGCCCCCATCCCCGCCACCCCAAAAATCTTCACGCCTCGGCGAAAATTGCAATTTCGGCAGAGCAGCAAAACATTCTCAGCAGTACTGCGCCCACCGAGCGCCACCGGAATTCGATGCTCAAACTGCAAGGCAAAGGTCGAGGAGCAATTTTCGCACTTAAAATTCGCCCGCGCCAGCGCTCCTCGCCTCACCTCAATGGGTAGAGTGCGGTCGCCCCGATAGGGGTTTTTTTGTGGGTCGGCAGTTAAGGGCGCCTGCGCCTGAAGATTGGCTGCGTTGGTTGCGTTGGTCGAGTTGATAGACATGGTAGTTTGTTCGCTGAAAAGTTCACGGACGGGAATGCCCTCCCTCGATTTTCTGACGGTTGTCACAGGGTTTTGGGGCAGAGTCTTTTGTTCTCGATCTTTTTTGTCCTGAGTTTGGTTTGCCTGAGTTTGTTTTGCTTGAGTTTGTTTTGCTTGAGATTGCTTTGCTTGAGATTGCTTTGCCTGAGATTGCTTTGCCTGAGATTGCTTTGCTCGAGATTGCTTTGCTTGAGATTGTTTTACCCGAGATTTTTTTCGCTGACCCTTGCTACTTCCCTTTAATTTTATACCGTGCATTTCGGCTTTCTTTTTCTCCAACAAAGCGTCCGCCATCAGGTCGACAATTTCAGCAAGCTCAAGCTGCTGATGTGCGAACAGCCCCTTTAGCTCAGTGATTTTTTCCATCGTGAACTTGGGCAGGGAAAGGTGCAGGCGCACCGACTGACTACCTTCATGATTGATTTTGGGTTTTTTAGGTTTTGGGGCAATCCCTTTTTCACTTTTTAAATCCGCTAAAATATTTTGGCATTCAGCTTTCGTGGTGTTGCTGATTTTTTCCACTAACAATTTTTCCTCCTTGGGAGGGAGCGGAACATCTTTGAAAAATCCGCTCAACAAGTTGGCGTTGGTCAAACTCAGCTCCCCATTGTCGATTTTTTCTTTGGCGGCGGGAACTTTGCGACTCAAGCGCATGGCGCTGAGGCGGCGGTAGGCTTGATCTTCGCTATAGCTCAACTCGCCTACGGCATAATCAAAAAGAGATTTGTATTTGAGGTCGCAATAAAGTTTTCGCTGTTCGATGATTTGCAGGTGATCGATGATATTGGCGGTGAGTTTTTTTTCTTGGATGACGAGATCTTTGGTGTTGTTTAAAATTGTTCGGTCGCTTAAGTTTTTTAAATTCATGGTTTTCTCCCGCTCAATGATTTTGCTAAATTTAGCATAGTTCAGGGGACTTTTAAAATGTCAGAACCTCCCAGAGGGCGATATATAAAGGGTTGAGGCGTTCAGTGCCACGTTTTCTTAACGCTGCTAAGTGGCGCCACTGATAATTTTTTAAAGGGACATTAAAAAATGTAAAAAAAAGACTTTGCAAGCGCGCTAGCGCTGAACTCAGTGACCAAAAATAAAAGGAAAAAAATACTTACATTGTTGAAATAGCGAAATAGCATCCATCATGCACAGGCCATCATCTTGAAATATTTATTGGCCGAGCAACAAAACTTCTCTCCCCCCAATGCGCGATCGCTCGCTCCATTCTCCGCGCCAGCGCTGAGAATTTTCAGCCCCATGATTTAACGGCAGAGAATCCTGCACTACCGTGCAAAAATAGCAGGGCCGATCTGGGAATATTGAGATCGCCAAACAAAAAGGAATTAGGGCAGTACGAGTTAGCATATTTTAAAATCCGAGCGTAGCGAGTCTTTGTTCTTATCTTTTTCCTTTCGATAAATTTCAGAGTAGGTTGGATCGTTCCTTGGACCTCCACCACTGTCTATATAGTTTTTCGAGATTCTTCTTAGCTGGTCTAGCGACTTAATAATGGTGGAAAGGGGAGCATACGCTGAGCAAATTATTTTTTCCCGAGAAATATTCCCTCTTGTTTCGAAGTCGAAATCTTCTATCGCACGCTCTAAAAGTTAAGGTTTTTCAAAATAGAGGATTTCGGGTGTATAAACATATTTTTCAATTAAATCGTATAAAATACCTTGGTCAATTTTGGATGTGTTTATTTGATTTTCTAAGGCAATAAATAAATAAATATATTAAAAAAGAATATATGACTCTTTTGCCCGGTGTTTTTTAACGGGGATTTGATGTTATAATTGGCGTATGACCGAGAGAAAAAAAACTGTTTTGATTTTTGGTATCACTTCATTTGTTGGGTCAAATTTGGCCGAGTATTTGAAAAAAGATTATATTGTGGTGGGCACGTATCATAAAATGCCTGTTTCTCTGGCCGGTATTGTGAGTCTACCTTGTGATGTATTGGAAAAAGAAGCCGTTCAGTTGGTGTTATTTGCTTTCAAGCCCGATTATACAATATATGCAGTGGGATTGAGTTCAGTTCAAGATTGTGCTCGTTCTCCCGAGATGGCCGATGCATTGAACTCAAGCGGTTTGTATAATGTCCTAGAGTATTGTCAACGTTATAAATCGCGGCTTTGTTGTCTTTCAAGCTCTTATGTTTTTTCTGGTAACCAAGAAGAATATATGGAGATGGATACTCCCGATCCGATTACGGTGTTTGGGAAAAATAAAGCTTCTTCTGAGTTTTATGTGCAGAAAACGTCATTAAATTATTTAATCATACGGTGCCCCTCGTTTTATGGTCGTTCAATGAATCCAAGGCAAAAAACATTTTTTGAGGCCATTCAAACAAAAATCGCGAAAGGGCAGTCGTTTATCTGTGATAATTCTATAAAGCATGGGTATTTAGATATTTATTATTTGTGTTTGGTAATTAAACTTTGTTTTGAAAAAAATATGCAAAATAGATTATTACAATTATGCTCTAAAGATATCTGCACGGCGTTTGAATTTGCAAAAACTTATTGTGAAGTTTTTGGTCAGGATGCAGGTTTTATTAATAAAGGGCGTTGGCCATTTGCTTTAGTTGGTTCAAACGTAAATTCTTTTCCATCAGATGATTTAAGGTATAGTTTAAACATAAATAATATTGAAAATGCCTTGCGTATTGAGTTACCTACTATAAAGGAATCACTTGAGTTTACTTTTAAACGTATGCATGGGGTAAAAGAAAATAGGTCTAGAAAAATTAAAAAAACCGAAGGTATCAATTATATTTAGCGAGCTGAGCTACGAATAAATTCTTGCAAATAATGTTTTACAAGTGACTCAGGCTCCACGATTTCTCCTTGAAATCTCCAAGATATATTGTTGAAAGCTCCAATATTTGCCCTAATTTCATGGGGGGAATTTTGCGTCGGAGCATTGGGCTGGATTCTAGCAGGGTAAAGTTCTCCAGCACTTGTTAGAAAACCAATTGAAATGAGATCAATAGATTTTCTGGCAACAACTAATCTTAGAGAATTTCTGAAAAGCATAAAGTCGTTAACAGTATTTGAGATTTTAAAAATTTTTATTTGTGACCTTGTTTGATCTCCACCTCTGTACTCATTAAATTGATGAATATAGATTTCGAATTTCTCTTTTATGGTATCCATAAACCTTATGGAGGAGTCTTCAAGAAGTAAGTTTGGGTCTAGGTGTCCATTTACATTAACGATACCAGACTCATCCATGTTGAGTTCATCTAGTGCCAGGTTTTCAATCCAGCTTGTGTGATTTTGTGGATTGCTTTGAGTATCCATTTAAACATCCTTGTAATAGACACAATACAAAAACTCCTCTTAGTGAAGGAATTTATAACCTTAATGATGGTATTTATGCATAAGACTGTCAAATGATAGGGGCAATAAGAAGGGAATTAATTGTGCCAGCTTTTTGGTTCCGCCCGTTGTGCAACAGGTGGATGCGATTATTAACAACTTTAGGCTTCTCACTCCTTTAGATTTCCAAAGCATGAGCTTGCTCACCATTATCAGGGATCGCTACCATTTTAAAAATTGTAGGGCGAAACACAATATCACCGACAACAATTAATCCCCTAAGCGCTATTATACAGAAGTGATACCATTCTCCCAAGTAAAGGTTTTTAATTTATAATAATTACAATGGTTTATAGTTAGTTTTGCAGGGGAGTAAGGGGGAGGGGAATTATTCTTGTGCTTGTGGTCGTGAGCTAAAGATGTGATTTTAATAGAAAGCTTGAGTGAAAAAATCTATTAAGGTTTTGCTGCATCGACCCGATAAGTATCGTAGTTAGTCTGCTCTAAGGAGATTTAGAATGCTTAAAAAGGCGAAAAACTTAATAACGAGTTATTGGATGGATGAGGATGGCCAAACCTCTACGGAGTATATATTACTCGTGGCCGTTGTTGCTTTGATTGTTTTTAAGTTCAAAGAAGTTGCAACTGAGCGATTGACCAAACTTACTTCTGGTGTCTTTGATAAAGCAGAAAAAGAGTTTGAGCTGGAATAATTTTTTTAAAAGTTCTATAGCAATATTTGATCGCCTAGATATCTCTTAATTTTTCGATTATTCTTAACCTATATGAAAACTCTTAAAAATAGCCAAGGACAAGCAGTTGTAGAATACCTTATTATTTTCGCCTTTATGGGTGTTATAGGGATCAAAATGGCGCAAGCTATAAACTCAACTTTTGGTAAATCTATTGGTAATTTAGGTCTGGTGCTAACGCAAAAACTTACCACTGGAGTTTGTCCTAATCGTTGCTTTTTTAATGGATATAAAAATAAAGGTGGACAGTGATACCAATATTTTTATATTGGTTTCTGTTTTTACAATTAATTTTAGTCTCTGTTATTGATATTAAATATCGAAAAATTTCGAATACCTGGTTTTTTATTAATCTAAGCTTTTTTGTCAGTTTTCTTTTTATATTTCCCGACATTTACAGTTTTAATTACTCAGCTTTAAAATATTCTTTTGGGTTTATTGTTGTGGGGCTAATATTGTTTAAATACAAAATCATGGGAGCTGGAGATTCTAAATTCTTGGCGTCTTTTTATTTATTAGTGCCACAAGTTTTGCAGTACCCTTTATTTATTCAGATCCTTTATACGACAATTGCGATTAGTGCAATTTTGTTTCTTGTGAATGTTTTAAAAAATTTTGTTAGAATAAAGAATGCAATTTTTCTTTTACAACCTGCAGGGATTAAAGATTTGATAGGCCGAAAATTTACATACGCACCCATTATCTTGCTTGCTTGGTTGGGTATAGGTTGGTTTTATGTTTTTTAAAAAATTAATTGGAAACTCAAGAGGACAAAGTATTGTTGAGTATATTTTATTATTAGGCGTTCTTTTTAGTATTTCAGCAGCGGTTTTTAATAGCAGAGCTTTTAAGAATTTTCTGGGCAAAGATTCTCAGTTTTTCGAAACCTTACGAAATAGATGGGAGTATACTTATCGTCATGGGAGAATGGGAAATCAAGACCAAACACCACAACCCGAAGGGATTAGAGGGCAAAACCATGAATCATATCAAGGTCGATTTTTTACTCCAGCCGACCCCTATCCATAAATTTAAAAAAAAAATTGAAAGCGGTCAGTCTTCAATCGAATTTTTAATAAGCTTTTTTTTTGTTATAGGATTTGTCTTTGTTTTTTTAAAAATAGCCATGAACGCCACAGAGGGTTATGTCGTGCATTATGCCACCTATATGGCATCCAGAAGTTATTTGGTCGCTGAACAAAACTCAAACCAAGTCAATAACTCAAGTGCTGCATTCACTAACGGTGCAAAAAAAGCCTATCAGTCGATTTTTCAGACAGGTATTAATAATTTAAAAGAGAGTGCGCCTATGACCACTGAAACAAATATCTTTGTTGGCGTGTTTACTAAATATAAAAGGAAATTATCAGCTGGTATCGTCGGTAGTGGGAGAAGTATGCAGCTAATTTCAGAGTCATATCTTGGTAGAGAACCAACAAAGGAAGAGTGTCGTAGAAGAATTTGTGATGCCTTTTCTTTACCTGGGGGGGCATGTGGGTTGCATTCTACAATTTTTGATAATGGATGTTGAAAATGGATAAAAATAAAAATAAACTTAAAAAGTTTAATAAAGGCCAAGCGTTATTTGAGTTTATCATTTTTGCGCCTTTTTTTGTCGCCTTTTTTGCAATCATGATAGAAATCGTCGGGGTAATTAATGGTAGTATAAACCAGCAGAAGGCCACGCGAGGTTTTTTCTATCGGTTGGTGAAAGGCAACTCTACATTGCCATTAACAGATGATTTGAATAGTTTTTCTGGATCAATGCAGGAAATCGGCGCCTATTCAATTGGTTGGCAAGAAGTGAGTGATGGAAAAACACCAGTAGCAACATGTTATAAAATAAGCAAGCTACCCGGTGCCGAGTATAAAGATACTTGCGAAGAACCTTCTGCAGAGCCTGATAAACCGTCTGGCTTTTTTAGAGTCTACACTATGTATGGTGTTTGTAGTAATTCCTATACAACACAGCAAAATGGTGGAGTGTTTTATTACGATTATATTAATAGAGGCTCTACGTCCTGTAATTCTCGCTAAAGCCTTCCATTTAAATTGATAGCGGTCAATTATTCCCTAGTCTTAGAACTCAGCAGCAATTTGATAAAATTAAATGATTGAATATATTGGAAAGGAGTTTCTGAATGAATACTCGTGCATTTACTTTGGCCTTAGTTATATCTGTTATTGCAATGTGGATGGTGCATACATATATCGAGGGACAAAAAAGTATTGTTTTAAAAAAATTTGGAACTGAAGGAACAGTGGTTGTTGCAAAGGTTGATATAAATGAACTCGAATTAATTGATGACTCAAAAGTAACCATTAGAACTATTCCAAAAAGTTATCAGGCACCTGGGCATTTTAAAAAAATAGAAGATGTGGCAAATACTGTGGCAACAATGCCAATTCTAAAGGGTGAGCAAATTACCAAACCAAGGGTTACTTATCCTGGTGCTAAAACAGGTTTGGCAAGACAAGTTAGTGCCGGTAAACGTGCAATCGCTTTAAAGATAAGAGAGCACGAGGCGGTTAGCAAACTGATCAAACCCGGCGATCGCGTGGATATTCTGGCGGCAGTGGATTATGCATCTGGGGTAGGGCATTTACAAAGAGTAAATACAGTCTTGCAGGATATATTAGTTTTATCTACGGGGTTAAATCTAACGAATTCTATACCTATAATAGGAGTGAAAACGCCAAATATAATACGTAAGATGAATTTAAATACTTATAGTCGATATAATACTATTACACTTGAACTCGATCCTTACCAAGCACAAAAACTTGTTTATATTGTTACTTTTTCCAAGGAGCCATTTTACTTAACTCTTAGAAACAACAATGACAGCAAGAAAATTCGAATTGGGCCCACTAAAATTTTTGATTTATTAGGAGAAGGGGCTGCCGAAGCAAAAGAATACTATCGAAAAAAATATGCAGGGAAAAAATGATACGATTAATTATCATTTTTCTATTAACTAGTCATTTTGTTCATGCACAAAATATAGATCCAAATAAGGTGAAAAAAATTGATTTATTTTTGGGCATCAATAAAGAGGTACAATTAGATTTTGCGGCAGATCCCCGTAATGGGATTACTGTCGCAAATGAAACAGTAGTTGGTTATCAGTATATTCAAAACAAAAAAGAAATAGTTTTAATTCCAAAAAAGGCCGGTAATTCTAGTATTACTGTTAGAAATCTAGTGGGAGATATTAGAGCTCGCTACCAGGTTAATGTTACCGCGAACGATCAATCGAAGATTGTTCAAGAATTAAAAGAGTTACTGGGAGACATTGAGGGTCTTGAAATCGGCATTATGGGAGGTTCAGTTTATATTGGTGGGAAAATAGTTGTGCCTAGTTCCATTGGCAGAATTACTCTGGTATTGCGTGAAAAATTTAGTGATAGTAAAATATTAAATTTTGTAGAACTTTCACCGCAGTCTCAGCTTTTAGTTGCGAAAAAAATGCAAGATGAAATCCAAAAAGCGGGACTACCAAATGTCTCTGTCAGAGTCGTGAATAAAATTTACTGGTTGGAGGGGTCTGCTCCGCCGGGTGGTGACGTGCGAGCATTGAAAATCGCGTCGGCTTATATGCCAGAACGAATTGTACCACTGGCTGAACGAGAGAATACAGCCTTACAGACCACACCTAAAAATGCCATTGAAAATTTTATAGTTTCTCAGCCTGGTGAAAAGAAAAAGCAACCGCTCGATAAACTAATTAAAATTACCGCGCAATTTGTAGAATTATCTAAAAACTTTAACAAAACTTTTGGTTTTAATTGGAGTCCTAGTTTATCTGCCGATGGTGGGCAAATAAATTTCGGTAGAACCACGCAAGGTGGGGTCACGACGAAGTCTTCGGGAACTTTATCGGGAACATTATCTAACTTATTTCCGCAAATTGAAGCCGCAAAGAATGCTGGTTATGCTCGGCTTGTACAATCTGCAGTCGTTATTACTAAAGATAAAAAAGCGACAGTTATTAGTAAAAATGAGACACAAAATGTTACTTTTGGTCAAGGTGAAAGCGCTCGGGTCGAAAAACTTAATGCAAAATTTGAATTAAGTGTGAACCCAACGGTCCTTAAGGACGAAAACATCGATTTAAATATAGATTTAAGTATTGAGTTCATTGTTCAGAACACTGTTTTATCAAATAAACTTAAAACCAATATTTTTGTAAGGTCTAAGGAGTCTGCAGTACTCGGAGGGATTGTTACTAACAAAGAAGACACGGATTACGATCGTGGATCACAACCGGGTGTTAGTAATTTATTTAGTGTTGAAAGGTCGAAACAATTTAAAAAGAGCAAGAGCCAGTTCGTCGTTTTTGTCACTCCTGAAATAATTGCCAGTGCTTCTGAAGGCTCTGAAAAGATTAAGAAAAAATTTAGAAAAAGGAGTCGGTAAGAGTGGCCGGATATATAATTTCAATCGTTGGTGGAAAGGGTGGAGTTGGTAAGTCACAAGTGGCAGCTAATCTTGCTTTCGCATATTGCGCTGAAACTAGGTCAAAAGCCTTGTTGTTAGACTTTGATCAAAAATCTTGTGGAGATCAAGATTTTATCACAGGTCTTAAGCAGAAAAAAAGTATTAAGGATCTGTCTGAGTTTAATGGCGCAATAGATCCAAGATCAATAGCTGCTTTTGTAACTTCTCATTCTGCAAATGTTTCCTATATTGGTATGCCACACGATGCAACTGCTGCAGCTTCTATTAATGTCGAAGGGCTTGGTAAATCCTTAAAAGCTTTGACCAATATTTATCCACTGACTATCATTGATACATCTGGTGATTTAAACCCCTTAACGTTAAAAGCATTAGAATATTCCACAATGATCTTAATGGTTGTTCCTCAAGATATTTTAGCTCTTAACCAATCGCTACGACTTTATAGCGAGTTAAAAACACAGTTATTTCCAAGAGAAATGGTGCAAGTATTAGTCAATCAATATCAAAAAGGTCACCCCGTTTCTCCGGAAGTTATAGGGAAACAATTGGGAAAACCTGTGTTTGCGGCAATCCCAAAAGACGAACAAAACTGTGCACAGGCTTTAAACGTAAAAAAACCGGTCTGTGTAGCTTT
>Ga0316206_1002312_pt1 | contig 13206 bp, 14 predicted proteins | sample 6monthpyrite_MG_FD_204942 | JGI IMG/M metagenome (GOLD analysis project Ga0316206, IMG submission 204942) | Microbial mat bacterial communities from mineral coupon in-situ incubated in ocean water Damariscotta River, Maine, United States -... | ecosystem: Environmental > Aquatic > Marine >...
TCTCTTAGAATAAAAAATAGGACTAAAACATCTTGTCTATTGCTTTTGAAACTCAATTTCTCTCCACGTAATGATTCATTTTCAACATTTAAAGTTTGAATCTCATCGACACAGATGTCTAGTTGCTTAATTATAAGGGCAAGAACATCATCAGTCAAATGTTTTGCATTATTGAATTGTTCATAGCAAAAGAAAAGGTAATCAATCGCTTTTTTATAATACAAATTATCATTTCCATTTGATATCATTAATTCATCCATTTTTTTATTATACCGATGACTATACTCTTTAGCTAACTGAGAAATTCTTGGGAATAAATAGTTTATAAAAAATGATTCTTCTGTTAATTCGTTTTCTCCAGTAATAGGGTCCAAACCTCCATAGACAATTGTAAAATCCTCTAAAACTGGCTCATTAAAATATTCTTCAACCTGCCCAGTTCTTTCATCATAATATTTAAAACGATTTTGGATTATTAAATATTTTTTTTGGTCTAAGACATCATTAAAGGTAAAATCATTATACATAATAAAAAAGTTGATAAGTTGACTTGACAAGTTTGACAAGTTTTTTTTATAAAAATACACAACATATTTAATATTCCAATATGTTGTGTATTTGAAAGCTATCCTTTTTCAGTATTTCTTTGATAAAGGAGGAAAAGTCTCAAAAGTTTTTCATTCAAAATACAACATAGACTCCTGTAATTTAAGCATCAATTACAAAATCAAAGTAGAAATAATAATATGCCTTCTTATTTATTATAAATACAGTTTTCAGTTCTGGAGTAATTTTCACTTTATCTACAAAGACAAAATCACCTTTATTGAAGACATCAATATTAACTAATACAACTACCTTAAATGGACATATTAATAGAATTAAAACATTATCATAAGTCACAATATAGATTTCATTAGGAGAACTGTACTTTAATAATCCTGCTAGTACATCATCATTCATTTTTTAAAAAATTTTAAGAAGATAGCTATAATATTAATGTGGTAGGTACCAGTTAGGAAGCCTGTTTTCTATTGAATTACCTAGATTTTGTATAAACTCGTATGCATTTACATTTCTCTCTAGATTAGAATCTATGTAAGATGACTTGTTAGCACCTGTAAATAGATTGTACACATTCCATAGATTAATTTTTTTATCAGACCTTTTAAAGTTCTCATCATTGAAGTAATCCTTAACAACAGTTCCAATTTGTGAATCAGTTAATTGCAGTGGAAACTTTCCATACTTCTCTTGTTTTGACAAAAAGTGATACATACGCATCTTACCTAATAAATGCGCAAACTGCCTTTCATTTAAGTAATATTTACTTAGTTTTTCCATATTCCCTAAATGTGCATCTTGATTGTAGTTGCTTATTAGGTTTTGAATCGAATCTTGTAACTCCCCTATAGAACTCACTCTAATTTCAGATAGTAATCCATCTGTACTAATACAAAGGTTTGTACATACCGTATTTTTAAATCCAATAAAGACTTTAAACTTCTCTATTGACTTTTTAGAGAATAGGTTTTCCTGATTGTACGCCCTAACACCTCCTATAGATAAATTCAATATCTGATTATTTACTACCACTTGCTTATTTGGTACTTCCATCATAAAAGCCATACGTTCATAATACGTAGTTTTCTCATGCTCTAAGAGCTCTTTTACGGGCTTTCCAATAGCTGAGGGTATTCTGCCTTTGATTTGATGAGAAACTCTTACGGCAGAGCTTATAGAAGCTGTTTTAAACTGTTTTTGAACAATTTCTTTTGTAGCATCAATAAACTCAAAATGTGAGATAGTAGTTTCGTTATCTTTTGAAAAAACAGGGATAATACATTCTTCTTTTAAATGCTGTAAACTCACTTCTTTGGTATTGGCTTCTATAAATTTACTAGATGATTTTTGGACTACTGTATGAGCATCTTGAATCATTTCTTCTGTTTGATGATTAGCTATTAATTCCATTTTCTATTGCTGTTTTAGGTTGAATAATTTCTTCTTTTTCTACTACCATAGTTTTCATGGTTTCTATTTCTTGTTTACGATTTAAAATGGTGTCATTCAATTCTTTTTTTAAACTAGAATACTTTTGATACAGATGTCTTAATCCTTCAATAGTTGTACACTCTGCTATTTCTTTTTTTGCTTCTTCAACTGATATCCCTTGGTTACACCATTGGATTAGCATTTTTCCCACTCCTTTTGTAATTAGTATCTCAGGCTTGTCCATAAATAGACCTGTACGGTCTTTAGATGCCTTAGCTAAGTGTTTATCATTGATTAATTCAAAGTTTACAGTCAGCTCATATTCGTAGCCCTCTCTAGTGATTTCTTTTGTACCATGTTTGGTTACTTTAGTTCTACCATTGCTTCCTGTATCCAACGAATAATCAATTTTTCTTCTTGTTGTGGTGATTACATGACATTTAGATTGTAAAATAGCATCAATAAATGCTGTGTGTCTTGGAGTTAGCAATCGCCAATCCTGGAACCTCCCACCTAATTGTTCGTGTAATTGTAAGATTCCTCCTTTTCCTTGCCACTCATGGGTAATGCTATCCACGATTATGACTTGCATCTGTGCTTTTTCACATAATTTAATAGCTTCTATATAGCGTTCTGGACTATAAGGTTCATTTAATGACACCACATTGAACTTCCCTAAATGAGAATACAGAGATGCACTATTGTTTTCTGTATCTATGACAGCTATTTTAGTCCAGTCTTCTGTAATACCATAGGCTAATAATAATGCAGAATAAGTTTTTCCAAATCCTGATGCCCCTGACAATCCTAGTCTTAATTTAACTTGATGTCTTTGTGCTTTTTGTAATTGCATAATTTTAATTGTTATAGTTAATAATTCCATTTATGAGTTCAACTCATTTACTTTTTGACATAAAAAAAAGAGCTCCATTTCTGAAGCTCTTAAATTATATCCATTTTAAAATGTGATTACATCACAAGTTCTTTTTCAATAACATTGTCTTTTACAATGCCTTCTTCTTCACTAACGTATTCATGACGATGTGATAGTGTAATTAGCTCTCCAGTATCTGGAATAGCATAATCATAAGGTTCAACCTCAACTTTTTGTATACTGCCTGGAAAATCTGTTCCAATTAAGGCTTTACAAGTTGATTCATTAAATGTACAAGGCACATTTACAGTTCTTGCAGTAAAGTAACTTTTTTCAGTTTGCTTACTTTTTACTGCCTCAATTCCTCCTTGCACAACTAATGCAATGAATTCGGTCCCATCATCTTTTTGATAGGTTTTAAAATCTACAATTTTTACCATAGTTTTTTAAATTTTAAGATTAATAATACACGGGGGTATCCCGCAAAACTTAAAAAGAGTGGGGGTTGATACTAGATTAACTCGCTTTCTCGATTTTAAAAAAGTGTTTTAAAATTTTTCTGAAAATTTTTTTTTATTCTTCTTCTAAAGATTTTATCAATTTAAAGTAAATCAATGAATAATCTTCGTCTCCTATTTTTTCATTAAACATTAAAAATTGATTAGAAATTTCATTTGCCAAAACTTCTCTTATAGTAAAACCTATTGGGCTTTCATTTAACACAAATATTCTCTTTGGCAAACCATCAATAATATTTAAAATAAATGCCCTAGCTACAGATAATGTTTTAATAAAATCAACCTCAATGAGGTCTTTCTCAATTTCTAAAATATTAAGATAATTCTTACCGCTACTATCAATTGGTATATTGAAATCTATAAAGTTAAAATAGTCACCATTATCAATATTAGTCAATGTCTCATCCTGATAAATATAATTAAGATTTAATTCTTTATTAAGAAATGAAGTAAATATTGAAGTAGAAAAAGAAGTTTCTCCTAGTCTATTTCTGACTAACTGTAGAACTATTTGAGCTATATGATTGTCATTTGGTGATATAATCGATGTATAAACATTTTTATGAAAGCAAAACCTATAAAATAACTTATCTATAGTTAATTGTTCATTAAAGACTTTATTAGTTTTTTCATTTTTATACTGTTTAACCCTTTCTGTTATTGAGTCATAAGCACTACTCTCTTTAAACATTTTAAGAGAACTTTCTTTGGAATTTTCAACCATATATTTTATTAAATCTAAATCTTTTTCTAATTTTGATTTTTTATTATTTCCTGAGAATATAAACTTAAAAAAGTAGTATAGAAATATTACTGATATAATTACAAATATTACTTCCATATTAATCCTAATAACATTATTAACACTACCAATGAACCAAAACAACCTACTTTTGTTTTAGTGTACCCATGTTTTAAAGCTTGATATTCTTCACTTAAAAGATGCTGATTACTAATATTTCTAAAAATTACTATCCATTCATCAAAAGTTAAATCTTCAAAAACAATTGTATAAGATGTTTTCTTAATTGTTTTTAGCCCTAAAGTGGTTATAATTTCAAAAATAGCCCCACCAGTACGAGTTGGATTTAATTCATAATAATCAAACCCAAATTTATGAGATGCTAAAGGCACCATAAAACTTAATTTTATTGAATCATCAGATGGGATTGAATAATTTATTTCTAAATAGGTTAAATAATATTTTAATGCTTGATAAAAATTTGGATATGCTTGTGATAATTTCATAATATTTTTTTTAAAGTTAATAATAATTTTAATAACGCGACCCTTAGTCCGCATTATTTTTTAAGACATCAATTTCCTTTGCTGAATGTCTGACATTAATAAAAAAGTGTGTAATTATATTGCCAACAAATGGGTTTCTTCAAGTAAATCCAATCGTAGCTTCGCTCTTGACCACAATATTGATGAAAAAACTGTTAGAAAAATTTTGCAGGAAAATGGTTATAGAATCCCTATTGAAACTATTGAAAAGATTTGTGAAGCTAAAGAAATCAAACTTTCAAGCTTCTTTAAACTAATAGAAGAATAATTTGACTAGAAGGGGTAAACCCCTATCTTTTTCATAGCAATTTACACCACCTCTCTAAAGAAGTAGTGTTTTTTATTAATCCTCAAAATAATTGGTGTTTAATTAACTTCTAGTAAAGTTAAGAGAACCTACCCTATAACAGTACTCAATTTAAACATAGGTAAGTACATTGCTATAAGAATAATGGCAACAATCCCTCCTAAAAATAAAATTATAAAAGGCTCAATAGTAGAACTAATCATTTTTGATTTGTAATCAATTTCTTGGTTATACTGATCTGTTAATCGTTGGAAAATTGTTTCATTTTGATTTGTCTCTTCCGCCACTTTTATAAGCGAAATCATTTTTGAATCAAACACCTTATGTTGTAGCATACTTTGTGACAAACTTTTTCCTTGTAAAATATCATCTTCTACTTGTATCAGTGCTTTTTGTAATGGATAGTAATTGAACATTTTTTTTGTCAACTGTATTCCGTTTAACAAAGGAATTTTAGCACTTGTTAATAATGTTATAGCTTGAGTAAACTGAGCTATTCTAACTTTTCTAACAAACTCACCTATAAAAGGTGTTTTTAGTATTACTGAAGAGGTTATTTTTTTATACCATGCTTTCTTCTTATTTAGTTTCACCCAAACTAAAAAAACTATAAAGATAACAATACCAACTACATAATATTTTTGAAACGTTTCAGATAAGGAAAGTATCACATTAGTGATCCAAGGCAATTCTACTTTGTTTTGCTTAAAGATATCTGCAAACATTGGAACAACAAACTTTAACATAAAAAAAATTGCTAAAAAAGCGGTAAGAAGTACAACTACTGGATAAGACAATGCACTTGTTATTGTTCTTTTTTGCTCATTCTTCCTTTTATAAAATACACCTAATTCACTTGTTATTTTTTGCAACGTTCCTGTTTCTTCTCCAATTTTTAATGAGTAATACTCATATTCAGAAAACTCTTTATGCTTTTTTACAGCATCAGAAAAACTTTTCCCTTCTATTAACTGATTCAATAAAGATGAAATTAGTTTTTTGTCAGCTTCTTTTTTTTGTTCTTCGACCGACAATTGTAATCCGTCTTTTAAAGTTAATCCTGCATCTAACAACACACTTAATTCAACATAGAATGCTTCCTTCTTTTTATTTGAAAATGAGCTTCCAAATAAATTTATTTCTTTTTTTAGTATTGCATTAACATCAAAAGATTTTGATTGGTTTTGATTCTTTACTGGTGTCTTATCTAACTTAAATGCCATGGCTTAATGATTCAAATAATGTGCTGCGTCTTTTATTTTATAAAGGAATATTTTTTTAGCGTTAAACGATTGATCAAATTCTAAATGAATTGCATCAATCCAATCTTTTTTTACAATTTGATTATCTAATAAAAATTGCTTTTCTTTTAGTTTTAGCTTAAAGGTATCTTTCTCTCTTAGTATATAATTGGGCTCTAACGAATATTGAATTGTGTCTTTAGAACTATAACAAAACAAACGATTCTCTTTAGCTTCAAAAAACACATCATGTGTATTTATATCTTTTAACAAAACTCGTTTCAATAATACTATTTCTTGCTGATCTTGATATCCTTGTTGGATTTGTGCTATTTGTTTTTGAACCAAACCAAGTACAATAAAGGTAAGTGAAATAACTATGCTAGAGATTACTAAAACAACCAATAGCTCACTTAGCGTAAATGCTTTTACTTTCTCATTTTTCATTATCAATGATTGTTTTAACAATTTTCTTTTTCAATTGAACATGCGTAGCTTCAATAACAATATAACTGATGTTTTTATTTTGCTCTTTATTCAAACTTATAATCCAATCTTCCTCATTAAATGTAGCTGGTAGTTTTATCTTTTGATATTGATTTTTATAAATAAGTTCGTTGATTTTATTTTCAATAAAAGAAGTGTCATTTACAACTCTATTTCGTAAGACGTTATTTAATGAAACTGTTACTATTGCAAAAACAATAATGACAATAGTTGTTGCCACAATAGTTTCTGTTATGGATGAAGCCTTTATTTTTAATTTATATGCTTTTTCTAGTCTAACCATTTAGCAACGCTTTTTGATGAATTACTAAAGAATAAACCTGCATATTGTTTAGGTAACTTTTCTGAATTTATACCACCGTTAAATATATGATTGATATAAATACCTCCTTGTTGATGTACAATAAAAGAGTTTGTATAGACAGATCCTGTAACTTCTCCTTTTAACTCCAAATTACCTTGACAATACACCTCTCCTTGCACAATAGATTTAGTATCTAATAAAATTTGAGAATTGTAATTTGACTTTAGCGAATTAGAAAAATAACTAATTACCCCTTTAACAGTTGATGATTCTGAAACATGAATCTTTCCATTAACTTTATCATTAAATAATACTAATGATGAAGGATATTCTAATTGTACATTCTCTTCAATTAAAATGTTTTCTGTAGCAAATGCTTGAACACTTCCTTTAAAACCTTTTAAAATCTCTATTCGAGGAGCAATTAAAATAACATTTTTTAATATAGTTGACCTATCCACTCGAATTAAAGTGTCAGATTCTATAATGATATTTCCTATTAAGCTTGAAGTTACAATATCCACTACTCCATTTCTTTGAAACACTTGTGTTTTCTTAGTAAACGAATTATTCAAAGTCATATCTTCCTTTAGATCAAAAAAAGCAATGGTATCATTAGCGTAAGAGTTTAAAAATGATGTAATATTTTTTTTGTTTATAATTGCTGGAATTTCTGTTTCACTTTGCCCTATTTCTCCATAAATAAATTTTTCTTTATTATAAGAAACACCACCAATATTCCCGCTATTTACACCTAACCTAGGTAATACAACATCACCTGTAATTGTTGTATTCCCAACCAATATTAATTGTTGGTTGTTGTTTTTTAAGTACAACGCTTTTCTCCTTAGATTACTTTCTCCTACTAAAGCGATTTGGTTAAAGAGTTCTTTATTTCTTTTAGTTTCTACTCCTAGCAATTCAAATATACCCCATTGTTTTTTAGTAATTAATGAGATTGATTCGTTTGAAAACAAGGTAATCGAATCTGTTTTTCCAAAAGGGATATCAGTTGTCTTTAAATATTCAAATACTTGATGATTGGAGTAAATACTTTCTGTATAATTAGAATGTTTTAAAGCTACCCTCTTTTGAAAATACATCAAAGAAATAAAAGCAAATAATAAAATTACAATGATAACTGCTACCACCAATACCATTTGGAGTGCGCTTGCTTTTATTTTAGAAAACAAAAGCATTAATCTTGTAATTTGATGATTTTTCTAACACCTTTATACATTACAGTGATTTCTTTAGCATTGGCTGAGATCAATTTCACATTTAAAAAAGCTTTACCAACCTTTACAATTTCTTGTTGATTTTGAACACTAATTATATATGATTTAGTATTGTTTCCTTTAACCAATCCGTGGTAAATAACAGTAGGAAAGTTAACCACAACAGGTTCTTGTTTCTTAATCTTCCTTTTATTGGTAATTATTCTGCCTAAAAAAGGATCTCTATAACTAGAAATAACTAAAGTGTCTTTCTGTAATGGTTCAGTCAGAATTGTATGTACCTCTTGATTACCTATTTCTTGTTTCTCAACTGTTGGGTTTAAATAGCTGTAAATGTTATAGCCTATTAAACTCCAAACGATAATAACTAAAGTTAAAAGGAGATATGTTTTTTGCTTTTTATTCATTTATAAAACTATAAATTTCTTCAATTGATGTAATGCCTTTCTCTACTAATGAAATTGCATTATCTTTCAATGTCGCAATTTTATTCTCTTTTAAATAGGCTTCAATTTCTATTTTTTTATCCTCAATATTTTCTATAAGTTCTTTATTGATTGGGATGATTTCATAAATAGCTTTTCTGCCTTTATATCCTGTATGATAACACTCGTTGCAGCCTTTAGCTTTAAATTGCTTTTTTAATGCTTTTGGAATTTCATATCTTAAAGGAAAATCATTTTTTGTAATTAAATGTTCTTCTTTACAAGTTACACATAATTTTCTCACCAACCTTTGGGCTACACTAACATTTAAAGTACTAGCTATTAAAAATGGAGGAATTCCCATATCTATCAGTCTAGAAATGGTTGCCCAAGCAGAATTGGTGTGAATTGTAGACAATACTAAATGCCCTGTCAAAGCTGCTCTAATTGCCATATTTGCTGTCTTCGCATCTCTAATTTCTCCAACCATAATAATGTCTGGATCTTGACGTAAAAATGTGCGTAATGTACTTGCGAAATCCAATCCAATAGATTCTTTTAATTGTACTTGATTTACGCCTTCTAAAGTATATTCAATCGGATCTTCAATAGTTAATATATTTGTATCTTTTGTGTTCAACAATTTTAAGGTTGCATACAATGTCGTTGTTTTTCCTGAGCCTGTAGGTCCAGATATTAGAACAATTCCATTTGGTTTTTTAACTGATTGTTTATAGATTCCTAGTTCTTGATGTGTAAACCCTAAATCATCTAAGTTAACTACTAAACCATTTTTAGTTAAAATACGTAATACTATTTTTTCTCCGTGTAAAGTTGGCAAACTTGACACACGAATATCAAAATCATCTTGCTCAGTTGCTAGATTTATTCTTCCGTCTTGAGGCAATCTTTTTTCTGAGATATCCAAACTTGCCATAATCTTAATTCGGTTCACAATTTTTGGGTACTCACTTAACAAAACTACATACTTCTCAATCAGTTTTCCGTCAATTCTAAATCGTACTCTACAGTTCTTTTCAAATGCTTCAAAATGTATATCACTACTACCAATTTCTTTTGCTTCAAAAAGTAGATTCATTAAAAAATCATCTGTAAAATTTAAAGAAGAAATGGAAGTATTTATTTCTCTTTTTCTATAATTGACTAATAAGTATTGATCTATATTGGCAGATGTTTCTTTTTCTAAAAGGATTGACATCCCTAAAACAATTTCCAATTCTTGTTTAAGCGTATCAATCGATACATTATCTGTTTTAAATAGTGCTTTATCTTCGTTTTGTTGAAAAGGTATAATCCTGTATTGAAAAGCAATATCAGAACTAATGATCTGTGTTAAAGAAGTGTCTATATTAAATTTGGTTGTTGTCATTAAATAGCATAAAGATTCACAAAATTAAATAGCAAGTTTATTAAAATTACTAGTCCTAAAAAGAGTGCTTGTAAACCAGCTAAAGGTACTGTTTTATTCTTCATTTTTGTTTTTAACACTAAAAAGAGTATTAAAGAAAAAACGAATGACATTGAAAATAGCATCATAAAAGAGATCGTTGGAAAACTAATTGCCAATACCATAAAAAAGAATAGATCTCCTAAACCAATGGTTTCTTTTAGTTCCATTTTCAGCACAAACTTTGTGTATATTAATAGTATAAATACTAAAATTAGTATCGTGCTAAAATTTATTAATAGACTCAATAAAAAAACATTCAAATATTGTGTCTTGTAATGTAAATAACCACCAACAATTCCTATTACTAAAAATAATAGAATAGATACTTCTCTATTCTTAAAGTCTTGGTTAACAATAAGAATTAATCCTAATAAAAATATGCAGTTTAAAATGAATAGCAAGTCTTTAAATTTTTTAAACAAACGTAAACAAAAAACATTAAACCTACGTTTTTTTTAAGATCTGATATTTTTTTAGACAAAGTAAATTTCACTTTCTATCTTTAGAATTTTCTATTAAAATGAGCTATTATGCTATATAAGTCAGAGAAAACTATGAAGTAGAACCCTTTCATTTTCTGTAATTTTTTTTATTCAAAAAAATAACTATCTTTATCATATCTTTTTTTATAAAAGATTGCTATTTACTAATTATTAAAAATTTTGCTTTATGAAAAAACTAGTATTAAGTATTCTTGCTATACTTATTTGTGCAACTATGCCTGCACAAGAATTACCAAAAATCATTCCTCCATCACCAAATGCAGCAGCATTCCATGTGTATGGTAATACCCAAGTGAATAATTATACTGGGTCAACAAATATTTCAATTCCTATTTTTGAAGTTAAAGATGGAGATTTATCTGTTCCAATTTATTTAAAATATACAGGAGGAAACGGAATAAAAGTTGAAGAAATTGCAAGTTGGGTTGGTTTAGGCTGGACCTTAAATGCTGGTGGAGCAGTATCAAGAACTATAAGAGGATTAGCTGATGAAGATGAAACAAAAACTGGTTTTTTTAAAATGACAGAAATCCCTATCCCTAATGTTCCTATAGGAAATATCGCAATTTTTAATGATATAAGTAATGGAATAGCAGATGGAGAGGCTGATAAATTTATGTACAATTACCCTGGAGGCTCAGGGAGTTTTTTCTACAACTACGACAAGACATTATATTTAAAACCAAAAAGAGAGATATCAATAAACCATTCTATTGGGGTTGAATCAGAATCTATTTCTATGCCATATTGTACGACTTATGATGAAGTTATCAAAGATTTCACATTAAGAGATGAATTAGGAAGAACCTACTATTTTAAAGACAAGGAACGCTCGAACACAATAACTTATGGTCAACCATATACAGATACAAGAGGTTTTCCATCATCATGGTATATTAGTAGCATAAAGAATATTAACGAAACGAAATCAATTAATTTTTCTTATGATACTTATGGATACGCACTAAAAAGAGCTAGAAGTTCAATTTCAGTTACAAATAATATTGAAAATGATATTTATACAGAAACTACATACATAAGCAAAAGACTTAATAAAATAACATTTTCGAAAGGATCTGTTGAATTTATTGCATCTTCTCCAGTAAGAAAAGACCTTGACAACAATAAATACCTTGATAAAATAATCGTTAAAAATAGTAACAATAAAATTATTAAAACTATTTATTTCAACTATAAATACATGACTTCTACCGCTTTAGTTGATGTCAATACTAATTTAACTAATGATGGTAAAAACAGATTGATTCTTACATCAATTCAAGAATGCGATGGCAATAACAATTGTAAACCATCTACAAAATTCACATACAACACATCTCAATATTTGCCAAATAGATATTCTAAAGCCCAAGATCACTGGGGGTATTACAACGGAAAAACTAGTAATACAAAATCGCTTCCTAATCACTTTATTAGATGGTACAACCCTAGTATAAGTTCTTGGGTAATTAACAAAAGTGGTTCAGCAGACAGATCTCCAAATATAGCTTATGCTAAAGCTGGAGTTTTAGAAGAAATTGAATATCCAACCGGCGGAAAGTCAGTATTCAATTATGAATCACATACTGCTGTGCATGATGAAATTTCTGGTGCATTAACAAATCAAAGTACTATATTGATGTGGAACAATCAAATAAGTACTTTCTCAGTAAATACATATTCAAAAGCAAACCCATTAATCCAACTTAAAGTAAGCGGTAGTTATTTTGATGAAATATCAATGTGCTCTCCTAAGATTTACATAAAAAACACCACAACAAATCAACAATCTATTCTTTCATTACCGTTTAATGGAATGAACCCAAACAAAGTGCTTTTAGAAGCAGGTACCTATCAAGCTTGGTTTGTTTTAGAGTCTTTTATGTCAAATAATTGTTCACAACCTAATCCTGCAGCAATAAAATTAAGCTGGAGCAATGAGAGTAGCTCATTAACAAAAACAATTGGAGGGTTGAGAATAAATAGTATCTCAAATTATGAAAACAGCCTATTAACAACAAAAAGAAATTTTGAATACACAGGTGATGACGGCTATACTTCTGGGAGAGTTGTTAATATTCCTAAATATTACAGATTGACATACTCTACTTATAATTCTAATACTCCAATCGGATATAAAGAGTATGTAAATTCTATTACTCCATTAGCAACGACACAAGGTAGTCACGTTGGTTATGGCAAGGTAACCGTTTCAAATGAAAATCAAATTAATGGAAAAGAGGAAGTGTACTATATTACGTCTGATGATTTCCCAAATTCTTATGATTCAATCGACCCAACAGACGGGTCAACCAGAATGCAAGTTTTTGATGGTGTAAATATTGGTACATATCCTCCTGCTGTTGAAGACAGTAAAGATTTTTTAAGAGGTGTTGAGAAAAAACGAATTAGTTATAAAAAAAGCGGTACTACTTTTAATATTGTATCAGAAACATCAAATGTATTTAATTCATTAAAATATGCATTGGGAGACTTCCCTACAATTGACGATTATGTAAAGAATGCTGCTAAAACA
>Ga0316206_1002313_pt1 | contig 13195 bp, 11 predicted proteins | sample 6monthpyrite_MG_FD_204942 | JGI IMG/M metagenome (GOLD analysis project Ga0316206, IMG submission 204942) | Microbial mat bacterial communities from mineral coupon in-situ incubated in ocean water Damariscotta River, Maine, United States -... | ecosystem: Environmental > Aquatic > Marine >...
AGTGTGTTTGTTGCATTGGCCTGAGTGATGGTGCCGTTATTTGCGCTAACCGACAGACTGCCAGTAGTGGCACGGGTTGTGATGTCGGCTAAGGTTGCGCTGCCCTGCATGGTTATAGTGACATTACCGTTGGGTGTTATCGGGTTTGATGGGAAAATATTGGTATCGGTTAATTCAAAACCTGAGGTAGAGGTTAGCTGCGGTATGCGGGTATCAATGCTTGTGTTTGCCGCCTGAATAAAAGCAACCCCACTGGCGAAAAAGCTGCCACCCTGTAAGTCTATATTGTTATTTATACGTACACTGCCAAGGCCGGATGTGCCCGCCTGATTGACACCACCATTGCCACCCCAGTCGGCGATCAGGGTTAAATTTAAAATATCCCCATCTGGAGTGAAGGTCTGGTTATTGCCACTGCCTGTTATATTGTCACCATCGGAATCAAAAATCTCACCGTTAATAATGATATCCCGGTGAGCGCGCAGGGTGAGTGAGGAGGCGTTTTCACCATCTCGTGTGTTGCCTGCGTTGTCGTAGTCGAGGTTGGCAACTAGAATAATGTCGCCGTAGTTGTTGGCGGGGACTGTAGAGGTTTCCAGGTTTGGATCAACCACAGCTGTACCGGTACAGGCGAGACCTACACAGCCGATAGGTGTGTTTACGGTGACCGTGTTTACGCTGGTTTGGACTGTTATGTTTGCGCCTGCGGCAAGGGCATTTCGTATTGTTGCTATATCTAGACTAGATGTGTTCGAAGTAGATGTAAAGTCTGGGCCAAAAAGCCCACCGCTTACACCAGAGTTGCCGATATTACTGATCGTTAAACTTGAAGGGTCAATTAACCACTCACCATACAATCCATTACTTGCACTAACATTAATATTAGTTTGCAAATCAACATAGTTTTTACTGGAGGTTTCAATTAAGCCGCCATCGCCTTTTTCTTTTCCGCCAGTTGCGCTTAAGCTACCATAGGCGCGGGTTCTATCATCTGACCAGACAATTAGCTTTCCACCATTACCATTTTTTATAGCATCGGCTTTAACTGTAGTGCCTTCACCCAGGTAAACTGCTTCGGCATTTTTTATATTTTTATTGCTACCTTGATAGTCGCCCCCAATTAAAACTTCACCGCCACCATTGGCGCCTGATGCATCAATACCTGCTGTATCCGTTAGTCCGACCTGATTACCTAATACCTTTACCCTGCCTCCCTTGCCCCGTTGAAGTGATTGCGTTGAAATAACACTCTCGCCAGTGAGCAATGTTGTACTATCGGCATTAAAGCTAACCTCACCCCCACTACCATTAACATAACTGTCAGCATAAACATGGCCTGCATTATTAATATTGCGCGCATCAAAAATGACTTTACCCGCATCACCATTATCACTTACATCAACACCGCCAATATTGCTAATATCACCGCCGGGGCCCGCTAAATAAATCCCCCCGTCTTTTTCAACAATGCTGCCGCGAGTAAAGGAAAATACACTCTCTTCATCGCGTTTAATAATGCTGCTTTTAATGGCACTGGCCTGAGTGGTGGTGAGCACAACATTGCCACCGTGCGCCTGAATAATTCCGCTATTTAAAATTTGTATATCGTCGAGTTTTAAAATGTCAGCGAGTGTGTTCTGGTTTATCTGAATGCTCAGGTTAGTATTGTCTTCAAACTGAACGGTTATATCTGAGCCAGCGACAAGCGCTACAGTGCCAAAGTTGGCCACCAGTAAACCTTCGTTTTTTATTTGCTGGCCTAATAAAACAAGTGTACCGCCATCTATTACCTGCAATGTCCCTTCGTTAGAAATTACCGCCTTTACATTTTCCAGCGCTTTAAAGTTTAACCGGCCTGCCATAAATTCCTGGGGGTCAACACTCAGTGCGGCGGCAAATAAACCGCCTACATTTACCGAAGAATCGGGGCCAAAAAAAACACCATTCGGATTAGCCAGAATGACCTGGCCGTTTGCTGTAATAGCGCCGTTTATCTGAGAAGGGTTTATATCAAGAATGCGATTTAAAACCAGCGCATTTCTACCGGGCTGGTCAAAGTTAACCCGTTCATTGCGGCCAATGTTAAAGGTGTCCCAGTCAATGGCCAGGCGATCGGTGTGTTGGTGAATGTTAGTGGTTAAACCCGACTGGTTTATATGCCCAGCTCCACCCACAATATTACCGCCGGTGGGTTCGGCAAAAGCTGAAAATGAACCCACTAACTGACTTAAAATAACAGGGTAAACATAAACGTTTAAGTGTGTGCGAATATGTTGGGTTAGTATTTTAAGTCCGTTTGATGGTTTCATATTTATTATTCCTATTTAGGCTTAGCTTCAATTTTTGGTTAGTATCACTGCACGACCGCCTTTCAATGTGCCATTAGCTATCATAAGAACAAGAGTGCCATCAGTATCACCCTCAGTCCAGGCTAAGCCTGTATACGTGCCAGCAGGCATTGTGCATTGAGAACCTCCACTGCTAGTAATGCTTGCATTATAAACATTAATAGATGAGTCAGCTGGGGTAATATTACCAGTGAAAGTACAATCTAGAGGTGCCTGGTCACTACCCGACGTAATACTTCCATTTGTATCAAAATTCAAGTCCATTATACTGCCAAAGCCAGAGTCAAAAATTCCTGACCATGAACCTTGAAGTCTGCTAGTATCAGCGCCTTTTGCAAGTATTGAGCTAGAGTAAGTTAAATTAAATGCACCAGCAGGAAAATTGTTTAGGTTGCTCCCCGTTGCAATAAAGTTGATAGCTGTTGATTGCTTTTCAATGAATGTCCCATCATAACCAATGCTGTTTCTTAATGAGGAGCTATCGTATCGAAAACCTGAGCCAGATAGTGAAGTATTGGTGATAGTCAGCGAAGCATCAAATAGCTGAGATATACCATTTGCTTGATTTGATAAGGTCATAAATCTGCCATTGTAGATAATGCCTTTTTCTTCTATGCCATTAAATGACGGTTCTCCTCCGGTAATATTTCCTATGTAAATACCATTGGGTGAAGCGGTTGATCCGCCACCGCCGCCTCCACAGCCAACGTTTAAAGTTGTTGCTAGTGCGATAACAGGTAAATATTTTAAGAAAGTCATGTTTTTATCCTATGTATTAGTTCAATGTTTTATGTGTTGTTTGTTTTACTAAATGCTGCATAAATTTTCAGAAAATTTCAAACCAGTTAAATTTATGGTTTTGATTAAATTAACAAATGTTTCAGTGCAATATAGATAGGTAAGTTTATCTGCATTTGTTTTAAATATCATATAATCGCTTGAGTCGATGTCTTTAAAAGCCAGGTCTTCAAGCCCCATATAGATGCCTGATTCAATTTTTTCTTTCGTCTTGTTTTTATCAATTAAGTCGTCAGGTATTATTTTTAAAGTGTTAAATATATAATATGGAATTCCTTCGCAATTAGTTTCCAGGAATTCCCCATAACTTTCCAGCTCAGTTTTTAATTTATTATATGCGTTACTATTTAACACCAGATTACCTAAGAGCCAGGTTGTAATAGATGGTATATGAACGCCATTAGAGGTGTAATTGTCACTCTGAAAAAATTCAGAGTTTGGTGTTACCCATTCAGTTATTATTGGTTTGCCCTTAAACTTTGCAGAGAAAGCGGGCATCTTGCTAAACAACTCTCCATTCTCAATTGAAAATGAAAAGAAATTTTCAAAATCATTTAGTATTTTAAAAATTTTCATTTTTTCTTGCTCCATATGGAATATTCGGCACCGTCTATTGTCCTGGACAAGTAACTCGTTTTTTATATTTCCATCTAAAAGCTGGCGCCTAACTACATTCAAAATAGTTTTTGCTTGTTCCCAGGACGCAGCGTTCATCAACATATTAAATATCCAGTCATAGTATCTATCCCGGTGGATGCGACTATGAGGTACAGCATTAGGATATATTGTTGGTCTTGCATCCTGTTTTGTCTTTGGCATCCAGCAGCCATTTTCAGGGTCATCAATTCTCATTTTAATATCGTCATCAGCTAAGAGAGCCCTTGTAGGCCTGGCTTCTTTATGGTCACCTGAAATAATATGGTGGGCTTCCCATCTTAATCCGGGCCTTGGAAATCCTACACATCTAAGAAATTCACCTAGTAATTTTGACGAGTGAGATTCAGTCGCAAGTGTAAAGCTATTGAAGTCAGCACCGTCTCGCCTAAAACTGTCTAATTTAGATTTGAGTTTTGCCAAGTTAGCATTGGTGAAACGTCGCTCTATCCGCGTAAATTTTTCAGCCTCTTGAGTTGTATGGCTATTATCTAACGAGTGTTGAAGTGTAGTGTTCAGTGTAATTGTTTTTTCTTTATACATAATTATTTACTGAAGACTTAAATCCGTTTAATTAGTTCTTGGTTAATATAACAGAGCGACTGTTTAAGCCATTTGAAACAGTCAGATTTAGAGTGGTATCATTTGCATCTTCTGTCCAGGCTAAGCCTGTATACGTTGCAGCAGGTAAACTGATACAACTAGTTCCACCGGTACTAATAATGGTCACATTGTAAACATTGATGCTAGTGTTGGCGGGTATTACACTGCCGGTGAAACTACAGAAATCATCATTACCTGCTGTGATACTGCCACTAGAATCAACTGACAAAGAAGTGCTGTCACCATTGTTACCATGGGTTCCTTGCCAACTGCCTGTGACAGTTGCTGTGCTAGAACCCTTATTATAAAGAGCAGTATCAGCTGTTAGATTAATCGTGCCATCTGCAATGCTAGTGGGAGTTGCATTAGAAAAGTTAGCTGTTGTTGATGTGTTTTCTGTAAATTGTCCAGAAAGGGTAGCAGTATATCGAGAAGTTGAGCTGGAGTTGTCATAATTGGTAACAGTTCCAGTAAATGAAGTACTCGTCACCGTTATAGTTGCATCAAATAGTTGTTGAATATCAAATACAGTAGAAAACACCATAAAGCGATTGTTATAAATGATGCCCTTTTCGCTACCATTTGGTGGTCCATCAAAGCCATCAGTAATGCTGCCCGTATAAATCCCATTAGGTGATGCTGCTGATCCGCCACCGCCACCGCCGCAACCAGTGATACCGACGGTAAGCGTTGCTAATAATGACGCTGAAATTAAACGGGTTGTTCGGTTTAATTTTTTCATGTCGAAATTTCCTAAAAATTATAGTTAATTATTTATATGTTCAATTTTATTGCGCTTGTATTCTGGTCTTTCTATGCCTTTTTCAATTCTTTTAATGCCAAAATGATTACCATCCGGGTGGAAGAAAACGCATTTCTTCTACCAGTTCATCAAAGCTTTTGTCGTTAAGCTCCGATTTTGTATTTGGGTAACCAGAATCGTGAATTTTAAATGTAAAATTGTTTCGTGAGATATCAATTTCAGGGTAGGTGAATTCAATCAGTCGAATTGTAATAGATGAGTCAGGGTTCGGGCATTGGTTCTCATCCATAAATTTGTGTAATGCGGCTGATGGCGATAACTTGTCATTAACTACCCAGCTTTTATAATTTTCAAACGCTTCTTTTGGGATACTATCAAGATGTGTGCTGGATATAGAAGTCAGATTTGATTCGTCATTCATAAATTTGGCCTTAAATCATTTTTCTTTTTACACCAGTGTGATTTGGCTTCTTTCCACCCGCCTTTTGGGTGTCCCGTATCAAATGCTTCGACATGTTGATAGCCTAAACTCTCCATCATTCCTTTAGACCATTCTTTTTCTATTTCCTGTGGTGTTTTGCCAGACTTAATGCCCAGCTGAAGTCTTAGTAAGTTGTCATTGATATAAGAATTTAGAATATTACTTACGCCATATTCTTGCTCCATCGACAGAATAAGTTTTTTAATTTCCTGATGGGCATAAAAGCCCTGAACATAGGTTCGTATGGCATCGTTATTTGGGTGGTTTGTATATGATCTCACATCCCACCACATGAAAGGCCAACCAGCAAGAGGATGTTTTTCTTTGTAATAGCCCCTGATATAAGCGGCCCTTGTGCCTTGAAATTCAACAATGTATTCTTTTTCAGATGGGTTGTAGCGGGATGCGCTAAGTCCGTCTTTTGCTCTTTTTGCAGAAATAACTAACCTGTTTTCTTTAACCTGAATAGCTTTAAAATTGAGGGTGAACCAGTTGCCATCGGCCTTTATTTCGACTGTTTTGTTGGTGTCCTGATTATCAGCCATATTATTGAGTGGCTCAATAAAGTCCTTAAACCCATCCTGGCTGTCTTTTTCCATTAAATTTAATTTTCTTTTTATAAAATCTTTGTTTGACACGCTATATCTCCTCCCTGTTTCTAAAGTAACTTCTGGATGTTTTGCATACCGGCTTAATTTTGAACATCCTGTCTTTAAGTCCTGTGATTATTCAGCCCCTGAATCCTACCAAACCACGCGTTATAAGGCCATAAAGAGCGATGTATTTGTCTCTGATTGTGTTGCAAGTCACCCGATATGGCAATTAGATGGGCAGTGATCATATGTTTATCCCAAACATTACAGGCAGTATATCTTCTGCCTTACCCAAATATTCTTCTTTAAAGGCTGGGTTGGGGGGTGACATGGCTTCAAGGTTAAGACAAATAGTTCTTGCGCCCGCATATTGCGCAGATCGTACAAAGTTGGCTGCCGGGTACACTGAACCCGATGTGCCAATAGAAATAAATAAATCACAGTCACGCAAGGAGCGCTTAATTAACCTGTCTTTATCGCCCGGTATCGTTTCACCAAACAGCACAATATCAGGTCGTAATGGGTGGTTACATTCAGGGCATAAAGGTGTTTCGTTTTGATGTGGATCATCATCAATGTAGGGGTTTAAATCACAAAATGGATTTGAGCATTTAGTGAATAGAATACTTCCGTGGCACTCGATAACATTTCGACTGCCAGCTTGTTGGTGAAGGTTGTCTATGTTTTGTGTGATCAGGGTAAATGCCTGATCAGGTTTCAGGGTTTTTTCAAGCGCTACAAGTGAGTAATGGGCGGCGTTGGGTTTGGCTGATTTCAGCTCGTTGCGCAATGGGCCAAAGAGCGTCCATATTTTATCCGGGTGGTCATTTAAACGATCAACATGACCGTACTCTTCAACATTATATTTTGTCCAAATGCCGCCTTCACCTCGATACGTATGTAAGCCAGATGCGGTTGAAACACCAGCGCCAGTTAAAATGACGATTTGTTTATATTGTGAAAAATCAATTATCATCGCAATCTTTTATGTTGTCAGGTCAGGTCAGGGTTAAATTCGATATTGAAAATCAAAAACAATTCTAAAATTATCATCGGGTACCGTTATCGCGGTGGTATTAAAGTCATCACTAAGTGGAAATGCAAACTGTAAGTTTCCACTAATGTGTCTGCCGAAGCCGTACTGAATGCCAAACCCGATATCTGATAATGTGCCTTTAGTATCTTCAGCACCGTTGATGGAAACCTGTATGCCCGATGCCGCATCTATAAAAAATAAAGGTTGAATCTTCTGGTGTAAATTTCGCACTTTAAACCAGTCAAATTTTATAAATTCGGGTGTATTAAAAACCCATTCAAGTCCCAGGTAAAGTGAGGAGTCTGTTGAAAACTGATTTACCGGATAGGCGCGCAGTTTGGTGGGGGAGGCAATTGCACTTTGTTCAGCCGAGGGCAGGGCATTATCTGAGAATTGCAGATCTGTTTTGAGCAGCAGGCGGGTGGTAGTGTTAAACCAGCTGAGTGGCACAAATGTCATTAAGGTGTAGTCGGCATTGAATTTGCTGTAATCTTCATCACGCGCGCCTGCGCCTTCAAGAAAGCTACCACTGGTGGCGGTAACTGAACCCAGATGCAGTATTTTGCTTTCATTATCGAGCACATCAAACTGAGTAGAAATACGGTTGCTCTGGATTTTATCATCCAGCCCTAAATTACCAAATTCATCACTGTCGAGTATGGTCTTGGTGGTGTCGTTGATAAGACGAAACCAGACATTTAATTCCCTTGAGCGTTTAAAGGTGTAGCTTAAATTGATATTTTGCTGTTCGGTTGTTCCAATAATACCCAACTGGCTACTATTGTTGCTTTGTGTTTGATCCAAAATAAACTGGTTGGTAGAGGCAGAAAGTGACAGGTGCCAGCGTGGGCTGAATAATGGCAGGTTATATCCAATGAGACCGTAGGTTGAATTGTCCGGTGATGTTGATTGCAGAAATGCAATGTTAAGCTGGTCGGCAATGCCACTGGGGTTGTTCCAGTAAAACTCTATAAAGGCTCTGTACTTTCCGGTTAATTCTGAGCCGTGGTTATCCAGTCGCAGTGTACTATCGAAGGCATTTTCATGGGTTACTTTTAAAGCCAGTTTGGAATCACCAATTTGTTCACCCGGCTGAAATATGCCCTGAGTGCTAATACCGGGGTAGTCATTAATTAAAAACATGCGTTCTTCAATGCGATCAAAAGTTACCGGTTGGGCTAAAATATCATCAAATGGATCGGTCAGTATGTTTGTAGAATAACGTTGGTTACCCTCAACAACTACGCCCCCCAATTTACCGTTAAGTACTTCAATAACCAGCACACCCTCGCGCATAAATTGCCTGGGAATATAGGCTACGGCGAGTTTTAGGCCATGGCTTCGGTAGTAATTTTGCACATCTGAGGCGAGTCCTTCAATTTGACCCAGCGTTAAACCCCGGCGCTCTTTTTGTTCGCGTACGAGCCAGATAAATCGTTGAAGCTCAGGCTCACTCACATGCTCATAGTTAGTTTCAACATCCAGCTGGTTTAATAATTTCATAACCTCGGTGACTTCTTTTTCGGTGAAGCCGTGCTCTTTTACTTCATCTTCGCGCATGATGTTATAACGGCGCACCTCTATAAAAGCGGTGACCTCATCGCGGCGAATGCCCAGCTCAGGGAAGTTTTCCAGACCCTGAATACGAATTTCCTTTATCCATAGGCGCGGGCCAGCGGATGGGTCGAGGCTGCGATTGACGGTGCTGGGGATATTAAAATTTTCAAATACTGACTTTCCATGCAGCGCAGGCGGCTCAACAATAACCGGCATTTCAATAATGCCCGCGCAGATGTTTTGAAATGGCAGCCACAGGGCCAAGCAAAGCAGGATTGAGTTGATGAAAGTAAAGCGATATGAGTTCAAATGTAGGCCATCCCAGTCCGTATAAATTATGTACGCGCAGCAAAAAGGTTGTTAGCAGCGCGCTACATAATACGCATATTCTTATCAGCCTTAAAGAAAAGTTGCACAAAAGTGTGTGTCTTTGCTACAAACTCAACAGGTTTTAATGCAGCGCATCCGGATGCACCCGATAAACCCCCTTACGTACCCGAAACACAAACTTGGTGTGGCTCATGGTGCGTTGCCCCGGCTCAATGGTCGCGGCGGGTAAAAACGATAAGCTGTACTGGGTTTTAATATCGGAAAAATAATCTCTAAATTCCTGCAATGTGATCATCGTGCCCTGATCGTCCATGGTACCTAACTCACCGTTTTTAACCGCTTCGATAAAACGATCTTTTAACGTCATAATGTCCTGCCTGTAAATTACCTGTCAATTATTGGAAACCGGCGCTTTGTAAAAAGCGTCGGTAGCAACCACCTGGCTAATGTGTTTTTTACGTACACATCGCCCGGTTAAGGTGAAAGGGCCGCACGAAACAACGGCGGCCTTTTTTCCAACAGCGACAAACACAATGGTATTTCAATGGACAGGGCCTCGATTATTAAGCGACGGTTATCCAGATTGACGTTAATTGATGTGGGCAGGCTTAACACTTGCGCGCACAGGGTTTCCATATAAGTCATGGATGTAAGCGATTTAATAGACGGTAAAAACGGCCGAGAAACACAAAAACGTGTCGGCACTGGTGGGATCACGGGTGGGATATAACCTATTGTGGAAAAAAAGCTTCCAGCAATGGGGGTTCGTGACGTAATATTACAATTAGCCAGTGTGTCCTGAAGATTGGTTTTAAATTAATAATTAAATCCAAACATGCTATTCAAATGATGGAGGTTGGCCCTCCGTTATCGCTTTACAGGAAGTGATAACAAACTACCTCAAAGTAATTAAATTAAAGAGATTTAGTTAGAAGCGTTTGAGGAAAAGGCATATTAAATATGTCAGGTAAGTTGTTTCGGAGACGAACGCAAGTGAACCGTTGATGAGGTGTCGAAAAGTGATATTAAATGATGTCAAAATCCGTAGCTGGCTAAATGCGGAGATAAGTTCAGAGGTCACCTGTTTACTGACTGAACGGCATCCGGCATAAAGGCGGCGTGAACGCACAACAGGCTTTTGAATGGAACAGGAGAACCTGTCGTTGAGATGCTAAGGGAGAGCTTCAAACAAAAACACTGTAAGAAGTTGAGTACCAATACTCGGCACAGGGGCGGAACAACTCGTAGTAGTGATTAAATTATTGTAATGATAATGGAGCGAAGGGGTTGTCATATTCAGTAGGCAACGTTTAATCAACCCATGCAGTTTATGGGGAGGAATTAACGATTAATACAAAACCATTTGAAATATCCAAGCAAGCAGTATGGCATGCGTGGAAACGAATAAAAGCAAACGGAGGATGTGCGGGGATTGATGGAGTGACGATTGAAATTTATGAATCTAATCTTGTCAACAACCTGTACAAACTTTGGAATCGCCTTTGCTCAGGTAGTTATTTTCCTGCGTCGGTTAAACGCGTAGACATACCTAAATTGGATGGCAGTTTACGTCCACTCGGTATTCCTACGATTGAGGACCGAATTGCACAGATGGTGGTTAAGCAACAACTAGAGCCGAAACTGGAAAAAATATTTCATCCAGATTCGTATGGTTACCGACCGAACAAATCTGCCATTGATGCTGTGCGACAAGCAGAGAAGCGATGTCAGGACAGGATGTGGGTAGTGGATTTAGACATCAAAGGTTTCTTTGAAAATATAGATCATTCACTCCTATTGAAAGCACTGGATAAGCACAATGATCGGAAATGGGTAACGCTTTATGTTAAACGTTGGTTAACCGCATCAGTGCAACACAAAGACGGTACATTGGAAAAACGCACACATGGTACTCCGCAAGGTGGTGTTATTAGTCCATTGTTGGCCAATTTGTTTTTACATTACGTATTAGATGCATGGCTGAATAGAGAACGCGTCAGCATTCCCTTTGAGCGCTATGCAGATGATGCGTTATACCATTGCAGGCATCCATGGGAAGCTGAGCGATTGCTTAAGGCACTTAAAAAACGATTGAATGAATGTGGTTTGGAAGCCCATCCTGACAAAACGAAAATAGTGTATTGTAAAAACAGTAATCGCAAAGAGAAATACCCCGTTATCTGTTTTGATTTTCTTGGTTTTCAATTTAAACCAAGAAAATCACGAAATAAAAAAGGGCAAATCTTTACCGCATTTAGCCCCTCTATGAGTCCGAAGGCGTTTAAACGAATCAAGGATAGAATACGCCAGAGAAACATAATTAACTGGGTTACAAGAACACCCATGGACATAGCGAAAGCACTGAACCCTTCGATAAGAGGATGGCTAAACTATTATGGTCATTTTGGCAGGAAGGATGGTGTTTATTTGTTGAGTCGCTATCTTGACCAGGTGCTCATGCTCTGGGCTAGAAAAAGGTATAAACGATTTAATCGAAGTTATCGTAAAAGTGGATCGTTTATAAATAAGCTACGTAAACAAGCTCGCTATTTATTTGCTCATTGGAATATGGCAGTTGGTTGAATATGAAGAGCCGTATGAATTGAGAAATTCACGTACGGTTCTGTGAGAGGTTAAGGGGGCAGTTCCCTTGGTCTACTCGACTGAGCAACTCCTTTCTAGTTGTTGGTGGTTAGTGGGTTCAAGGTGTTAGCGCACCTTGAACTTGCGATTTTTTAATTATTTAAAAATTTCATTTTTTGTTACCTCGCTTGTTTATTTCTTTCTTGTTTATTTATAGGGTTGTTATGTTATTTAAGAAACGTAAAAAATAACACGTCAATAGTAATCAATAAAATTTGTATTTGTCAAACACTGTCTTTATCAGAAGTCGAAATTTTTTGATGTATTGAAATACTGCCTGTAGGCAGGTTTAGAATCTGGCAAATATTATCCGATAGCGCTAATTCAGGCTGCGTGTTTTCGGTTTTAAACGGTTTGAACGCATAAATGTGAATTAGCATGTTGGTATGAATAATGTGCGCAGATTGAATCAAACTTTCATTTCCACTAAAGCGGCGTTGTTCTGCTAATGTGAGCTCTCGATAAAGTAACGTATCTAACAGGTTATTGGTTTCGGCCCATTGCGGTTCTGCAAGCAGCGGCCATGTGGGGTTTGTTTGTTGAGTCATGCTAGTAAGTCCCTGTAACATTTTTAATGCAGATTAATTTATTATTTTGTAAATAAGAACACCTGATTTATTTTTTTCTGACAAAACCTCAAGCCCCAGTTTCTTTTTAAGCGTACCTGAAATTATGCCGCGTACAGAATGAGGTTGCCAATTTAGGGCTTTCTGTATCTGACTATTGGTTGCGCCATTTTTACGTTTTAGCATGTTGATAAGCTTTTCAGTTTTGGAACCTTTTCGGGTTGTAACCGGTGATGTTGTTGACGTTATATTTTTTGTTTTTAACTTAAACAGCGGATAACCTTTATTGGTTTTTTTGCCGAGTCGTTTTTTGTTTTGCAGCGCGGTGATCACTTTATTGAGTGCTCCACCGTGAAGCGGGGAAGATGCGGGATCAAAAATTCCGTTGTTGTCGGTTGCTAGTTGCAGAATATTTTGTTGGGCCTGGGTTAATGGCATAACCGTTTCTCCTTAATTTGTTGGAAGAAACCCAAGTAACGCTTCCTTTGGATAACTAAGCAAGCTTTGAATTTGTTTTTTTTGAAATTAAAAAAGGATGGTTATGCTTAGAAAAACACCCATAAAAAAGAATAGAGAATAGTTTAAATAAAGGATGGGGTTTGGTTAAAAAAAACCAATAAAGTTGTGAAGAAAAGTTGTGAAAAATTCTGAAGGTTAAAAAATAACCAGCGAAAGAATCGCTAAGTCATTGTTTTGTATGGTACCAAAGGCCGGACTTGAACCGGCACGCCCGTAAAGGCAACGGATTTTGAATCCGTCGTGTCTACCAATTCCACCACTCTGGCATTACGTGAAGACGCTATTCTAATGATTTTTGTCAGAT
>Ga0316206_1002316_pt1 | contig 13179 bp, 14 predicted proteins | sample 6monthpyrite_MG_FD_204942 | JGI IMG/M metagenome (GOLD analysis project Ga0316206, IMG submission 204942) | Microbial mat bacterial communities from mineral coupon in-situ incubated in ocean water Damariscotta River, Maine, United States -... | ecosystem: Environmental > Aquatic > Marine >...
CTTAAGATATGCTTTCAAATAATTAGTTTATAAGATTTATTGAACTTTGAATAAGGAAGCTTGGACTTTTTTACTGATAATATGGCAATATTATATTATTTGTCTTATAATATGAGAAATAATTACTGAGAAAGGATTTACATGCCAGAGGATAGAAGTTTTGGAGACATGTTTAAAGATAACCTTAAAAAAGAAGTAAAAAATCGAATCAAAGAAACTGTATTACATGATTCTCATGCCAGCGATGACTCACATGTGTTTGATAGAATGGCCGATGTAATGTATGGCATGACTACTAAAATGCCATTAGTCGGCAAGTATGTGAAAAAACCGCTTGATCAAATTGATGCACTCAATAGGACTAAGATATTCACTAGCAAAGTGTTTAAACCTATTTTTCCGTTTTTTAAAGTAGATAAAAAGTATACAGAAAAGTTGGTAGACGAAGCTCCGGGAAGTGATTCAGAAAAATTTGTTGAAAAAATTTCAAGAAGTGATTCTGAAGATAAGCAAGATTAAAATATAACTGGTTTAAAAACCAAATCATATTATCCATTCCAAAGTGTTACGATAGGAATGGATAGAAACTAAAGAAACAGTAATTTATTTAGTTTCTAAAATCTCAATACTGCTAATTGCATCTTGACCTTCAACGTTATCAAGAACAGTAAAACTTTCTGCATCATCTTTTTCAATACCGCCAAATACAGTATGCACACCGTCTAGATGAGGTGTAGGTACAAAACAGATGAAAAATTGGCTTCCACCAGTGTTTGGTCCGGCATGCGCCATAGATAAAGTTCCGCGCGTGTGCTTAGAAGTATTGAGTTTTGTCTCACAAGCAATAGAATAGCCAGGTCCACCAGTTCCCGTTCCATTTGGACAACCACCCTGTGCCATAAACCCTGGAATAACACGGTGAAAACTTAAGTCATTATAAAAACCTGTATTTGCTAAATCTGCAAAATTTGCAACTGTGTTTGGTGTTTCATCACCAAAAAGTTTTATCCATATAACACCTTTTGCAGTTGTGACTTTAGCCCATTGATATTTAGCTAGCTCTTCCTTACTTAAGTCGTAAGTTTTTAATTCTTTTTTTCCAAACATGAATTTCCTTTGTAATAATTTTGAAATTATAGTTAAATTTTCTAAAGTAATATTGATATAATACATTTAGTGCAGAATATTTAAAGGCTTATTTAAATAAACCCTAACTTCTAGTATTATATTGAGGAAAAGAAATGAATAAAGAACTTGTAGAAAAAATCAAGAATAATCCTGATTATATAGCATTGGTTTCAAAAAGAAGCAGTTTTGCAATTAAGCTTACCATTTCGATGCTGATAGTTTATTTTACATTTATTTTAACTATTGCATTTGAACCAGCTCTTTTAAGTGTCCCATTATCGAGCCATACAGTTACAACAATTGGTATCCCAATCGGCATGGCTGTGATTGTATTTGCTTTTATTTTGACTGGCATATATACAAAAAGGGCAAATGGTGAGTTTGATGATTTGTCAAATAAAATCAAACAATCGATAAAGGAAAACTAAAATGAGTAGAATATTTACTTTTTTAATTTTAGGGGCTATCGCTGTATTTGCATCTGGTGTGATTGAGGGCGAAATACAAAAACAAGCACTTAACATACCTGCTATTATTATGTTCGTTATCTTTGTAGGTGCTACTTTGGGCATCACTTACTGGGCGGCAAAAAGAACTAAAAGTGCAAAAGATTTTTACACTGCCGGTGGAGGAATTACAGGTTTTCAAAATGGTATGGCAATTGCAGGTGACTACATGTCAGCTGCGTCATTCTTGGGAATTTCCGGTTTAGTGTATTTAAAAGGTTATGATGGTCTTATCTACTCTATCGGATTCTTAGTCGGTTGGCCGATTATCCTTTTTATGATTGCAGAGCCTCTGAGAAACTTGGGTAAATATACTTTTGCTGACGTTGCTTCATACAGACTTCGTCAAGGTCCAATCCGTACTTTAGCGGCTTCTGGCTCTATCGCAACTGTTATTCTTTACCTTATAGCTCAAATGGTAGGTTCGGGTAAACTTATTCAACTTCTTTTTGGACTTCAGTATGAAGTAGCGGTTATCTTAGTCGGTGTGTTGATGGTTTTATATGTAACTTTTGGTGGTATGCTTGCAACGACTTGGGTACAAATCGTAAAAGCATTCCTATTGCTTGCAGGTGCAACATTTATGGCAATCGCTGTTATGGCTCACTATGATTTTAGTTTTGGTGCACTTTTCGCAGATGCAACAGAGCTTAAAGGAGTGGAGATTATGAGTCCGGGTGGATTGGTGTCTGATCCAATTTCTGCTATATCTCTTGCTATTGCTCTTATGTTTGGTACAGCCGGTCTTCCTCACATCTTGATGAGATTTTTCACGGTTGCTGATGCTAAGGAAGCTCGTAAATCAGTTTTCTTTGCTACCGGTTTTATCGGTTACTTTTACATCTTAACTTTCATCATCGGTTTTGGCGCGATTGTTATGGTTTTTCAAAATCCACAATATCTAGACTTGGCAAAACAAGCGATTGAAGGCGGTTCTCCTATTTTAGGCGGAAACAACATGGCAGCCATTCACCTCTCACATGCAGTTGGCGGTGACTTTTTCTTAGGTTTTATCTCAGCTGTTGCATTTGCTACGATTTTAGCAGTTGTTTCAGGTCTTACTCTAGCCGGTGCATCTGCAATCTCTCATGACCTTTATGCCTCTGTTATCAAGAAAGGCAAGGTTGATGGGGTAAAAGAGATGCAGGTATCTAAAATAGCTACCGTTATTCTTGGAATCGTTGCTATAATTATGGGCATTATGTTTGAAAAACAAAATATCGCTTTCGTTGTAGGTCTTGCTTTTGCTATCGCTGCATCAGCAAACTTTCCGATTTTATTCCTTTCTATGTACTGGAAGAAGCTTACAACTCGCGGTGCAGTAATAGGTGGCTCATTAGGTCTTGCAACGGCAGTTTTACTTGTTATACTAGGTCCAATTGTATGGGTGCAGATTTTAGGAAATGCAGAAGCTATCTTCCCTTATAAATATCCGGCACTCTTTTCTGTAACGACAGCATTTGTCGGTATATGGTTCTTCTCTATCACAGATAATTCTCAAGACGCTGAGAGGGAGAGGGAAGCTTTTGAAGCTCAATATATCAGAAGTCAAACAGGTATCGGTGCAGAAGGCGCTAGTGAACATTAGACTATAAATTTTTTCTTGGCATGTGGGGATAGATTCGCATGCCAAATATGGAGCATGAAATTTGAGCATACTTGATCAAAGAAAACTTATTGAGTCTATCTACCCTTTTGAACTTTTAAGTTCGACTACCTTAGATAATCTTATGAAAAAGATAGATATAGCTTATTATCCAAAAGATACATTATTAATCTCAAAAAATCTTCCTTCCATCGCATTTCATATAATCATAAAAGGTTCAGTCGCTGAATTTATCGATGAAGAACTTCATAACGTGTATGGCTCAGGCGACAATTTTGATGCGGATGCACTTATCTACTCCACATGTGAGAGTAGGTTTATTGTAGATGAAGACTTGATTTGTTACGAGATTAAAAAAGAGGATTTCCTTGATTTGATGCAGAACAAAGAGATACAAAGTTATTTTTTACAGGATTTTATAACGCGTCATCAGCATCTGAAAAATTACTATGCTCAGAGTGATTTAACACCGTTTCTTATATCAAAAGTTTCAGATATGTTTTTGCATACTGCATGTATCGTAAATAAAGATGAAACTATACATAGCTCAGTAGTTAAGATGAAAGAGTTAAACACAAGTGTTGTCATTGTAAAAGATGGCGCACTTAATTATGTAGTGACTGACACAGATTTCAGAGATAAAGTTATTCTGGATGGAGTGGGTGTAAATAAACCCATAGGTACAATTGCTTCTAATAGCATTATCAGTATAGATATAAACGACTTTTTATTTAATGCTCTTTTGCTCATGACTCAAAATGGAGTTAAGAGAATCATTGTTATGCAAAATAAAGAGATAATAGGCGTTTTAGAACAGTTGGATTTATTAAGTTATTTTGCTAACCACTCCCATTTAGTCGCTGTGCAGATAGATAAAGCAAAGAGTGTAGAAGACTTGAAAAATATTCAAATTGATTTAAAAAATCTTCTTATCATACTGAACTCAAAAGGTGTAAAAGTTCGCTACATAACAAAACTTGTCTCAACTCTAAATATTAAGATATATAAAAAAGTTTTTGACATGTGCGTGGATGAGCGTCTCAGAGATAAATGTGCTTTGATTGTCATGGGTTCTGAGGGCAGGGAAGAACAAAGCGTGAAAACAGACCAAGATAACGCACTGATAGTAAAAGATGGAGTAGATGTAGAACTTTTTCGTGAGCCTATGAGACGCTTAAACAGTTATCTTTTAGAACTTGGATTTCCTGTTTGCACTGGAAATGTCATGGTAAGCAATCCTTTTTGGAGAAGAGATGTAAGCGGATATAAATCCCTTATAGATTCGTGGGTGAGTAATCTTAATGAGGAGAGTTTACAAAATTTAAGCATTTCACTTGATGCTAAATGCGTGGCTGGTGACTGTTTGCTATTGGATGAACTTACAAAGTATCTTCACAGTAGCTTTCATAACAGGGATGATGTCTTGGCACATATTGCAAAAGCAGTTGTAAATTTTGAGACACCTTTGTCTTTATTTTCAAGTTTTGTTCTGGAAAAAAGTCATAACGATAAACTTGACTTAAAAAAAGGTGGACTGTTTCCTCTTGTTCATGGGATAAGAACTTTGTCATTGCAGTATGAGATACATGAAACAAATACAATTAAGAGAATAAAAGCTCTCAACAATGAAGGTGTAATAGATAAAAACTTTGCCACGGAGCTTATGGAGAGTTTTGACACTTTGTCCACTCTTCGCTTAAATGCTATGCTAAAAGTAAAGGACTTAAGCGAAAGTAATTATATAAATCCTAAAAATTTACAAAAATTTCAGATGGATTTACTCAAAGATAGTTTTAAAATTATCAACAAGTTTAAAAAATTTATGATTTTTCATTTTCACTTAGAAATGGTTAGCTGATGTTTTTTTCATTGTATCAGAACTGGAAAAAGAATCGAAATTTTATAAGATTGACTGATACTAATTACTCATATCTTTTTGATGAAGATGCGAGTGGAGAATATATTGTTTTTGATACGGAGACAACAGGTCTAAATCCAAAAGAGGATGAAATCCTTTCTATTGGTGCAGTTAAGATAAAAGATAATAAAATACTTACATCACAAACTTTTGAAGTATATGTGAAAAATTCTAAAGAGATAAGTTCCAAAAGTATAGAAATCCATAAAATTCGACCATTTGACTTAAAAGATGCCACTAGTAGTGAAGATGCTGTTAAAAAATTTTTAGCTTTTATAGGCTCAAGACCTTTAATCGGCTACTATTTAGAGTTTGATGTAAGCATGATAAACAAATATATTAAGCCGATGTTGGGCATTAGACTTCCAAATAAGATGATAGAAGTTTCTGAGATATATTTTGAAAATAAAATTACTTTGATACCTCAAGGAAATATTGATTTACGCTTCGATACAATCTTGAAAAATTGTTCAGTACCCGATATGGGCGTTCATAATGCAGTCAATGATGCAATCATGACAGCTATTGTTTATTTAAAACTAACACAAGGAAAGTGATAATGTCACAAATAGAAGCAAAGCCGGTTTTTAAACCAAACAAAGAGTTTAGCAAAACCGCTAGAATTAAAAACATGTGTGAGTATCAAGCGTTGCAAGATGCAGCTACTGAAGATTATGAGGGCTTTTGGGGAAGCTATGCAAAAGAAAAACTTGATTGGATTGAACCGTTTGGTAAAACTTTGGATGAATCTAATTTTCCATTTGTAAAATGGTTTGAAGGTGGAAAGTTGAATGTTTCCACTCAGTGCATTGATCGTCATTTAGATACGCGTAAAAATAAAGCTGCAATCATCTTTGAGGGTGATAGAGGGGATAAACAAGTTATTACATATTTGGAGTTATATCACAATGTAAACAAGTTTGCTAACCTTTTAAAAGAAGACTTCGAAGTTAAAAAAGGTGATAGAGTAGTAATCTATATGCCGATGATTCCAGAAGCTGCGTATGCGATGCTGGCATGTGCTAGAATCGGTGCGATTCATTCTATTGTATTTGGCGGATTCTCATCAGAAGCTCTCAAAGACAGAATCGAAGATGCGGATGCAAAAGTCGTAATTACTGCAGATGGAGCATACAGAAAAGATAAGCCTTACATGTTGAAACCAGTTGTAGATGCTGCCATTGATGCTAACTCTCCAGTTAAAAAAGTTTTAGTTGTCGAAAGAAATAATGAAGAAGTTGACTGGGTAGAAGGAAGAGACTACTCATATAATGAACTTATTAAGAGTAAATCTGGTAAATGTGAACCTGAAGTGATGGATGCTGAAGATCCTCTTTTCTTACTTTATACATCTGGCAGCACGGGCAAACCAAAAGGTGTTCAGCATAACAGTGCAGGATATATTTTATGGGCGCAAATGACTATGGAGTGGGTGTTTGATGTAAAAGAAAATGATACTTATTGGTGTACTGCCGATGTTGGCTGGATTACAGGTCATACTTATATAGTTTATGGTCCACTTGCTATGGGTGCGACAACAGTAATGTTTGAGGGTGTTATCACACACCCAGATGCGGGTCGCCCATGGAAAATGGTTGAAGAGCATAAAATAAATCAGTTCTATACAGCTCCTACAGCTATTAGAGTTTTACATAAAATGGGTGAGAATGAGCCTAAAAAGTATGATTTATCATCACTAAAAGTACTTGGTACAGTTGGCGAGCCAATCGATCCGCCTGCATGGAAATGGTACTATGAAGAGGTAGGTAATTCTAAATGTGCTATTGTTGACACATACTGGCAAACTGAGACGGGTGGACATGTTGTTTCTCCACTTCCAGGTGCTACCCCTATTAAACCGGCATGTGCAACATTCCCTCTTCCAGGAATTATGGCTGAGATTTTAGATCCGCAAACTGGTGAAAAAGTAGGAGCGGGCGAGAGTGGTTATATGTGTATAACACGTCCTTGGCCTGCAATGATTCGTGGAGTTTGGGGCGATGAAGAGAGATTTGTAAAATCATATTTTGGGGATGTTAAAAAAGATGGCAAACCAGTTTATTTTACAGGTGATGGCGCAAACTATGATGAGGAAGGTTATATTACAATTACTGGCCGTACAGATGATGTTATTAACGTTTCTGGACATAGAATGGGAACAGCTGAGGTTGAAGCGGCTATCAAAAAACATCCAAATGTTGCAGAAGTTGCAGTCGTTGGTAAACCACATGAATTAAAGGGTGAAGGTATCTTCGCTTATGTCGTACTAAAATCTGATGATGGTGTTGCTGATGAGGTTGAAGAAGTTAAAGCGATTAATAATATCATTAAACATGAGATAGGAAATATCGCTATTTGTGATGATATGGTTTTTGCTCCGGGACTTCCAAAAACTCGTTCGGGTAAAATAATGAGAAGAATACTCCGCTCAATTGTTAAAGGTGAGAAAATCACTCAAGATATTTCAACTCTTGAAGATCCATCAATTGTTGAAAAAATCAATTCTATGGTAAATAAATAACCAAGTCTAACTTCGTGGTGTTCATAGGACTAAATAAAGCAAAGTAATTTGCTTTATTTTTAACGTCCGTCTCATTCCACTCCTGCAAAAATGCTATAATTCCGTCATCAAAATAAAAGAGAAATTATGGAACTTTGCGTAGCACTCGATTTACCCACAAAACAAGAAAATTTAGATCTAGTCCACAAAATAAAAGATTATGATGTCTGGCTAAAAGTCGGACTTCGCTCATATATCCGTGATGGTGAAGAGTTTTTAAAAGATATCAAAAAAATTAACTCAGATTTTAAAATATTTTTAGATTTAAAACTTTATGATATTCCAAATACTATGGCTGACGCTGCTGAGTCCATCATGGGACTAGGAGTTGACATGTTTAATGTTCACGCTTCTGCGGGCAAGACAGCCATGAAAGAGGTGATGAGCAGACTCTCCCACTATGAAAAAAGACCAATAGTTTTAGCAGTTACAGCGTTAACCTCTTTTAGCGAAGATGAATTTCAGGCCGTATACGAAAACTCTATAGATAAAAAGGCCGATCAGTTCGCAATAGATGCAAGCGAAAGTGGACTTGATGGAGTAGTTTGCTCAGCTTATGAAAGTAAGTCTATAAAAAATATTACAAACAAAAACTTCATGACACTAACTCCGGGTATCCGACCTTTTGGCGAAGAAGCAGGTGATCAAAAAAGAGTTGCAGATATAGCTTTTGCAAAAAGTGCATCAGTAGACTTCATTGTAGTTGGACGCCCAATTTACAAGGCAGAGAATCCGGCAGAAGTCGTTCAAAAGATTTTAGAGACAATCTAATTTTCTTTTTGAACTTTTAGTAACAAATCTTGAAACTGTTTAGAATACTTATATTGCTTTATCAATTGATTATTCTTCATTTTATACACACCGCTAAAATTTATAAATAAATCTGCTTCTAAGTCTTCCCTTTCTTTTAAAGTTAAAACTCTAAAGCTTAGGTTGTCTAAAATAAGTGGAGATTTATTTTTTTGCTTAAAATAACTAAGAACCATGTGATAACTGCCGGTGAATTTTTCATCTACAGTAGTTATAAACAATTTATTTTTATCAAAACCAATCTTTACAAGAGTAAAGTATTTTATAATAGCATAATCTTCACAGTCCCCATACCCTGTGATTAAAAACTCTTTTGGAGTTTCCCAATAATCTTCCTGATGTTTAGTAAAAGTATCATACTGAGGGAGAAGTTGATTTAAATAAAAGTTTACCTTTAAAAGTTGGTTGGATTTAGATAGTGGCATCAATGATTTGAGTGTTTTTTCATAGTCAACTATTCTATTCTTGGCAATTTTACCATGTTTTTTTTCAATAAAAAGTAATTCATCTTTTGTAAAAGAGGGGTAACTGTTTGCCAACAATGAAACTGAATAAAATATTATAAATAGATTTTGTATTGTTTTTCCTAAGTCTCTATTTAGAGTATTATAGTGAGTTTTTTATATAATCAATGTTTTTCTTGATTTAAGCTACTTATTATGTAAATATACCTATAATTCCCCTCTTCAAATGGACGAGTGGGTGAGCGGCTGAAACCACATCCCTGCTAAGGATGCGTACGGGTAACTGTACCGAGAGTTCGAACCTCTCCTCGTCCACCACGAAGAACCCCTAAATCACGAACTTTTCTAATAGAATTTTTTAGAGGGTGCCATAAACGTACCATTTATGAGCGTATGTTACAGAGAAATTTTCCCTAATTTATCCATATCAACATCTAACTTGCCAGTATAATGATTGCGGTTTACAGTTTCATTTACATGACCCATGACGTCCAATATCCAATCAGGTGGATATGAATATTGTTTTAATAATGTATTGAACGATCTTCTTAAATCGTGAATCGTTCCAGATTCTACACCAGCAAGGATTGCTATCTTTTTAAAAGACACTGTCAATGTATCAGGGGTTTGATATCTAACTCCAGACTGGTTTAAAAAAACAAACTCACTTAGTCCTGTTCTTCTTCTTTGTTCCATTAAAGCACTTCTTGCTTGCTCAAACATCGGAACGTGTCTAATACGGCCTGACTTAGGTAAATCTTCTACCCCATCTCGTATACGAGTGCTTACTGTGATAATCCCATTCTCAAAGTCGATATCTTCTTTCCAGCGCAAAGCTATCATCTCAGAACCTCGAAGCCCAGAAAAGAAGCATAACTGAATATAATTTTTAAACTGACCTTTTGCGGTGCTTATAAGCTTTTTCATATCTAGTTCATAGTAAACCGTTGTTTTTCTTACAGAAATCTTTTTCGGTGCTTTCACTAGAGGCACAGGATTCTTCTTTATGATATCATCATTCATTGCTGTCTGCATAATCAAGTTCATATACGCTCTATGATTAAGTACTGTTTTTGAAGCATATCCACTTTCGTGCTGCCACCTCATGATATCTGTAGATTTAATTAGGTCGATTCTCATCTCTCCAAAAAAATTACATAAATTGTTAAAGACCGTAGTGACATTCTTCTGAGAAAAAGCACTTCTATTTGGAGCTGTTATTTTTAAAACTAGTTCTCCATAAGTTTTAAAAGTAAAACTTTCGCTTTGTTCTGGTTTACATTTTTTCTCATAAAGCTTTCTGTATTCTGAGTCAAAGTGCTTTTCGTACCAGCTCAAAAGTCGTTTATCTTCCTTTTTTCCAGTACTAAATCTCTTTCGCTCACCAAATATATCACTATCTAAAGTGATATACCCATTTTTATTTGTAAAAACACGACTTATCATTTTTTTTCCTTGATATGTCGGTCACTGACAAACATATTTTAGCTTAACTTGCTTTTTTATTTACTAAAGGTAGGGATTCAATGTTTATATACCAGAGTTTCCCTTTCTTCACAAAATCATCAGGTGGTAGATTGTTATAGCACCATTTCCGAAGCCCATCAGTTGTTTCATAGCCTCGTTCTTCTGCATAAAGCTGTGTAATAGGGTGCCATTGTGGAAGTGCTTTATGTAGCGATAAAACTTTGTCAAGTTTACTGTTAAGTTCTTCAAATTTTTCTTCAAACATAATTTTTCCTTTAAATGAATTGTTTTTATACTTTTTGTTGTCAATTACAATGGTGATAGTGGTTTATATTAACGTTATTAATCAAGTCCCCGTATCTATCAAGGGTAATTAATTACCCTCTATAAAGTATCTTCTGTAGTTATTCATTTTTCTTAATATACATACAAAAAAATGCCAATAGCACCGAAAAATAACATAATAGCAATTACTGACCCTACCACCTCAGAACTATGTAGATAATATTTAAGCTGCATACTCTTTAACCAGTATTTAAAATTTTGTATGTCATGTTTCATTTTCTTTTCACCTCTTCTTTTTTTTCACCGCTTACATTGTTATACGGCAAGTCCACTCTATCATCTTCATAAAAAGCTGACTGTGTTGTGTATCCGTACTCTAAAATCACCTTAAATTATTTTGTGACTTTTTTATTACTTTGTCATAGTAGGGTTGATTTTTGTATAAAGTTTCCATTATTCGTTATCTCCCCATCTCTTTTGATTATCTTTATCTATATAATAAGATGCAATAATAACTACCAGTAGTAACACGCCAAGAAATACATTTATAAAGGCATCCATCTTATGTCTCCATCATCTTCAACCGCTGTAAATCAACGGCCATTTGTGCAAGTTCTGATAAGTGCCTTGCAACTTCTTGGATAATTTCTCTCATAAGGTATTTCTCATCCATTTTTTACTTAGACGCTCTTTGACTATAAAGTTCATAATATATTTTCCTTTTATATTCTAGTTAACATGCGAGCATAACACCATGAAATATACACACGCCGTTGCACTCACGGCAGCTCATCCCATATCAGAATCACCGTTCAACGGTTTCTTTTACTACAAGGATTCAGAGCTACATACTCCGATTATCAAACAAAAAAGGGTGAACATTCCATTTTGGTATCGTTTTTCTTTTAGCCAGTTTAGAATTTCTTTCTTTTGTTTCAATGAACTAATGGTAGTATAACTACTATTAATTAAAGCTTAACTATAGTAGTTATACTACCATTAATTGAATTATTGGAATTTATAAAATTAATTTACAGAAGTGGATAAAAGATAGAGGTTAAAATGAAAAAATGATATTTTGAGTTCAAAAGAGGTGATATGGAATTTTAGGCATTAATCGTAACTTGAAAAATACTTTTTTAACGATGCTGTAAAATATAGACTGTTACGAGGTTAAAAAAAGATTACTTTATACAGAAGCTCTTAGTCTTACAACAACATCATCATGATTTTTCTTGGTGATTATATCGACACCAATTTCTTTTGATGCTTCTATTGCTTGGTCAAGTTTTTTTTGATCACTAACTGAGAGGGGAACTAGAACAGGGGAATATATAAACTTATCTTCAATTGTAGAGATTTTGTTGAAGTCGCTTAACATAAAGGCGGATGTTGCAATATTCTCATAGAAGTTTTTTGTATGTGGTGAGGTAATCTGTGCAACAACTCTTGGCATCCCATCTTTTATATATGAGGCATCTACAATATTTGCCATGCCATCAATGTGATGATGGAACATCAAATTTTTATCATTTGTTATTGCTCTTAAACTAGAAATAATTTGCATTTTTCCATATTTTACACTTCTTACACTTGATTTTACTTCTCTCATTTTTTTAAGTGATATAAATTCATTCACGAGGTGTTGGAATGTTGCTTGACCATCTTTACTTGATGTATAAATATTAGGTTGAGATATTTTTAAAACATTAGAAACATTTCCTATGTGTAAATTTCCGTCTTCCAATCTTTCATGAATAAGTGAAATGGAATAATTAATACCTGAGAGCTCTCCTATATCTATACACTTCAATAGGCTTTGCTTAATATCGTTAAGATGAATCATGTGACCATCTTCATAATTCATAACTACGCCAAGATTAAAAAGTTCACCAGTTAAATTATTTGAGTATTGGATAAGAGAATAGTTATAGCTATGTTGTTGAGATGTTTTGTCTATAAACATTCTTTAACCTTTGATAAGATACATTTGTAAAACAATCCGAGTTGTCTAAACATTTGTTTAATATTCTCTCTTTTCTTGTCTGAAACCATTGCAATATCTTACCCAATTCATCATTAGTAACGCTATAAACTTTCTTAATTAGTTCGCATAAATCAGCTATATCTTCATCTTTAATATTGGATAATTTTGCCGAATAGTTTACAACAAAATTATGATTACTATTGTTTACAAGTGAGTATAAAAATTCAATTTGGTTAAATTGATTTGGAGTAGATGGAGTTTTTAAACAATTATAATCATCAATAAGAAAAGGAAGACTTTGCCAAGTTGTATGGTGAAATATTCTGTCAAAATCAATCAAATTATAGACTAGGGCATTTTTTTGTTTAGAAATTAGATGATTTCCTAGATGTCTGTCATAATTTTTTAGGATTTGGTCAAGGGAATAAAGGGAAAAGAAAGTATCTTT
>Ga0316206_1002318_pt1 | contig 13168 bp, 13 predicted proteins | sample 6monthpyrite_MG_FD_204942 | JGI IMG/M metagenome (GOLD analysis project Ga0316206, IMG submission 204942) | Microbial mat bacterial communities from mineral coupon in-situ incubated in ocean water Damariscotta River, Maine, United States -... | ecosystem: Environmental > Aquatic > Marine >...
CCCTGATTAAGTTGTAATAAGTTTCGTATGTTTATTTTGGTACTACCAATTTCCATTGAAATCGTAACGGGAATATCCAGAATGACATCCAGATTAATATCTTCATCAGAAACAGACTTCGCGGTATTTTGCAGCTGATCCATTTCTACTTTTTCAGCCTGTAAAGCTGAACCTGGATCAGCACTTTCCATATCCTGGCTGGCTTCTTCACTCGGAGAGTCCATAGGTGTACCAGCCTCTTCCATTGCTGCAGCCCAGTCATCCATTGAATCATCGGTATCTTCGATGTCATCACTCATGATTATTACCTTCTAAATTTTAAAAATTACTTTTCTAAAAACACAATTTCTTTATCGGCGTTATTATGTTCAACAACTTCAACTATCTGTATCGCTTTACTACCCCGGTGTTCACCCACTTTCCCGCGTAAAACAGGAATATCTTCTGCCCGTAATGTGACCAGCTCTGGCATATTAATCGGTAAAATATCACCTTCTTTTAATTCCAAAACCTTTATAAGAGGAATTTCGACATCGGCTAACTTGCAAGTCATATTCACTTCTGCAAGGTTTATCTCTTCGCGCAAGGAAACAACCCAACGCTCATCTTTATCCGCTATATCACTTGCAATACCTGCATCTAATAAATCCCGAATAGGCTCAACCATTGAATAAGGAATGGTTACCTGAAAATCACCGCCACCACCATCCAATTCAACATGGAAAGTGGAAACAACAACGACTTCTGTTGGACTGACAATATTTGCAAACTGCGGGTTAACTTCCATGCTATTAAATTCAAAATCAACATGCATAACAGGACTCCATGCATCTTTTAAATCTCTAAAGGCATCTTCTAAAACGATACTCACTACACGCTGCTCTGTTGCTGAAAATTCACGCCCTTCAATTTTTGCATGACGACCAATACCACCGTAATAATTATCGACAAGAATAAAAACAAGCTTTGGATCGAAGACACATAATGCAGAACCGCGCAATGGATGAATTTTCACGATATTCAAACTTGTCGGAACAAACATGCTTTGTATATATTCTGAAAATTTTACCATCTGTACACCGCTCACAGAAATTTCAGCTGAGCGGCGAAGCATGTTAAATAAACTTATGCGAAAACTACGCGCAAAGCGTTCATTTATCATTTCAAGTGTTGGTAAACGACCCCGAACAATACGGTCGTGTGCAGCAAAATCAAATTCACGAGCAACGCCATCTTGTAACTCAAGGTCATTTTCTGTTTCTACATCACCATCATCAACACCGTGTAAAAGCGCATCAATTTCATCCTGTGATAACAGTTCATTCGCGGACATCTTTATTCCTTACTGCATAATAAAACTAGTAAAATAAATATTTTCAATAGGACCTTTTACAACATCGTCCCCAGCTGCTGCTTCATTCCCAGCGTCTTCGGCTTTAGCTGCTGGTGCAGTCTGGCCTGCAGATACCACCACTTTATTTATTGTGTTTAATATTCTCTTTTGTAAAGCCAGTTTTCCTGTCTCTTTGCTAAGCTCCTCAAAAGACAAACCACTGAGCAGAACTAAAATATCGTTTCGAATAATCGGGTTATATGTTGATATCGTTTTTAAGGCCGCTTCATCCCTCGTTGCAACTTGTATATCAACCTGCAAATAGCGCACTCTCGAACCCGGGCCAAAATTCACAACAAATTCTGGTATCAAAGTTAAGTAATGTATTGGCAATTTGCTGAGATCAACCTTTTCGCTTTCTTTAGCAGCATCACCATCGTCCCCCCCGAGGAAAAACCAGGCGGCACCGCCACCCAGTAATAAAACAACACCGGCAATTGCGATAATCAATACTAATTTACTTTTTTTAGGCTCTTCGACATCAAGCTCTAGTTCATCTGCCATTTTAAATTCCTTGGTATGCGCGGCTTTACACTCATAATTGACACAAGTATTTATCTTGTTTTACATAATGCAAAACACATACCAGCACTAAAGAATTAGAGTAAAGCCTGTTAAAACAATAAGTTAAAAGATATATTTTTTAGAGTGCCAATGCATTGACGACTTTGCAAAGATACAACCGACAAATTCATGACCTTATGAAAAGACACCCATTGATACCACATAATATTAATTTATAGCCTATATATAGACTATAGAAATGTGAAGGTGAATCGCGAAAAGTAAATACCTTACTTCTCGCAAGCTGAGGAAAAATAATACTAACTAAATGACTTAAAAAGTTGTTCGCGGTAATAACGTAATTCATTGATTGAGTCACGCGTGTCCTCTAAAGCAAGATGCGCACCTGATTTTACAACGCCTTTAGCAATATCCGGGGCCCAACGTTTTGCAAGCTCTTTTAGAGTACTAACATCCAGGTTTCTATATAAAAAAAAGGTTTCCAATTCTGGCATTAAACGCGCCATAAAGCGCCGATCCTGACAGATGCTATTACCGCACATAGGCGATGTGCCTTTAGGTACATATTTGCGTAAAAAATCGAGTGTTTGTTGCTCTGCATCTGATACGCTTAATGTACTTTTCTTTACCCGTTCAGTTAAACCTGAGCCGCCGTGTTGTCTGGTATTCCAGTCATCCATGCCAGACATAATTTCGTCACTTTGGTGGATTGCCAGCATTGGGCCTTCGGCTAACTCATTTAACTCGCTATCCGTCACAATGGTCGCAATTTCAATAATAACGTCACTCTGAGTATCTAACCCTGTCATTTCGAGATCGATCCAGATCAAATTATTTTCGTTTACCATGGTAAAATCACCCTTTATTTATTGTGAATATTACGGAAATGCTGATTCGCCCTATTCGTGTAGTTTTGACTTGATAATCATTCTAGCAAAGGCTAACCTGCCTGCCGATCCTAATATTAAACAATATCGTGGTAATTATGGAAACACTCAGTATTTTATTTGTTCTTGCTTTGCTTTTATCTCTGATTCTTCAACTTTGGCTATCCAATCGTCAGACAAATGAAGTCGCCAGGAATAGAGCGGCCGTACCTGATGCCTTTTCCAAACAAATTACTTTAGAGCAACATCAAAAAGCCGCGGATTATACAAAAGCAAAACTCGCAGTGAATAAAATTGAACTTTTTTATAGTTCCATTTTGCTACTTGCCTGGACATTAGGTGGCGGTTTAAACTGGATGGATACCTTTGTACGTAGCCTAGGTTATAGTGAAATCATCACCGGGCTTTTCGTTATCTTTGGCATTTTACTTATTTCTGCCATTATAGATTTACCCTTTACCCTTTATCGTACATTTAAAATCGAACAACGTTTTGGCTTTAACCGCATGACTGCTGTACAGTTTGTCAAAGATATGCTGATGCAAACAATGCTTACTCTGGTACTCGCTGTGCCTTTAGTCGCTGGAATATTGTGGCTAATGCAGGATGCATCTCCACTTTGGTGGGTTTATGTTTGGGCAACCCTGCTAAGTTTTGGACTTTTAGTCTCATGGATTTTTCCCACTTTTATTGCGCCTCTTTTTAACAAATTTTTACCCCTGGAAGATGCAGTACTTCGCGAACGGATTACGGCACTCATGGATCGCTGTGGTTTTGCCAGCAATGGCATTTTTGTTATGGATGGTTCAAAGCGTTCCAGTCATGGAAACGCTTACTTCACCGGCTTAGGAAAAAATAAACGTATTGTCTTTTTTGATACCTTGCTTGAAACATTAGAGCCTAACGAAGTTGAAGCAGTATTGGCTCATGAACTTGGTCATTTTAAACATCACCACGTTCGCAAGGGTCTTATTTTAAATGCCGTTATTACCCTTGTCGGTCTCGCCATTTTAGCCTGGCTAATTAAGCAAGATGCTTTTTATCACGCACTTGGTGTCAGCCATGCATCAACGTATATGGCATTAATTTTGTTTAGTATGGTCATGCCCTTATTTAGTATTTACCTGCAACCAATAATGTCTTTTCTGAGCCGAAAACATGAGTTTGAAGCGGATGACTTTGCCTCGGAGCAAAGCAAACCCGAAATATTGATCGCAGCATTAGTAAAGCTTTACCGAGATAATGCCAACACACTAACCCCTGATCCATTGTATTCTGCATTTCACGACTCACATCCGCCTGCACCCGTGCGTGTTGCGCATTTATCAGCTAAAATGAGTTAGAATATATACAATTAAGGGGGAGTTAAGAATGCTGAATCGTTTACTTGCTTACTTTAGTCTTATCGCCAGTTTCATTTTTTTAGCGTATCCCGCACATGCCGATATTAACAATGGCAAAGAGTTGCATGATGCAAACTGTACAAGCTGTCATATTGATCTACAGGGTGGTGATGGCACCGGTATTTATACGCGTGAAAACAAGCGAATCGAAACCTATCCTGCCTTAATAAAGCAGGTAAAACGGTGTCGTGATAGCTTAGGCGTGCCCTGGCCAGAAGAACATGTTGATGATGTTGTTGAATACTTAAATAGCACGTTTTATAAATATAAGAAATAGATCCCGTGAGTCAGGATATTTCGAAGCTGCATAAACAACATTGTAAAAATATAGGCGCAGCTCTTCTGTTGACTAAAGAACAACTTAGCACGTACCTTGCTGAATTCCCGCTTTGGTCCCTATCAACAGACGAAAAACAAATATCCCGTCAGTTTAGATTTAACAATTATGATAATACGCTGAATTTCGTTAATGCTGCAGCAGAAATTGCAAAAATTGAAAACCACCATCCTCATATTGAGTTTTCATACAATACATGCACAATCCATTACCAAACACACTCAGCAAATGGTATCACTCTCTATGACTTTATTTGCGCTGCTCACATTGAACAACTTTAATGTATGAGTGAAGTCATACAACATCAAGGCACAGTCATAGCAACGTATCGCCGCTACACCTTAGTTAAAGATAAAAAAAATAGGTTAATACAATGCCAACAACGTAAATCGGTTGGTCAGGTTGTTTGTGGCGATACTGTTTTATGGCAAGAAGAAGGGGTTGGAACAGGTGTTATTACCGCCATTGAACAACGTCACACAATATTACAGCGTCCTGATATCAATGGTAACTTACGTATTATTGCTGCCAACATTGATCAGGTATTTATTGTTGTCGCGAATAAACCGGAACTGAATGAAGGTTTAATTGATCGCTACCTTGTCGCATCAGATAACAGTAACTTAAAGCCGGTTATTTTACTCAATAAAACAGACCTGTTTAGTGAAAAGGAATTTTTCGACTTAAAACAACGCCTGCAACTTTACCAGGATATCGGTTACAGCGTTATTTATACCAGTGCGAAACAAGAGCACGGGCTTAACTCACTAAAAACATGCCTGAAGAACAATAATAATATTTTTGTTGGCCAGTCTGGTGTGGGGAAATCATCGTTAATTAACACACTTCTAAAATCAGATGCACGGATTGGTGATATTTCTGAAGCAACGGGCAAAGGAAAGCATACCACAACCACAGCCTATCTCTATCCATTAGAAAATGAACAAGGTTATATCATCGACTCGCCCGGCGTACGCGAATTTGGCTTAACAAAGCTGTCTGAACAGGATGTTTTTTATGGCTTTACTGAATTCAAAGATTATCTTGGCAATTGTAAATTTAGAAATTGTACTCACAACAATGAGCCTGGTTGCGCTTTATTAAAGGCAGTGGAGGACAATAAAATAAGCCCACAGCGTTGGAAAAGCTGTAAACGAATCATTGAATCACTCAATGAAAAACGGTATTAAACATTTAGGTTTTAACCGGGGTTTTTATTTCTTATTTAATGGTAAAAGCAACACCATTGCCAGGTTTTACTTTGCCTTCATTTTTTCTAATCGAATCTAAAATTTCTTTTTTCATAACAATTATACTAATACGTCTGTTTGTTGCACTACGCGAATTATTTTTTTCAAATAATACCGTGTCGGCTAATCCAACAACACGTCCTACTTGCTGTTCAGGTAAACCACCTCTGACAAGTTGACGACGTGCAGCATTTGCTCGATCAGCAGATAATTCCCAGTTACTATATTGCTTTCTAAGTACTTCACCATCAACCGTTTCATATTCAATAATGCCTTTACCGAAGGCTGATACATCGGTATGTCCCGTAATACTAATTTTATTCTGAGGGTGTTTAGCAAGTGTTTTAGCAACTTCTTGTAAAATGACCCGGGCATACGGTTTTAATTTTTCACTACCAGAAGAAAACATAGGTCGTTTTTCTTTATCAATTATTTGAATACGCAAACCTTCCGGCATTATTTCTAACAATAATTGATCTTTAAACTCTTTAAGTGTTTCACTTTTTTCAATGCTTTCTTTTAAATTAATCAGAAGTTGGTCAAGTAAAACCACCTCTTTAGCCGTTGCGTCAGATGATTCTTTACCGCCATCACCAAGATCTTTTATTGCTTTGGATTTTAAGCTTTCTGCCAATTTTTCTTCTGCTGCAATAATAATTTTTTGTTTTTCATTATCAGATTGTTTGTTAAGCTTTTCACCTTCACCGTGCGGAATTTCTTTAGTCCCCCCTAACTTAATCATGCTCGTACTTGCACCACCGGGGCCGATTAATGGCGAGGGTGCTTTAAACATATCGGAGATGCCACCGCGCATGGCTTCATCAGTAATCCCCAACAGCCAAAGTAATAAGAAAAAAGCCATCATCGCAGTTACAAAATCTGCGTAAGCCACCTTCCATGCACCACCATGATGACCGCCACCCTTGACGATTTTCTTGATGACTATGGGTTGTTTTTTATCGTCTGCCACTTAACCGTCTTTTTTAATTATTAGTATTAACAAAAGTTATTTTTGTCCTTTAACATATTCTTCAAGCTCTATAAAACTTGGTCTTAAATCACTGGTCAACGCTTTACGCCCAAACTCAACCGCAATTTGAGGGGTATACCCGTTCAGCGTCGCAATGATGCACGTTTTTGCACAACCAAATATGAGCCCTTCCTCCTTCGCCTGTTCACCCATAGAGGCTGCCATTGGACCCGCGAAACCATAGCCCATCAAAATCCCCATAAACGTCCCGACCAGTGCAGCACCAACATGATGTCCTAATACTTCCGGCGGTTCACTAATGTAGCCCATAGTGATAACAACCCCCATTACCGCCGCAACAATACCAAAAGCCGGTAAACCATCGGCCATATTTTGTAGTGCGTGACTGGGTGCTTCTGCTTCATGATGATGTGTTTCTAATTCAAGATCCATTAATGCTTCCAATTCAAAGGCATTCATATTACCGCCCACCATTAAGCGTAGGTAATCACAGATGAAGTCGACCAAATGATGGTTATCATAAATTTTGGTTGCAGCCTTAAAAATATCGCTGTCTTGCGGCTCTTCAATATCCGCTTCAAGTGCCATCAAGCCTTCTTTGCGCGCTTTGGAAAAAAGGTTGAACATTAAACCTAATAATTCCATATAGGTCTCTTTTTTATACTTTTGCCCTTTGAATAAACCTAAGATACCCTTGAGCGTACCGAAAACAACCGTAGCAGGATATGCAACAATAAAAGCACCGATCGCACCACCCAAAATAATGAGGATTTCAAAGGGTTGCCACAGGGCACCAAGAACACCACCAGCAAACATGTAGCCTGAAATAATACAAGCACAAGTAATAACAAGCCCAATTATAAATTTCATATTACTTAATAAACCTTAAAATTTGTCTAAAAAATGATCAATCCACAGCAAAACTTCAATATCGCTACAATTTGTATCGACCAATATCGATATTTACTTTAGAAATTTATTCATTCGACCGATATATATTTTAAGTAATTTAATTGTTTTTCAGGCATTCTTAGGTAATTGCACAATAAAAAAGTGGAAAATACAATTTTAATTAAAACTGACGAATATCTTGGGTCATAAATGGTCAATAAAAAACTAAACAAGTGGGTTAAGCTGGCGCAGAACAACTCTATACCAGTGTTGAAGTATACCATTGAGGAACTAAGAAGCCTGTGTCGAAAGGAAGATATTCCCGTCAAAGAAATTACCCACGTTGTTGAACGCGATCCCGGTTTAGTCATACATGTTTTACGTACCGCAAATAACCGTTCAAAAGGGCGTCTATCCAGTGAAATAACGCATGTAAATCAAGCTTTCAGATTAATGGGAACAGATCAGCTCACGAAATTACCCGACGCGCTACCTGCAGTAGGTGATGTGCTCGATCAAAAGTCAAAAACCCGATTACTTGCGACCTTTGACAGGGCCTACCATGCCGCACGATTTGCTACCGATGCCGCGGCGCGACGCAGAGATATGACACCCGATGAGGTTTTTGCTGCCGCTCAATTGCATTTTTTAGGTGAAATGGTGATAGCTATTCACGCCCCTGAACTGCTGGAGCAGATAGCCAGCTTGAAAAAAGAGAAACATATCTCATCAGAGGCGGCTCAAAATATAGTGTTAGGGTTTAGCTTGAACGAACTCACTCTCAAAATTGCCGAAAGCTTAAAATTTCCTTCATTAGTCATTGAGACCTTACATGCGGAAAACGCAAAGTTTCCCAGGGCCTACGGCATCATGCTAGGCGTCCAGCTTGCACGAAATATTTCTTATGAAGGCTGGTTTAGTGAGCACACTTTTAAAATACAAGAAGAAATTGCTGAATGGATGGGTGAGACGGTGAACCAAACGATTGCCAGAACACACGTTATTGCTGCCGAGATAGCACGAGAAATACCACAGTACGATACACCACCACCAGCACGTCTGTTACCACTAATTATAAAAAAAGACGTCAACGATAAAACAGATGAAGAAACTGATACTGCCATTTGCTTAACACCACAACTAGATGTCTTACGAGATGCCGTAAAAATGATGTCATCTGTCACGCCAGAAGACATAACGAGCGATGAATTTATTCAACAAGCAGTGTCAGCAATGTATGACGGCATAGGTCTAAACCGTGTCGCTTTCTATTTATATGATAAGGAAAAAAAGGCGCTACAAAGCCATAGTCTGAAAGGGACTGAAAACGATCCCATCTTCAATCATTTTGAAATTAAGCTTGACAGTAAAAATATTTTTTCTTTATTACTGCAAAAAAACAAAGCTGTTTCGATTAATGAATCAAACCATGAAAAATTTTGGCCTCTTGTGCCTGCTGGCTTTAAAAAAATTATCGCAACGAACTCTTTCGTCGCAATGTCAATTTTCATAAAAAACAAGCCCTACGGAATTTTTTATGCAGACAGACATTCTTCCAGCTGTGAAATAGAAGAAAAAAGTTACAACTTTTTTAAAACACTCTGCATAAACTCGACAAAAGTTCTTGAAAAGTTACTATAATTAAAAAACTTGCCGCCCAGAAAAGGCGTGTGAGAGCGTGCTACTGTTAACATATTCAAGTTCACCACCAACAGGCACACCGTGTGCGATACGGCTCGCGGTAATCTGTCTTGCGTTAACCATTTCACTAATATAATGAGCCGTTGCTTCACCTTCTACTGTGAAATTTGTTGCCAATACCACTTCTTTTATTTCACCTTGATCGAGTCGCCGGGCTAAAATATCTAAGCCAATATCTTCAGGGCCAATCCCATCTAAAGGAGATAAATGTCCCATTAAAACAAAAAACAAGCCTTTGTAACTTGTTGACTGCTCAATCACTTGTACATCTGAAGGTGTTTCAACAATACACAATAATGCTCTTTCCCGTTTTGTACTTACACAGATATCACAAACCGTTTGTTCACTTAAACTACGACATTGTTCGCAGTGTCCCACTTCTTTAACCGCTTTATCCAAAATCATACTTAAATTTTCAGCACCGGAACGATCGCGCTCAAGTAAATGATACGCCATACGCTGTGCAGATTTTGGCCCTACGCCGGGTAAACAACGTAGCGCTTCAATCAATTGATTTACAAGTGGACTGCTGGACATATTTTAAAATGGAAGCTTCATTCCAGCTGGCAAATTTAAACCTGCCGTCATACCCGACATTTTATCAGATGATGTTTTTTCAACCTGACGCACAGCATCATTAACCGCGGCAGCAATTAAATCTTCCAGCATGTCTTTGTCATCAGCGAATAAACTGTCATCAATAGAAACACGTTTAACATCATGCCGACATGTCATTACAACAGAAACCATGCCGCCACCCGATTGACCTGTTACTTCAATATTTGCCATTTCTTCTTGCGCCTTTTGCATATCTTCCTGCATTTTTTGCGCTTGCTTCATCAGATTGCCGATTCCGCCTTTCATAATACTACCTCGTATATTTACTGTTTAATTAATATTTACTTTTATGAATCAATGGGTTGCACAGACTCAATATCAACATGAGCATTAAATGCATCCATAATATTTTTCACATTATCATCATTCACAATTGAATTTTCTGCCTCAGATTGACGCTCTTGTTGTTGCCGGCTGGTTCGTGCCGCCGGTGTTTCTGTTTCAGTTTGTGCTGTCTCAATACTGACTTTGATTTTTACTGAAAAATAATCCGATAATTTTTCCTGTAATTGCTGCTCTCGTTCAGACGTTAACATTGCCGCATGGGAGGGCGCTACCGCCAAATATAATGTTGTATTTTCTACTCTAACAAAGGCACTATGCTCACCAAGTTGCTTTAATATTCCCACAGCATCTAATGATGAAATCACTTCATGCCAGTTGGACAAGCATAATTCTGACAAGTTTATTTTATTTAATGATTTTGTTGTTGAGGCAACCTGCTCTGTTTTAGCTGTCGGCTCTGTTGCTGCCGGCACCGATGCAACAGGTGCTGACGGTTCCTCTACTCGCTGAGATTCAACAGGCTTTGATTTTTCATACGTTTTAGCTTCTGCACTACCCGTTGCTGCAGGTTGCGAAGTATTTGTTTTATTGACCGCGTTTTTAATTGCGCCATCATCAGGGCGAAACGCCAACATGCGCAACAAAACCATTTCAAGACCATTACGTTGATCGGGCGCAAGCGGTAAATCACGGCGACCGTTCAAACCAATTTGATAATACAATTGAATATCTTCGGCACTGAGCATGCTTTGTAATTTTACTAAACGTTCTTCGTCACCCATAGTATATTCATAGGCATCAGGAATTTGTTTTAGTAATGCCATGTAATGTAAACAGGTAATAATTTCTCCGAGCAGAGCAGAATAATCAGGCGCCTGTTGCGCCAGTTCTTGTACCCGTTGAATTAATAATTGTCCGTTATTTTCTGCTAAGGCATCTAGCAAATCATAAACATGATGTTGCTCAATACTGCCTAACATTAAACGTACGTCCGCGTCGTCAACCTTACCATTTGAAAAAGCAATAGCCTGATCCAGCAAGCTTAACGCATCACGCATACTGCCATCTGCGGCACGTGCGAGTTGAAACAGTGCTGCAGATTCAAAAGAGACATCTTCTTTCTCTAATATGTCTTGCAGGTGCGCTTGAATTCGTTCAATGGATATCCGTCTTAAATTAAACTGTAAACAACGTGATAAAATTGTAACCGGTAATTTTTGTGGATCCGTCGTTGCCAATAAAAATTTAACATGGGGGGGTGGCTCTTCTAATGTTTTCAGCAAAGCATTAAAACTATGCCCCGAGAGCATGTGAACTTCATCGATTAGATAGACCTTATAACGACCCCGTGTCGGTGCGTACTGTACGTTATCCAGTAACTCCCGTGTGTCTTCGACCTTAGTACGCGAAGCAGCATCGACTTCAATTAAATCGACAAAACGACCTTCATCAATTTCCTGACAGGTGGCACACTGTCCACAAGGCGTTGCACTAATTCCTTCCTCACAGTTAAGCGATTTCGCAAGAATACGTGCGATCGTTGTTTTACCCACACCCCGAGTCCCGGTGAACAAAAAGGCATGATGTAGTCGCCCGCTGTCCAAAGCATTACTCAAGGCACGCAATACGTGCTCCTGCCCCACCATTTCGGCAAAACCTCGAGGACGCCATTTGCGTGCAAGCACTTGATAGCTCATGTAAATCCCTAAAATCCTAATTTGAAGCGAATATTGTAACTCAAAAAGCCTGATTTTCCTTGCTCAAAATTACAACAAAAAGACAGGAAAAAACAAAATAAATTTAATGCAAGGAAGGAAAAATTAAGGTGGCGACCTAGACAAGCCACACCCCGGCACACAAGTCCACCGCTGTGGCTGCTCCCTTCCAGGCCTGACCAGGTTCACGGTTTATTGTTGCGAGGGGACCCATCTAAGTCACCATAGAGGTACTGCTAAAACGGGCGTGATTATGAAGCTTCATGGTTGATGGGTCAATGTATAGTAAGAATTTGGACATATTTTGAGCAGGCACAAAAAAGAACCGGGGCAGGTTCCTTTTTAGAATTATGGCGGACGACTGTGAAATCGTAGCTTGAGAAGCTAGCCTGGGCTACACAAGAGGTAAAGTAATGCATTAGGGCAACGCCCGTAAGTAGAATAACGCAGCAGCAGTTATCGAGGATTACCGAGAAGAAGGGATTATTCGGGCTGTATCCTCACCCCTCAGGGGCTTGCGGCATTCATCAGTGTTACTCACGAAAAATTGTTCCTGACAATTTTTTCGAACCGCTTTATCTATTTCTCGGGTTCGAATGTGTTTTGAACAGGCAAAAAAAAGAACCAAGCTAAGTTCTTTTTTAAATATGGCGGACGACTGCATGGAGGCAGGAGGTAGAGCAATGCAGGAGCAATTGCCGAGAAGGAGGGATTATTCGGGCTGTGCCCTCACCCCTACGGGGCTGCCTTCGCTACGCTGCGGCATTCATGGATGTTCCACATCCATATCGAACCGCTTTATCTATTTCTCGGGTTCGAATGTGTTTTGAGCAGGCAAAAAAAAGAACCAAGCTAAGTTCTTTTTTAAATATGGCGGAGAAGGAGGGATTATTCGGGCTGTGCCCTCACCCCTACGGGGCTGCCTTCGCTACGCTGCGGCATTCATGGATGTTACACATCCATATCGAACCGCTTTATATATTTCTCGGGTTCGAATGTGTTTTGAACAGGCAAAAAAAAAGAACCGAGCTAGGTTCTTTTTTAGATATGGCGGAGAAGGAGGGATTCGAACCCTCGATGGAGCTATAAACCCCATACTCCCTTAGCAGGGGAGCGCCTTCAGCCGCTCGGCCACTTCTCCAATATTTAACGAGCGCAAGGATACTGAAGGA
>Ga0316206_1002320_pt1 | contig 13157 bp, 21 predicted proteins | sample 6monthpyrite_MG_FD_204942 | JGI IMG/M metagenome (GOLD analysis project Ga0316206, IMG submission 204942) | Microbial mat bacterial communities from mineral coupon in-situ incubated in ocean water Damariscotta River, Maine, United States -... | ecosystem: Environmental > Aquatic > Marine >...
ATTAAGCTAAGATTTTTATGGAGGTGCGGCTTTAGCCGCGCAAATAAAGTGACTATGAAATCAGCTAGTTAATGCGCGACTGAAGTCGCACCTCCAGAGTCATTATCCTTCACTTAATGGTATTGCCCCTGCCCCCCCTTTTTCTAACTTGCGCCTCTATGGCACACTTCCTAGAGCCTCAACGCCTTTGTAACAGGCATTTTTTGTGGAGTGGAGTTTTGGGGTAAAGTGGCGAAGCCCCCCCCCAAAACGGAGCGTAGTAAAAAAAATGTCCTGTTGACAAAATTGTTATGCCTTTTTCGTCTTTTTTAAGCCAAATCCCGGATTTTCTTCTCGGACAAGCATGTCCATGAATTTTGCAAATCGCCTCTGTCTGGTTTCGGGTTTCTTCGCACTTGCTAATCCGTACGCGATGACATAACGACTCGATTTGTTGAGCGTTTCAAAAAATTGTTTCGCCTTCGGCTTGCTCTCCAGTGCTGCCAGGAAATCTGCTGGCACTTTCATTTCACTTGCCGCATAGGCGTTCTCCCACCGGCCGTCCGCTTTGGCGGCACGAATATGCACGAGCCCAGATTCCGTCATCCGGCCCTCGCTTATCAAACGCTCCGCATGTTCTCTGTTCCTTTTTGACCAGTTGCTTCGCGCTTTCCTGGGAGTAATTCGCTGGAAATAGGCTTGGTCATCGATTGACTTCTTGACGCCGTCAATCCAGCCCCAGCACAGTGCCTCAATCACGACATCGTCCCAAGTCACGCTCGGAATACCCGTCTTTTTCTTGAATATCTTCACCCACAGCTCACTTTCTGTAGCGTGATTCACCTTAAGCCACCGGCCGTGATCTTTCGGCGTTGCAAAGGTCATGATTTTCGCTGGATCGGGTTCAGGCATGAAACTAGATTCTCTTCGGCATAACGCTTGCATCAGTTGACGTAAAAGTGGCCGAGGAATCTGGGGACAGTATATTCATTTATCGGACCTGATATATTTATTATGCTATTTACTTTCATAGCCTTCTTTATACTCTTCGGTCGGTTCTGTAGCCTCTACAATGTCTACATAAATACCGTTCGGATCTTTTACAGTAAAATGACGCTGCCCCCAATCTTCTAATCTGAGTTCTAAAGCAATATCTAATGATTTATTAGTCGCATATTTATATGCTAGATCAGCGTCATCCACCTCTAAACTGAATATTAAGCCTTGGCCATTGTAGGCATTTTTAAATATTTCAGGCTGTGTAGGCTGGTTAGGAAGCATAAAGGCTACCTGGATTCCGGAATTAGAGACCAGGTGCAGGTACCACTCATTATGAAACGCAATGTTAAAGCCAAAGTTATTAACATAAAATGTCTTAGCAAGGTTAATATCTTTAACTATGAGCACAGGAAATGAACTGTTTGGATTAATCATTTTAGATTCCTTGACGTTGTAAATAATACTATTTATTGATTCTTTCTCAATATTTCCTTTTCCGTGAGACATCACTGGAACCAACAGGATAAATAGTGAAATAGCTAGAAGTGTATAACTGTATATTTGCTTTTGCATTGTACCTCCTTTGTTATTTTAAAGAATCCTAGTCTATCTAATGGCTACTGACACCGTTCTGTCAGTAGGCAGATTATTTAATTTTTAATTGGGTTTGACATCACAGTCATTTGTTATGTTTTTTCTCATGTCGTTGCCTTAACATTTTTAGAGTGCTTATAATCTTGTCGCTATGTTTGTTTCCATAGTAGGTTGAACCATTACATGTAGATATTCTATTTGAGTCATATTGAAATATAATATAGTCTTGACCAGCCACTATAGCTAAAGAACAATTTATACCGTTATAAACCCTATCGGTTATTGAGCCACCATTTACTGGTGAGCCTTTAAATATTTCTTTTACATTATATACTGCTTTAATGTGATTGCCTTTGAAATAGGGTTCACCACTTCTATTGTTAATAATTTCTTTTGTCGATGTAATGTGGGCAATAAACACCTTTGATGCTTTTTGATACTTTTGTGTAGTAGTGCCTTTTTTACAACTACAAGCATACGCATTAAGTGATGCAGCTTGAGCAAGTAAAAATATAATAATTGTAATTTCTTTCATTTTTTATCTGGCATAACGTCGCAATAAAAGGCGAGCGTTAGCGAGACCAGCCCACGTTTTTCTGTGGGCGGTTTTTAATTGCTTTGTTATAGGCTTTAGCATGCCAAGACCCTATTTATTTGTTTTACAATATTATCCCGTACATTTTGTTTTTTAAATACAGTAGGTATATGCAATAGAAACTTAGACCATTTGAAATTTTCTGTTTTTCTTTCATTTGAGGCAATGTAATCACGTAATTCCACTGCTGATTCGTGATTAAATGCCCACAGGACCTCACCTTTGTAATTGATGGAATAAAATGCGTCTGATGGCCATTGTAAGATATAGGGCTTTCTCGTTTGGCAGTGAGTACAACTAAATGCACCTAGATCAAGGCTGTGATTTCTAGTTAAGTACTTTGAATGATTCCAGTTTTCTGGGGCATACCCTTCGGGTAAATCCCTAATTGCAGCAGTCGAACCACCATGTAAATTTGCGTAGTATGTAGCACCGTGCCAGTTATGACCGCAGGAATCTTTAAATAGGTAATACTCAAACAGGTCACTTTTCTCAAAGAAAGGTACATCCTTTTTGAGTACTATCTTCACAACCTCAGCAAATTCGAATACCGAATGCTCGGCACATGCCGGACATTTGATGTCGACTTTGTGAGGCATTGGATTCCAATCATACGTTCCGGTCATCTGACTTCCTTTAAGCTATAAGTTTGATTGAGGGACGCGGCGCGCCTTACCGCCACGTCCCTCTCGAACCATTTGTTAAGCTTAAAACGCACTAAGCTTGACCATCAGTTTGTTATTCTTAACTTCTATTGACTCTAGTACCGATTTAGCTAGCTTATGCTTCAAGTTTTTGTCATTTAGTTTATATACCGGCTTTTTCGCTAAGTAAGTACTAGCAGTGGTTTGCGCTAGTTCTTTTACTTTGGGCATTAACTTTGGTGGAATGCTATTAGATTCGAGGCTGATAATTTCAGGGTTATGGAAGTAAAACTCGTGATTCTCTGCATTGTAACTAAGTGAACCATTAAATTTTGCTTTGCCTTCTGCTTTTATTCCACCTGGGGCGATTACTTCAATATTAGAGAAGACTCCAATTTTGTTATTACCAACTGATAGGTCAACCTCAGGTTGAGAAAGTACTACTTTTACGAATAGCTTCTTTTTCTCCATAGGCATAAGTGCCTCCACCTTAGTCTGTAACTCCGATTCCGTAATTTCGAGAGTGTAGGAAATGGCATATGTAATTGGAGAAATTAGGAGTAGTAATATTCCGAATATTATTTTTTTCAATTTTTTCTTCCTTTAGCCTAACGAGACTGTAGAAAAACCTCCAGCCTAAATTTTGGTTATAAATTAGCCTACGAAATAGGCCTGTTTTTTAATTTCTGTATCTACCTTTATACTGCAAAAAATATTCTATGCAACTATGAGAGTCTGTTTCTAGTATAAAAAAAACCTCGGAGGTTTTTCTACAGCCTCAACGCCAAGTTAAGCGGCGAGCCGCTTTTTTTACTCGTCCGAGCTGTGCGCTTTTTTGTACAGCGACTTCAACGTTTCGTTATGCATTATTTGAAGCATTCTTCTTGGACATTTGTCTCACTTGTTTTTAAGCAATTGACTATATCTACTAGTTCTTTAGCGCTTCTATTATGCATTCTATCTAAGTTAAAATTAGATTCTGTTCCATACCAAGATAGAGATTTAGTAAATATTTCTGATTCCTTTTCACCAAGTGAATTTTGTACTTCAGCGATATTTGTATAACTACTATTTGGGCCGTAATTAATAGTAGGACCACCAGATTTCAATATGTTCTCTATTGACTCATAACTTGGGTGCTCATCTTGAGAACACCCGAGAACCAACGCTGTAAAAATAAAAAATAAGATCTTTAACATGGGTATTTCTCAATTTATTGGCCAAAACCACACAGTTGCATCAGAATAATGCCTGCCATTTCTAAAAGCAAACTCAAACCATGAGCTGTATCTGGTAAGCCTGCTTCCATTCCATAGATCAATATGGTCACCTTGATTTCCAGGCCCATAATAATCTTTAAAGAAAATGATTCCTTTTTTACCTTTTATTTGAGTAAAACCATTTACGCCTTCAAATGTAATGAGTTGTTTTACAGGTGAAAAAGGGGATTTTAGCCAATTTGCAAGTTCTTCAGCACGTAGAATATGTGCTGGAGTATGCTTATACCAGCACTTTGCACCCTTAAAAGAAGATAAATTAACACCTGATTTTGCTAATGCTTGTCCGAGCCGTATTGCACATTGATTTTCAAATGCTTTTTTGCCATTTATTTGGCATGGTACATCATCAATCAAAGACTCTACAGTTGGATGATTATTCCATAACTTTTCGAATTTCAATTTAATCTCCTTATATTTATTGCATAACGCTTAACATAAACGAAAAAATTCAGTTGGCTATAATTTTTGAGACACGAAAAAAGCCAACTGTATTTTTTCGGTTTGATGTTCTTGTTATGTCTTTAACTCTAATACCATTAGTTTCGCACTATGACCATAACTTGGACAAATTACCGCATTAGGTATATGTAAAAAGCCAAACTTATCCCAAAAAGCACTTGAATTTTGAACGGCCACCAATAGTATTTTCTTGAACCCCTGGATTTTAGCCGTATCAATTAGGTTTTCCACTAATTTTTTAGCTATACCTTTACCTCTTGCTTCGTGAGCTAAAGCTAGATCATGTAAGTATAAATTTACACTACCAGTTACAGGGGATATTTCATGTAATTTTGGTGGTGTTTCACTTGGCCACGGATGTGCCAATAAGTAAGCTGAAATAACGTTGTTGTTTTCTAGATATATAGCACAAGTTTTAGGTGATGAAAGCCACTTACTTTTTAGAATATCTACATCTTCAGTCGGAATTTCTACATAAGCCTCTTCTTGAATTTTTAAAATTTCAATCCAGGAATTTTCAGTTATTAAACTAATAGACATGACTTAACCTCTGAGACATAACGCCAAGTTAAACGGCCAAGCTGGCTGTTTAGCCTGGTCCGAGTGTGTACTGCTTTTTGCACACACGATCTATCCTTATTCGTTATACGTAAACCTTTAGCTAAGAAGCCATGATCTTAAGTGCTGCGTAAGGTGCTATGTTAAGAATTATTATGGCCAGCTTAAAATTACCTAAATAGTTAAAATAAACTTCATCTAGTTTTTCAACTGATATACCAGATAATTTAGAATGTATATTTTTAACAGGTTCTCTTAGAATAGTTAGCATAATGGCTGTAAATAAATACACGCCTAAGTTGATTACAGTACACCAGCCTAGAAAAGTTGTGATTGTTTGTATATTTTCCATTTCTATCTCCTATTAATTTTCGTACAACGCCGCAATAAAAGGCGAGCGTTAGCGAGTCCAGCCCACGCCTTTTGTGGGCGGTTTTTAATTGCCTTGTTAGCCATTACTTCCCATATTTACGATGATATACACCTTTTCTGTCATCATGAAAAATGTAAGACAACTTAACGTTTGCGCCAAAAACCTCATGCAATTCTAAACCACATATATCAAAACCAAGTTTTAGCTTTGGAATTAAAACCGCTCTATTTGTACCTAAGTGGTGACTTGTAACTTTTTCATAACCAATATTTCTTAGGTACTCTAAAAACACTTTCAAAAATGCAGTGTAAATTCCTTTATTCTGGTACTCCTTTAAAAATCCAGTATTTCGCATATAGAAAGTAATTTGGGCCTCTGTCTCACCAAACATCCAACCGATAGGAATGTTGGCCTTATTAAAGAACAAAATATATTCAGAATGCAGTAAGTTATAGCGATTTTTCAGCGGAGCTAGCTTGGTAGCTCTGTTTTTCCTCCCCTCACTTAAAGAAACTTCAGAAAAACTACCATCTGGGAAAACATCATTTATATGCTTATTGAACACCTGAAACAACTCATCAGAATTCACCCGCTTTGCGGTGACATTATCAGGCAAACTCATAGGGAAGAACTTTTCTTGGTTATTCTTTAAAACTTCATCCAGTGCATCATTGATTTTCATAGCGATTGATTTCTAGTTTTTCTGGCTAGACATAATGATCCCCCTGTCTCAAGGGTGCCGATCTGCGTCCTACGTGGGTTAGCTACCAAAGCAGCCAGTGCCATAATATGAAAGTGTAACCCTTCATTAACAGGCTCGGAGATCGACATGACACAAACTAATATACTTTTTATCGGCATGGACGTCCACAAAGAATCCATCGTTATTTCATTAGCAGATGATGATAGAAGTGAAGTTCTTCGCTATAGCCCTAATGGAATCTGGGTGTCTTTGTTATTGTTACAAGAAATGCGCGAAGCTACGAATAAGCTCTGGGTGCTGGAAAGTAATTTCTTTAAGGAAAATATACAAAAACAGTTAAGTCGACGGGTAACCGCTTTACCTCGGGGAGGGATCATAAGTCGAAAAATTTTCGAGAAGAGCCTGGATCAATCGAGTCTGACCCCAACGCCATTAAGTTAAGATTTTTTATGCCGGTGCGGCTTTAGCCGCGCAAATAAAGTGACTATGAAATCAGCTAGTTTATGCGCGACTGAAGTCGCACCTCCAGAGTGATTACCCTTAACTTAATGGCATTGAGTCTGGCCCCTTTGATTTGTACCGTCTTGTTATACATTTTTTGGCGCAAACATAATAATTGCCATACCGATTAACGCAACTGTGCCCCCAAAAATATCCCAGGTGGTGGGCTTGATTCCATCCACACCCCAGAGCCACAGAATGGCGACAAATACGTAAACGCCACCGTACGCGGCATAAACTCTTCCCGCCGCTGTTGGATGAAGCGAGAGCAACCATGCGAAAAGTGCCAAGCTCAAAACGGCTGGAATAAGTAACCAGACACTTTTTCCTTCTTTGAGCCACAGATACGGAAGGTAGCAACCAACGATTTCTGCCACTGCAGTAATTAAGAATAAGGTTATTGTTTTTAGTTCAAACAAGTGGAAGCCTCGCTAGTATTGGTTTGAATGTATAACGTTCAGTTCAGCTGTCCGAAAAGTTACGTGGCTTTTTGGGTCAGACTGCAGTGCCTTGTTAGCGGCTTTTGCATTGAGGGTATGTTTTAAATGTTTTAGACTTAGTAAATCTAATTTCAGTAGTGTCTGATATAACTGCAGGCACCAAAAGATATATTAAGCCTGCAGCATGAGCCTGTTGTTTATAAGCTACATTACCATTAACATCCAGAGCGAGTGCAGTTTCTGTTATAGAGGGACCAACTAATGGGTCGCCTGCACCTCTTGTTAATAAGTCAATGTTACTGAATAGTACAATCTTCCCTTCATCAATTTCAAAATCAATGCCTAGCTCATATCTTTTTTCGTAAGCGATGCATGATGAAGTAATTGCACTAACAAGTATAAAGTTTTTATTTGACGTCACTTTTAAAAACTTTATATCATAATGATCTAATGATGATTTGTTTTTTATTAAATTAATTGGGTTATTACCCCAAATTATGATAGATAAAAGGCCACCAGGGTCACCTGCATTGTTATACAGCCCTGTTATTTTCTGAAGCTCAGTAGTGGTAGTGATAGGTGCTTGGTTGTTTGGTCCTGAATAGGAAACACATGAGCATAATACTACTACAGTTAAAGATAATAAATATGTTTTCATTTTCTATTGTACCGTTAACGTTTTTAATAACAGGCGCGTGGCTTTATGCGCGACCTGCGTGTGTAACACGCGAAGTTAATTTTCTTGTTAGCTCTTTTATTAATGAATATTGAGTATAATACCAATTGCCACCATAAAAACTAACATATTCATAACGAATGCTGGTGTTGGTACAGCTAGCATAAGATTTTCTGGATGCTCTTTAATGGTTTGCCATGAGAATGTCAGGAAGTGTTGAGAATATAAATTTATGATATATGAAAGTAAGGGTTTTATTTTTGTATTAAAAAACATGCCTAGTAATGCGAGAAACTGAACTTCTAACAACATTAGGAACATTTCCAAACCAACAGCATCAATAAAAAATGCAAGTTGCACAGTTTCTGGATTAAGAACAATAAGCACAACGACAATTGCCGTTAAATATTTCCAAATTTTATTTTTCCAGTTCATGTGCTCATGCCTGTTTTTATAGAGCTAACGCCTTGCTAATGGGCAGCGTTGCGGCGAAGCCGCGTCTTTAGCTGACCAGCCGCAGGCGTTCATTTAGCAACTTGTTATGCCTTACACCCTCTATGAAGTTGTAAAGCTCATTATTGTTAGTGATAGTAATACTGCTATTTTCTTTTATGTCATTGATAATACTTGGCTTTGCCAATTTATTAAACTGCCAGATTAATTTTATAAGCCTATGAATTATTTTTATTTCAGGGCAGTTTTTGGGAAGTTCCGGCCTTGATGAAAATAAGTACTTCAATGAACGTAAAACTCCCCGTTTTAGACAAGTGCTCCGAGAAAAGTCTAGAAAGACAATGTAATCTGCCGATTTTCTAGCAGCTAACGACACTCCCTCAATTATCCATTCGGGCTTGCTTGTTAATGTTTGTTCTAAATAAGCTCTCTCTTCTTTAGGAGTTACGTCCCAGCTTTCTTTCCAGACAATATTGTCTAAGCCAAATACATTAATATCCAGTATTTCTCCCAACTCTTTTGCAAGGGTTGTTTTACCACTTCCTGCATTACCTGTTATATGTATGCGCATAGTTGATTTATTAAGAGGCATAACGCTGAGTTCAGCTGACCGTAACATGGGTTGGATTTTGTGGCAATATGAGCGAAACGAGCTACAAAAGGCGAGACATGTTACGGGTCAGACTGCAACGACTTGTTAAGTACTTCAATGTCAGGTCGTTCATCATATTTTTCTCCCTCACTACAAATAGTGTCCCAGTTGGCTTTTGAGCCAGTATATAAATGTGCAGCTATTTTTGAATTGCTGTGAGCATCAAATAACCCAGCAGGAACACAATATATTTCAGTGTCATTGATAATGTTGGGAACTGGTGAACCACAGACAGAGCAAAAATTTGAGCGAAACCCAGAACTATGTGAGTATTTAGTTATATTTTTCTCACCTGAGAGCCATTTAAAATTATTTTTAATTACGAATGTAGCTGTATTTGATGATGTTCCTGTTGCCTTTCTACACAATGAACAATGACATTGATAAAGGTTTGGGAGTGTCCCTTCAATTAAAAATTTCACCTCGCCACATAGGCATTTCCCTTTCATGTTGATTGTATTCCTTTATACACTAAACGCAGAATTAAACGGCACCGCTTTTTGCGGCGTCCGAGCAGGGCGGGTTTTTGCCCTGCGGTTTTAAATGACTTGTTATGTGTGCTTTTCATTTAAAATTGGGTGATATTTTTCTAGGCATTTTTTGAAGCTCTTCAATGACCATTTTCGGGCCAGTTACTCGGATCTGGACTGGAAAGGATTCCATAACGATTACGTTCCTAAGTACACCCTTTTTCTCTAAGTCCCGAACCCTTTCTAAAACTGGATCAGGATGTTCAGCACTACCAATTATAAGCACATCATGCAATTCTTCAGCTATTGGCAGATCGCTAGCATAAACTAATGTACCTCCAGATAAACCCAGAGATAATAGAAATAAGATGCCAGCATACTTTAATTTATTAATCATATTGTCAGCCGTATTACACATAACGCCTACATCAGCGATTGCCGAAAGTGGCGATTTTTTGTGTGATAATCGAGCGGTAGCGAGTAACACAACAAAATGACGCTTTCGGCAATCCGCTGGATGCTCTTGTTGAACAAAGCCGCAAAGCGGCAGAAAAACCCAACACCCTGCATCTATAATTTCCTTTACCCACTTTTGGGTTAATTCAAAGGAAAGTGTACCATGAAACCAAAAGATAAAAAGCGTTACGAGCACCACTACCAGCAACTGCTTAAATGCCTTAAATTGCAGGGTAAAGCTGATGTCACCATTGACTCATACTCACGCGCATTTAGACGTGTCTCAGAGCACTTTGATTGTTTACCGGAAAAACTCACACAAGATAATTTAAAAGATTACTTTGCCGCGCTAGTTGAGAGCCACTCCTGGAGTACAGTAAAAATAGACCGCTTAGGATTACAGTTTTACTGGCGTCACGTATTAAATATTGAGTGGCAATGGATCAATATAGTGAAACTGCCCAAAATTAAAACCCTACCGGATATTTTAACCGTGAATGAAATTGAATGCATGATTGCCAGCGCCCGCAAGCTGCGTTATCGCGTTTTTGTTTTACTCACCTACTCGTTGGGCTTGCGCCTCGAAGAGGCGCTTGCCTTACAAGTGGGTGATATTGATGCAGAAAAAATGCAGGTACACATTCGACGAGGTAAAGGGTCTAAAGATAGATTATTACCTTTACCGGATTTAACGCTACACGCACTGCGCACACTTTGGTCCTCACATCGCCACGACACGTTATTGTTTTCCAGCCCACCTAAAAAATCACAAACAATAACAGACATAAATAAACACATGGATCGAGGTGGCACACAAAAAGCCGTACGTGAAATTATCTCAAGCTGTAAGATTAAAAAAAAGTATCGGTGCACAGTCTGCGCCACAGCTTCGCCACCCACTTACTTGAACGCGGCCTAAGCCTTCGCCACATACAGCACTTACTGGGTCACGCCAGCCCGACCACCACCGCGCGCTACGCGCACATCACCGAGTTCGCCGAGAAAGACACCCGCCGTACACTCAATAACTTGATTAATGAAATCGACGTTGATTTAAGCCGTGGTGAAGATGATGAATAACACCTCACTTAAACACATTATCAAGCAATACAAACCCGCTTTAATCGCAACGCGATCCAATCAAATAAAACCCCATCAATGGCAAGCCCTGCACGCGATTGAGCGTTGTCGAACGCCCAAGTCAGGTCAACTCTATGTACAGTGCCAGAACTGCACTCACGCGCATTGGTCGCCGCTGTCCTGCGGACACCGCCATTGTCCGAACTGTCAAAATCACGAGGTGAATCAGTGGCTCGATCGACAACAACAAAAACTGTTGCCCGTGGATTATTACATGGTGACCTTCACCTTACCGGCAGAACTAAGGCTGCTTGCATGGAAACATCAAAAATTAATCTATTCACTGTTTTTTCAGTGTGTCAGCAGTACCCTAAAAAGTTTCGGACTCAATCCAGATAAGCTAGATGGTGATATTGGATTAACCGTCGTGCTTCACACCCACAGCAGACGCCTGGATTATCATCCGCATATTCATGTCGTGATACCGGGCGGTGGTATTAATAAAACGCGCAACCAATGGAAAAAGTTAAAAGGCAAATACCTGTTTAATGAATTTGCATTAGCAAAGGTCTTTAGAGCCCGTTTTTTAACCTCACTTAAAGAAAACAGTTTATGCGTCCCGCATAAACTTCCCGAAAAGTGGGTTACCAATGTACAAAACGTCGGTAAAGGATTGCCGGCATTAAAGTATTTATCCCGTTATCTATATCGTGGCGTCATCAGTGAAAAAAATATCGTCAAAAATAAAAATGGAACTATCACCTTTAAGTACATCGACAGCACTACAAAAAAACCAGCCTACAGAACCTTAAAAGGAGAAGAGTTTTTATACTTAATGCTAAAGCATGTATTACCGACGGGTTTTAGGCGTGTTAGAGATTATGGTTTTTTGCACGCCAACGCAAAGCAACTACTCAAACTCGTTCAACTTATATTACAGGTGAAACTTAAAGATAAACCACTGCGCCCCAGAGCGAAGTTTATTTGTGCTCTATGTCAGTCGGAGATGAATATCAGAATCATCCAGCACGCATCACGATCGGGTTAGCGTGGAGGCGTACTAAAAACAAAACATAAAATCTAAAACAGGAGATAAACACACATATGAATTGAGTTTTTTAAAAAGCTGTGAGACACAGCAGACCCCGTACGCCTATCAAAAAGAGCCCTTTAAAAAAGGGCTCGCATCGGAGTTAAATTAAAATAGATATTTGCTTATAAGAAGCGCTGGAAGTTGGGCTTGTCCAACAACCGGATAAGATCGTGGATCGCTTCGCTCTCACGATCTATCCTTGTTCGTTATGCATTTTTAATAGTTACCACTTGGATAATGTGTTTCAAGTAATTCTGTGCTTACACCCAACTCACTTTGTAACGCACCTTGGGTATATTTTATGTTATTTATTTTTCTATGGTGTTTAAATTGACTCTTAGATAGTGACATTGCGTATGCGTACTCTTCATATTCACCATTTAACTCTAAGAATATTAGTGCATCATGCACTTCATTGTATTCTAGATTTATCGATTTCCCATACTTTTCTTTTAAATAAGGCCTGAGTACTTTCAAAAACGCCTTAAATCGCTTTCTTTTTAAAAACCATTTACTTATAAATTTCATTTCTATTTTGCATAACGTTTGAGTTAACCAGGAGGCGCGTTTTTTGCGCCTATCTGGTTTAACGATTAGTTATGTTTTACCTCTACTATACTTTTTTCAAGCACTTCTTCGAGCGCCTCTCCACCATAGGACTGAATAACTTGAAGTGCATCAAGTTCGATATCGGTTGTGCTATGATGACGGGAGCGAAGATACCCTTTACCCAGATATAAAATTAATGAGTTCCCAATTTCCCGGGCGACTTCAAGTACTAGTTCTTCTGGTACCTCACTATCTAGTTTTTCTCGATCTTGGTTTTCAACTAAATTATCTATATTACCAAACCATTCGCCATACGGTGATTTCCATCGTTCAAAATTAAGCGTTGCACCAAGCTGTTTTTCGTAATCTCTAAACGCAGAGGTTAACTCCCAGAATTTCATAGCTTCTTTCCTAATGATACATAACGACTAAGCTGTGCGGTGCAAACGAAGCGCAGCGTAGTTTGCATCCGAACGAACGCTTTGTTATATGCGCTACTCATTAACCAAATGAATAGTATTTGATGGACTGCTCAACCAAAAACCATTGAAGCTAGGTGGCAGAGGCTCTATCTCATTTCTAACTGCACATCCCTGCTCCTCA
>Ga0316206_1002321_pt1 | contig 13138 bp, 8 predicted proteins | sample 6monthpyrite_MG_FD_204942 | JGI IMG/M metagenome (GOLD analysis project Ga0316206, IMG submission 204942) | Microbial mat bacterial communities from mineral coupon in-situ incubated in ocean water Damariscotta River, Maine, United States -... | ecosystem: Environmental > Aquatic > Marine >...
CCAGCAACATGGGACATTGAGCCCGAAGAGGTGAATGGCTTCGAGCCGTCAACCGAGCGCGATCTACATTTCAGAAGGAGCTAGGTGAACTAGTCCTTGACAGCTATCCGTTTAGAGGTGGCTCTGTACCTGCTACCGCTTCTGCCAGCCCTCGCCGTTGGCGCGGATCTCCTCGACGCTGCGCTCTTGGTAGCGCTGGCGTTCGGTGCTGCCGTCTAGCTGGATGCTGACGATGCGGGCATCGCTGCCGAGGTACTTGCGGGTCAGCTCGATCCAGCGCTCGCGGGTGAGGGCGCGGACGGCCTCGATGTCTTTCTCGCGGTTCTGGAAGTCACCCTTATAGGTGTAAGCCAGAGCGGTGTTGCGGGCGAGCTCGGCCGCGAACGTGGTGCTCTTCTGCGCGAGGCCCGCGATCGCGGCGTCGCGGTTGGCCGCGAAGTCTTCATCGGAGAGCTCGTCCAAGCCCTCGAGGAAGTTCGCGATGTTGGCGATGAAGCGGCCGCGCAGCGAGTCCGTCGAGACGACGCTCGACTGCGACAGCGCAAACATGATCGGCAGGGCCTCGATGTCAAAGCCAAACGCCTGCACGATGTAACCGGTCTGCTGCAGCGTGCGCAGGTCGCCGTAGAAAGCGGGAGGGAAGATCTTCGTCAAGACGGTCAGGGCCGCCAGCTCTTCGCGGTCGGCCGGCTCGCCCTGAATCAGCATCAAAGCCACGCTGTCCTGCGCGTCAATCGACTGGCGAAGGATCGTGTCGTTGCCCTTCGCGAACTTCAAGGCGCGCCCGTTGTAGCGCTCGTCCTCGGGGATGATCCTCGCCGGCGCGACGCCCGCGACGAGCGAGTCCACCATCGCCTTGACGCCGCCCTCGGTCATGTTGCCGTAGACAAACGCGCGCACGCGCACGGCCTCAAACACGCGCCCAAAGTAGTCGTTCAGGTCCGAGTAGGTCAGCCCGGCAAGAGCCTCTGCCTGCTGCGCGGGCGTGAAGTGCACTTCGCGGATCACCTGGCGGAACAGCTCGAAAGCCTGGTCCGTCGGCGGCGCCTTGGGGAAGTTGGCGAGGCCCATCGCGTACTGCTCTTTGACCACGTTGAACTGCGCCTCGTCGATGCGCAGTTCGGTCATGAACGGCACCACGAAGTCGGCCAGCGCCGGCATCTTGTCCGAGAAGCCGCCCGCAACCAGCGTGATCCCGCGCCGCTCGTTGGTCAAGCCAAAGCTCACGCCCGCCTCGTTCAGCGGATAGCTGTACGGGTTCATCGCCAGCTGCACCGCGCTCGCGTACAGGTTGCCCAGCACGAAATCGCGCGCGCTCTTGGAGTTCTTGTCGTTGTAGAAGATGACCTCGAGCGCGGCCTTCGGCTGATGGAACAGCGTGTCGTGGCGCAACCACACATCGCCGTACTCGGCCTCTTCGTGCCACGGGGTCTCGGCGTATGTCGTCTCGACCAGATCGAAGTTCGACGGGATGAATGGGTTTGGCGGCGGCACGATGACGCCATCGGCGGGCTGCGCGGTCTGCAGCTTGGTGATCAGCTCGCCACCCAGAGGTGTGACGGCGAAGTCCGTCTGATAGAAGGGCTCGACTTGATCGGTCTTGCGATCGTTCGCATAGACAAGCACCATCGCGTTCTCGGGCGTGAGGTCCGCCAGGACCTCGCGGACAGACTCCTCGTTGGGTGCCGGCAGCAAGTAGACGCTGGGCAGCAAGTTTTCATACGGGTAGAGCTCCATCAGCGAAGCGCGCAGGCGCGCCTCGGCCATGGGGTCGTCGCGCTCGCGATAGCGGAAGCCGATCTCGGACATGCTCTGGCGCTCGTCGAAGAGGTACTGCGGGATCTCGGGCAGCGCGCGCAGGTAGTTGATCATGCCGAAGACGCGCTCAAGCACGACGTCCAGCTTGCTCATGCCTTCGGGTGTCAGCGTCAGAGTCATGTTGAAAAAACCCTGACGGCCCAGACGTTGCGCACCGGCGGAGAGCCCCGTCGCGAGGCCCTCTTGCTTCAGGTTCTGCAGCAGACTCTCCTTGCCCTCGTGGCCAAGGATGCCACCCAAGATGCCGCTCGGTTTGCTGCGCCAGTCGAACGTCGACTCGGGCAGCTCGAAGCGGATCCACATCTGGTGCACGTCCGTCAACGACTTCACCTCGACCAGCTTGCCAAGCAGCGCCTCGCCTTGCAGCGGCACGTCCACGGCCAGCGCCTCGCGGTTCAAGTTCGGCACATCGGAGAATTTCTCGCGCACCCAGGCTTCGACCTGATCTGCCGAGAAGGGCGACACGATGGCCAAGTGCATCAAGTTCGACGAGTACTTCTCTTCATAAAACGCCCGCAGCTGTTCGTTCTTCACGCCGGCGAGCGTTTGACTGTTGCCGGTTGAGAAGCTGCAGTTCGGGTTCTCCGGATCCAAGAGCGAGCGCCAGACCTGACGCGCGCGCCAGAACTCGCTCTCGAGGTTCTTCGAGTGCTCCGAGTCCACCGCGTTGACCTCGCGCGCGGAAAGCGCGTCCGTCATCAGCGGGTCGATGAAGAAGCGCGAGAAGCGATCCAGCGCTCCTTCGAACGCGTCGTTAGGCACCTGGAAGTGATAGTTCGTCTCGTTCTCGGCCGTGTAGGCGTTCGAGGTCCCGTCGCTCTGCGCCAAGTAGTCCTTGTAGTCGGCGGGATCGGGGTACTTGCCGGTCCCGAGGAACAGCATGTGCTCCAGGAAGTGCGCGAGGCCATCCACCCCACCGTTGTCCATCGAGCCGACGTTCACCGACAGCGCGGCGGCGCTGCGGTCCAGTCCGGGGTCGGTCTCGACCAGCACCTCGATGCCGTTCTCAAGTTGAAAAGTGTGCGTCGTGACGCTCGCGTCTTGGGCGAACACGGGGGCCGCCGCGAACACCGCGGAGGCAAGAATCGAGACAAGGCAAATCGGTCGCATGGGTTTCTCCAAAGTGAAACCAGGGTGGGGTCCGGCGCGCACGGTGCTCCGGGTCGCCAGGAAGATAGGTCCTATTTTGGATTGCCGCTATGGACTGATGGGTCTTTTGACAAGCAAGTCACGCGAAGAGCCCCGGTCTTGCCCTTGTACGCGGGCCCGCCTCGGCCCAAGGAGAAGGTGAGAGTTTCTACCCGCCGCTTCTCTTAACCCGAGCCTGTCATGCCCCGTCCAGCCCTTCGTGCGGCCATGCCGATCGCCGCGTTGCTGCCTCTCTTGACCCTGTGCCTTCCGACTGCTGGCCAGTCGAACCTGGATGTGACAACGCGCATCAGCGAGGCCACGGCCGGCGCGCAGCCGGACAGCGTCAGCTGGAACGAGCGCATCTCTCGGGACGGGCGCTTTGTGGTCTTCACGAGCCACGCCTCGAACCTGGTGCCCGGCGACACGAACAACGTGTGGGACGTGTTCCTGCGCGATCGATTGCTGGGCACGACCGAGCGCGTCAGCCTCGACAGCTTGGGCAACCAGCTGGCCTCTTTCAGCGACTCCGGCAGCGTGTCTGCGGACGGACGCTTCGTGCTGTTTGGCTCGGCGGATCCGAACGTGACGCCCGGCGACACGGACACGGCCAACGACGGGTTCCTGCGCGACCGCCTGATGGGCACGGTCACGCGCGTAACAAAGACGTGGACCGGAGCCGAGTTCTCCAGCACGGCCTACGACCTCGTCATGACCCCCGATGCGCGCTTCATCGCGTGGACGGCGCAAGGCACGGACCTTGTCCCGGGCATCACGAACGTGGTCAGCGATGTCTTCGTACGCGACCGCTTGCTGGGCACGCTCGAGCGCGTCAGCGTCAGCACCTTGGGCACCGAGGCCAACCTCGCCGTCGGGCGACCCTCGATCTCGGACGACGGGCGCTTTGTCACCTTCGTCACCAAGTCCACGACGCTGGACCCGACCGACTTCGATGTGAAGATGGACGTCTTCCTGCGCGACCGCACGGCGGGCACCACCGAGTCGATCAGTGACGGACTAAGCGGCGCACCCAGCGATGGCGCCTGCGACAGGGCGATGATCTCGGGCGATGGAAACTGGATCGCCTTCAGCTCGAACTCGACAAACTTAATCCCGAACGACTCGAACGCGGCCCACGACGTCTTTGTCTTCAACCGAGTCGCGCAGACCATCGAGCGCGTCAGCCTCGACTCGTACGAGCAACAGACGCTCGGCACCAACGCGTTCGCGCAGCCGCAGATCTCGCACGACGGGCACTTCGTCCTGATGAAGTGCGACACCAGCATGGGCGTCCCCACCGACACGAACGTCGTCGACGATCTGTTCCTGCGCGACGTCTGGGCCGGTGTCACGCAGCGCGCCAGCTTGACCAGCGCCGGTGCCCAAGGCGGCCTCGCCGTCGATGGGCAGGGCTCGATCAGCGCGAATGCCGAAACCGTGGTCTTCAACACGTGGTCCGCGATGACCACGAGCGACACCAACTCGATCGGCGACGTCTTCGCGCGCGACTTCGGCCAGCCGGGACCGCTGCTGACCATGACGCCGCTCATCAGCGCGCAGCCCACGACGATCCGCCTCCTCGGCGCCACGCCCGCGGCCCCCATCGTGCTTGCCTGGAACATCGCCGGCCAAGGCGAAGTCCCCAGCCCATGGGGCATCGCCGACCTCGCCGAGCCGTTCTTTGTCTTGCCCTGGGCCACCGACATCTCCGGAGTCGCGAGCCTCACCATCGGCGTCCCACCCGGCCTCACCGGCCTGCCGATCTGGATCCAAGCCCTCGATGTGATCACCCTCGACCTCTCGAACTCGGCCGCCGCCATCATTCAATAGCGGCTCGGGCACCGGGTCGTTCAACTAGGGAGTCGGATCGCCGATTCCGTATCGCCGCTGTATGCAGGGCGCGGTCTTGCTCGCTGAAATCGGGAGTCGCTCTTATGCTTGAGGTGCGTCTTCCCCCATTCCACGCGTAGATACCCCTGACATGATGCTTCGAACGAATCCCCTCCGCCTTCTTGGTCTCGCGCTTGTGGTCGCCCTTTGTGCGGCCACCTCTTTTGCACAGGACGAGCTTGGGCGCGTTGCTCTGGACCACAGCGACTACGCGAAGTGGAACTCGGTCAGTCGGGCAGCTTTGTCCGAGGATGGCGCTTGGGTCGCGTTCACGGTGCGGCCGGCGGAGGGCGCGGGGACGCTGACGATTCGCGAGGTCGCCTCGCAGCAAGAGTTTACGGTCTTGAACGGCTCGGGCCTGCGCTTCAGCTTCGACAACCGGTTCGCGGCGTACTTGGTGCAGCCCGATCCCGAGCTGATCAAGAAGCTGAAGAAGGACAAGGAGCGCAAGGGTGATCTGCCGAAGGCGAAGCTCGAGATCCTCGAGCTTGCAACCGGCCGCCACGTCACCTTGGCGGACGTACAGAGCTTCCGGTTTCCCGAGAAGGCTGCGGGTTGGATCGCGTACTCGCCCGCGGCGGCGGACGTGGATAGCGCGGTGAAGAAGACGAACTCGGACCTTGCCGAGAGCTACGCCATCGAAGGCGCCGGGCTAACGAAGAGCACGGCTGAGCAAGAAGAGACGACACCAGCGAAGAAGAAAAAGGGCAAGGACAAGAGCGCCGATAAGGACCTCGGAAAGGTGCTTGTGCTGCGCAACTTGGACTCGGGGCTCGAGCGCCGTTTCCCCGCCGTCACGAGTCACGCATTCAGCAAGTTCGGCGCGCGCCTTGCCTTCGCGACTTCGGCGGAAGACGGCGAGGACGACGGTGTGTTCCTCGTGGACCTTGCGACCGACGCTCTGGCGCAGATCGTCTCTGGCCGGGGTCACTATCAATCGCTGGCGTTCAGCGAGAACGAGGGCTCGCTTGCGTTCCTGTCGGACCGCGACGACTTCGGACCGGTCAAGCCGAGCCTCAGCTTGTACCTGTGGAGCGCTGGCGACGAACAAGCGCAAGCAATCGTAGCTGAGGGCAACGACGCTCTGCCGAAGAGCTGGTGGCTGGCCTCCTCGCGGCCGACATTCACCGAAGACGGACGGCGCCTCTTGTTCGAGACGCAGCCGAAACCCGAGGATGCGGGCAAGACGAAAGACGAGCTCGAGAAGGAGAAGAAGGCCAAGGACGACGAGCCCGAGGCGAAGCTCGACATCTGGAGCTGGGTGGACGACGCGCTGCAGCCGCAGCAACTTTTGGAAGCCGCGCGCGAGCGCAACCGCAGCTACCGCGCGCTGTTTGACCTGCGCACCAAGACGGTGCTGCAGATCGCCACGAAGGACGTGCCATCTGTCTTCATCGACGCACGCTCGGTCGCCGACGTCGCGGTCGGGACAAGCTCGCTGAAGTACGCGGCCTCGCGCTCGTGGGAGGCGCCCGGCTTCAGCGACTCGTACCTGGTCGATCTGAACACCGGCGTCGCCACGCTCGTGCTTGAGAAAAAGCGCGCGACGGCCTCGCTCGCACCGAGCGGCAACTTCATCACCTGGTGGGATCCCGACCAGCTGCACCAGTTCGTCATGTCGACAAGCGACCAGACCACGGTCAACGTGTCGAGCGACATCCCGACGTCCCTGGCCAACGAGCTGCACGACACGCCGTCGCCGCCGCGCTCGTACCGCACGGCCGGCTGGCTCGCTGACGACAAGGCCTTGCTCTTGTACGACCGCTTCGACCTTTGGCAGGTGGACCCAACGGGCGCGATGCCGGCGAAGTGCCTCACGGAAGGCAAAGGCCGCGAAGCGCAGGTGCGCTATCGCTACGTCCGCTTGGACTTCGAAGAGCGCACGATCGCACTCGACAAACCGCTATGGCTGTCGGCCTTCAACGAAGCCACGAAGGCCTCGGGTTACAGCAAGCTCGACGCCGCGACGGGCGCATTGACACCCATGCTGATGCTGGACGAGCGCGTCGGCGATCTGCAAAAAGCGCACGCGGGCGAGACCGTCATCCTGACGCGCCAGACGTTCCGCCGCTCGCCCGATCTGTGGGCGACAACCAGCGATTTCACACGCCTCACGCGCCTGTCTGAGGCGAACCCGCAGCAGCGCAATTACCTGTGGGGTACTGCCGAGCTCACGCACTTTGACACGACCGAGGGCGAGACGATGGCGGGCATCCTGTACAAGCCCGACAACTTCGACGCCCAGAAGAAGTACCCGATGATGGTGTACTTCTACGAGCGCAGCTCGGACCGCCTGCACAGCTACATGCGCCCGTCGGCGGGTGGCTCGTCGATCAACTTCAGCTTCTACGTCAGCCGCGGTTACGTCCTGTTCGTGCCCGACATCCCGTACGAGACGGGGCACCCGGGCAAGAGCGCCGAGGACGCAATCCTGCCGGGCATCCAGTCGGTCGTGGACCTGGGGTTTGTCGACCCGGCGCGCATCGGCGTGCAAGGCCACAGCTGGGGCGGGTACCAGATCGCGCACCTCGTCACGCGCACGAACGTCTTCGCCTGCGCCGAAGCCGGCGCGCCCGTATCGAACATGACCAGCGCCTATGGCGGCATCCGCTGGGGCAGCGGGATGAGCCGCATGTTCCAGTACGAGAAGACCCAGAGCCGCATCGGCGGCACGCTGTGGGACTCGCGCGACTTGTACATCGAGAACTCACCCGTGTTCTTCGCCGACCAAGTCGAGACGCCGCTGCTCATCCTGCACAACGACGGCGACGGCGCCGTGCCGTGGTACCAAGGCATCGAGATGTTCGTGGCGCTGCGCCGCCTCGGCAAACCCGCGTGGATGCTGAACTACAACGGCGAAGATCACGGCCTGCGCAAGAAGGAGAACCGCCTCGACTTCGCCAAGCGCCTGCAGCAGTTCTTCGATCACTACCTGATGGATGCGCCGGCCACGCGCTGGCTGACCGAAGGCGTCCCGGCCGTCGACAAGGGCAAAGACTTTGGGCTTGAGGTTGTACCGGAAGAGAGCGAACCGGAAGAGATCGAATTGGAAGAGGGTGAGCCGCAAGTGGTGCCGATCGAAGCGACAGTCGAGGAAGCCACGGTCGAGTGACCTACTCGGACTCGAGCCGCTCGACCGTGATCCCCACCGCCAGGGTGCCTGTCGAGGTCTCATTGCGCGTCGTCCGTGAAGCGCCTCGAGACGACGCGCGTGTCATGCCGACGTAGCGTGTCTCATCGAATTCGAGCGAGAGTTCGATACTCGTCGGGCACGAGTTCTTCGTGTCCCACACGACCGTCCCCGAGCCCTTGTAGCTGCGCCGCGCCGTCACGCTGGCGTAGCTATCGGGGGTCGCGCCGCCGCCTTGGGCGTTGGCGCGCACGTTGGCTTGCGCTTGGCTAACGGCCGTCAGATCTTGTCTCTCCGACAGTTTGATCACCAAGTAGATCGTCGCCTCGTCACCGCCGGCGCTCAAGAGCGAGGCGCCCACCGTCCCGCTGCCATTGCGCGCCCGCCGCAGGGCAGCAAACGCCTTGGCAACCGAGTCCGAGTCGGCCCCGCCACCCGTGAAAGCAAGCTCGCCACCGGGCGACAGCATGTCCATCACGGCGTCGGCGCTCACGTCCCACGCACTGCCCACATCAACCTTCCCGCGCGGTAAGAAATCGCCAAACGGCAGCTGTGCATCAAGCCCGCGAAGCAGCGCCTTGTTCCCCTTCTTGCCCTTCGGAAAGCGCGCCGAGAAGCGCCCATTCGCGCCACGGAACTCGACATCCAGTCCGTCGAGAGAGCTCTCTTCAGCCGACTCGTCGACAGTGCCCGCGCCCTCGTCAAGTGGCAGCTCGGTCGAGCGCATCTCGCGCAAGCCCTCGTACCGGCGCGTAAACGCCGTCACCCCACCGGGCCCCTTCACCTTGTCGATCGAGTCGTAATACACGGCGTCCAAACGGTGGTGATGGACACGGTCCGATGGGCCCTCGATCACATCCTCGACGCCAGCCTTCGAGTTCCTCCCCGAGGTCTGACTGCGCGTCTCGACGACATGAATCGTCGTGCGCAAGAGCTCGCCTTCGGTGAACGTGGAGCGGAGCCTAATCGGAAGGGCGAGCGCGAAAGCGACAACGGCGAGGCTAATCCTCATGTGGATGGCGTCCAGGGTTCGAGGTGCGAAGAGAGCTTGTTCACCTTGCTCTACATCACCCCCGAAAGCCAGTCACGATTCCAGCGTCGAGGCCTCGTCGCGATCGGAAAGAGTCGCCGCCTGCAGAACTAGGAGTCCTGCCTCACCTGTTCGATCAAGAGCTTCAAGGTTCCCTCGCTTCGAAGCCGGTTCTCCATCTTGGGCGAGTTCGTGCTGAAGTGCAGCAGACTGCCCGTCTCGTTCAGGTAGCTCGTCTTCAGGTCCAGCTCGAGGCTCACGGGCCGCTCCCCTTTCACGTCCCATTTCAAGACCCCCGTCCCCTCGTAGGAAAACTCGAAGTTGGAGTGCAACAGCTCGCTTGTGCCTACGTTCTTCTCGCGCTTCATGCCGAGCGCCTTGTTGTAGTCGATCAAGACTTCCGTGTCGTCCGCCGACTCGGTGAAGGCGATCGCGAGTCTGATCGTAGCCGTGTCCTCATCGACTGCACTCAAGGTCGCGGTCACCTTGCCGTCGAGCTCGGTGATCGCGCGCGTCTCAGCCAGATACGCCCGTCTCTCCTCCGGCTTGAACGAACTCGAGTTCTCAAAAGCCAGCTCTCCCCCCGGCAACAGAAACTGCGAGACGGCCTCGACATCAACCTTCCACGTGCTGCCCTCTTCCACCTTGCCCTTCGGCAACAAGAAGCGCCACGGCAGCTCGGCCTCGAGGCCCTTCAGCAGCTTGCGATCCCCGCTCGTCCCTTTGTGGGACTGGCGATCATCGGCGGCCGCAAGGCCGTCCGCTGCATTGGCAGTGGTTGGCCCGCCCTGCGAGGCCAACACCCCTTTTAGCCTGCCCGGCGATCCCTTGAACAGCACGTCCTTGCCCTCGAGCACGCTCCTTAGGACCTCCTTCCGCGTCTCGGCACCCGTGGCTCCGGCGACCTTCGTTGACGTCGCCACCTGCGCAGTCGAGTACGTGCGCAGCAACGCACTCGGCCGCCCCTTGCCCTTCACACGCTGAACCGTATCCAAAAACGTCGCATCCAGCCTGCGGATGCCCTCGTCATCAGAGGGCGCCTTCTCCGCCACTGGCTTGCCATCGTACGAGGTCTCCGACTCGACCAAAGTGCTGACGGACTCGAGGTGAATCGTGGTCTTTCGGATGTCCCCTTTCTCGTAAGTCGAGACAAGCTCGGTGGGCAGAGTCAGTGCGAGGGCAACGAACGGAAGCAAGAACTTCATGAGTCGCGAGGTAGAAGGTGGTGGGGTGGTCGAGAGACTTAGCCCAAGAAGACCTCGGGGTTACGACTCGTCGGCTGGACTCTTTTGCTTCGCCAAGCGCACCAGCTTGACGAGCAAGAGAAGTGGAAGAATCCCGTGCATGCACAGGTCAAAAATATCCACGGGGCGCGTCAGGTCGCCGCTCATCAGCATGCCGAGCTTCTCGACAAGATGCGGCTCGGCAGACAGCGGCGCCGTCCCCATCAAGAGTGCACCCAGCGCAATCGGAATCAGAGGCAGTCGATCGATCAGTTTGAACATCACATAGCCGGAGTCGAGGGGAGAGCGAGCGCTAGTTGGCTCGCCCCCCATCCTACTGCTATGGCGACTCCCTCGGGCCGAGATGCAGGCGACTCCCGAGCTCGCCGTTGCGAGCTCGGGAGGGACAAGAAGTCTGTTGGGTGTTTGCCGAAGCGGGGCGCGCCTCTAGCCAATGACGAGGTCGATCGCGTTCAGGAAGACCACGACAGGATTGCCTTGCCCATCAAGTTCGATGCGCACACCTTGGGTCGAAAAGTTCAAGCCGACAAAGCCGGGCGGGATGTGAACCGTGTGGCTGCCGAAGCCGAAGTCCAAAACGAAGAGCGGCGCGCACAGAAGCTCGAAGCCGGACATCGGCACGCTGTTCGTCGGGCCGCCAAGGCCGGTCGCCACGATCGTCGAGATCGCGTTGTGACCAGGCAGCGGAGTCGTGTCGATCTCGCACGGCCAGATCATGCCCGAGAACGGCACGGCCGAGGACGTGTAGCCGCCCGGGTTCAGGCCCAGCGTCCCGATCCGCGGCGTGGCGGAGCCAAGGCTGTTGATGGTGAACGCGGGCGCGAACTCGTCACCCGAAGCGAACTTCAGCGGGATGATGTTGCCGATGTCGGATTGGCCGATGTACGCGCCCTTGCCGGGGATTGACTGCTTCGCGATCGCGGGGTGGATGCGGAACGCCTTGGGGTTTGAGTCAGTCACGAAGAACGTGAAGCTCATCAGGCAGATGTCTTGGGCATGCGGCAGCGGAATGTTCTGGCCGACGATGAAGTCGGGTGCCGACGAGACGTTCAGCGGGCCGTACTGCGAGCCGGGCCCCCACGTCATGTTCCAGCTGGTCACGATCACACCGTCGGTGAAATCGGTGCCCTCGATCGAGAACTCGTAACCCGCTACGCCTTGCGGGTCGGCGATGCCGGTCAGGCAGACGTAGGCGGTCGCGGAGTTGGCGAAGCCAGGCGCCAGCGTGATGCTCGTGGTGCCGGTGCCATCGTTGGCGGAGTAGATGCCCACGAGGTCGGCTGTGCCCTGGGCCAGGGTCGCGGGGGTCAAGATCGCGGCCAAGGATAGGGCGGCGGCGGTGCGGAGCAGAGACGGGATGCGGTTCGGGAGGAGGTGCTTCATGCCACTTCATCCGCCAGCGCCCATGCGCCTCCCTCATCAAAATCCAAAATCCTCCCCCAGAGCCCCCCACCGGCTCCTCAGCGCGGCCTTTGCCCGCCTGAGCCCACGATTCCGCTAGGCTGGAGCCCCATGGAAACCGTCCGTTCCACGTCGCCGTCCGCTTCGGTCGCAAGTCTCGCCAAGCAGTTCCGCCGCGCGAGCACAGCGGTGCGCATTCCCTTGCGCGACCGGCTGCGCTACTGGCTGTCCTTTGTCGCGCTGGCCTACCGCGGCAAGCCGGCGTTTTCCGCCGAGCGCGATGCGGTCTACGCCGACGGCTTCTTCGCGCGCCGCTATGCACGGGCCACAGAACGGATCAACGCGCGGCTTGCGGCTCTGCCCGCACAAGAGGCGCCACTCGAGGTCCCCGTCTTCGACTTCGACAAGCTGCAGCGCAAGGACCTCGAGCTCCTGACCAAGCTGCGGATCCCGTATGTCCTCCGCGGCGCGGCAAACGGGTTGCCCGTGATGGACTGGACGCTCGAGTCGCTCGAAGAAGGCTGGGGCGACCACACCGGGCCGATCAACGAGGCGACCGACGAGCCCTCTTCCGACCTCGACCTACCCACAAAAGCGCACCACTATTACGACTTCCGAATCGGCACGCTGCGCGAGGTCGCCGCGTCGATTCGCGCGGATGGCCCGAAGCGTTTTGTCGTCGCCGAGGACGTGATGCACACGCGCGATGGGCAGCTGCGGCGCGAGCTCGACATCCCGCACTGGGAGCGCATCAGCGGCTGGGCACAGAATCAACATCGGTGGCTGCGCTCGCGCTTGTTCGTGGGCAAGGTCTTTAGCGCGCAGCTCTTGATGCAACCCAAGAGCGCGTTCTCGCTGTGGCACACCGAGCCCGGCGACAACCTGTTCGTGCTCGCGCGCGGCAACAAGACGTGGACGCTGGCGCACCCGACGTACACGCCGGCGATGCGACCGCGCGTGAAGAAGACGACCAACTACACGGGCAGCAACATCGACCTGCGCGAGCCCGACGAGGTGCAACGCTCGCGCGGCTTCGCGGGCTACCTGGGCATCCCGAAGGTGCGAGCAAAGCTGCAAGCGGGCGACATGCTGCGCGTGCCGAGCTTCTGGTGGCACTCGGTCGAGACAAGCCCCGACACGCACACGATCGCCTCCAGCATGCGCGTCGAGTCCGGCCCCAGCCTCGTCGCGCCGGGGCTGCTACTGATGCGGCTGTTGGACAAGCAGACGCACGCCATCATCAAGGCCTTCCAGACCGACGGCCGCATCTCGGACAGCCTGATCGGCCAGCCGCGCAAGAGCCGCTCCATGCCCTAAGGAGGGCCTATCGCGCACGACTCGCACAATGCCCCTCCCTGTTGCCGCCAATCCGTGCGAGCATGTCAGCCCTTCTTATTCACTAAGAAGGTAGTTTAGGCCCCAACGGAACGGTGTAACTCGCGTATTGGTAGTTACTTACGCCAACAACAGCGCCAGCCAACACCGACATCCGATGGG
>Ga0316206_1002324_pt1 | contig 13128 bp, 32 predicted proteins | sample 6monthpyrite_MG_FD_204942 | JGI IMG/M metagenome (GOLD analysis project Ga0316206, IMG submission 204942) | Microbial mat bacterial communities from mineral coupon in-situ incubated in ocean water Damariscotta River, Maine, United States -... | ecosystem: Environmental > Aquatic > Marine >...
AGGTAGGTGTGGCATTCCAGCATGTCATAATTGGTTGATTCGTCTTGAATGGGGGCCGATTCACCCTCTTTTTGTTTATCTTTTTGAATAGGAGCCGCTATTTCTTTATCAAGATAATTTCCGGCCAATATTTCTTTTTTAATATCGTTCTTCGTCATAGGTATGACGTGAGTCTTTCTAAAGCAGCTTTCTATGTTCTTTGCGTTATAATCAACAACAAACTCTCTTGGTGTCAGCATATCGCCCATATTTCGTGATTTATTATCATCAAAATAGTTCTTTTTATACATATTCCCAAGAATAGGCTGCACCATTAAGCCTAAATCCATCTCTTCTTCCCACTCTTCCATTTCTTCCAATATCTGGTACGACATATGCTTGGAAACACGGATAGCTTGCCCGGTCTTTTGACCGTCTGGATCACCTCCTACGATGCGCGCTTTTACAATATCTACTGGGGGAATTAATGCTGGGTACATCATTGAATTATAATGAATAGCAGCCTCTGTGATTAAAGGCATCTTTACATTCGAGGCGTTTTCCCAAGGAAATGTTTTTGTCTCGATAACTTGCAAGGCTAAATCCATTGCCTCTTTCATCTCGCCCATCCATCCTTGACGAGACACCACATCAGCATCATAGCCGCGGACTATTTCTTGACCGATTGCATTTAAATCAATGTCTAGCTTACTAAAATCTAGCTCACTGGCGATATTTTGCATACCGTCATATTCGATTAAATCATCAAGCATGTTATTTCTTTTTCTTCTTAGGCGGCTTCGCTTTCTTAGGCTCTTTTGTTGGCTTAATATCGACAACAACCGGCTTTACTTTATCTTTACTGTAGCCTAATTTCACTTCTTCACCTTTTTGACCTTGCCATAGCCAATCTTGCTTTTAGACTTTGGCGGGGCTTTTTTAATTATCTTTTTTAATGACTGGTTGTGCTTCTTCATTGTTTTTGCCATTGCATTCTCTCCAAATTCCGTCAACCAACTCTAACTCTGAGCTAAAATCGACTTTGTTGTAGTTTTCGCAGTATTCTTTAGATACTGGCGGTGTTCGATTGGTGTCTTGGTGGCTCATATCTTTTCTAATTTTTCTTTATGCTTGCGCTTCGCCTTTACAGCAGAACCGCCAAGAAAACTAGGAAGTAAATCAGCAAGAGCATCGACACCACGCTTATTTTTGAAGCCATCTTTACCCTTTGATTTGTTTGGTTCTTTATATTTACTCATAATTAGTACCCATTTTTCATTGTTGAACAAGAATCTTCCCACTCTTCCTCTTCTTCCCAAGAGTGAACCTCACTCTCTTTTATAAAGTGACGAATCATTTGTGCCAGATACCGAGTAGAGGCCATTAAATCGTCATCACGATCAACTATTTTTCCGTCCTTTTGATGGTAGTTTCTGTATTCTTCAAACCATTCTGGAAATGTATTGTATACCCTGATTTGCCGAGTATTAATCCGACCACTTATTGCGACAATTCCAGGCTCTATTCTAATACCGCCTTTGCTCTCGCCTTTTTCCTCATCTGGATTGGTAAAGTGTGTATGGAACATTTTAATCCCATAGCGGCGATACTTGTCTGAAACTGTGCCACCAGCGGGGTCATTCTTGCTTTTGCCTTTTCCGCCATCATGCGGCCAGAACACCGGAATCCAATCTGAATTAGGTCTTTCTAAAATTTTAGCAGCTACTTCTGATATCTCACTGCCATAGGTTCTAAAGCCGTCATAAATATATAGAACATCATTTGTTTCATCGAGCGCACCAAATACGACTGCGCTTGGATGTGATTCATCGCTGGTTCCGCCAAAATCAATCGCTGCACCTCTAGGCCATGATGATGGGATGTTATCCAGTGGCTGGATTTTTATATCTTCTTCAGAATAGGTGAACACTTGTCCAGACCCCAATACAGGAATCCCCTGCATTCTCATTTTCATTTGATAAGGTGGAAAGTCTTTTTCTGCCTCTTTAACGGTTGCTTGATTAATATGACCTTTCTTGCCATTCAATGTATAAACCGTTTTAAACTCTATTACTTCGCCATCAGCTTTATAAGTGAAATCTTCGCCAGCAACATCCGGCCATCCCGCTTTATGCAGACTCCATTCTTTCTTAATTTTAAGAACAACAGATGTTTGCCCATTTTCAGGGGTGTAGGTGCAACGAATAAACCCTTTAGAGGCGATACATCCACGCCCGGCCTGTCCTAATATGTCGGCAGGTGGTTCTTCGTCAAGGTGGAAGATATCAATTGTATCTCCCATCCATGCGGCTTTTCCAGACTCATAGGACTGAAAACTTAATGTGCTCCATCCATCAAAAACACCATCAGTATGGTGCTTCACTTTTACATGTAGGTAAGCGTCACTTACGCCGCGCTTTAAGCTGATCTTGCTTCTATCTAAGCATTTTAAAGGTATCCAGCCAGTGCCTAATGATTCTTCCTTAGTTACTGGATCGCCACATAATGCCTTTTGTAGCAAATCTCTTGTTTTGTCATTATTGATGCCGCCACATACTAACTGTACTGGCCTATCGAATTTATGACCTTTGTACCAGTCAGGATAAAGACCGGTTAGATCAAGTGCGTCTTGGGCGCAACCCGATACAGTTTTTCCAATTTGATTCCCTGCCTCTAATGCTTTTCGCGGAGAGGGATCATTATGGAATTTTACTTGAAAATCATATGGGTCATAAAACTTTAATCTGTTAACACGATCAGCTTCCTCCTTATCCTTAAGAAGTTTAAGTAATCTGTCTTTGTCGTTCATGAATCAAGCTTTTGACCAACACCCGCCTCAGCTTCTTTCGCAAGCAAGCGTGCGATTTCTTCATCGCGCTCATCCTCGGTTAATTGCTTTTCATGTACAACATGCTCTTTAGCTTTGCGTCCGGCCATTTCAACCAAGTTTTTGGCGCAAGTAGCCTTAACAGTGTCACTTTCTGAGTCTTTGCATAATTTAACTAACGTATTATGACCTACATGAGCGCCGTCTAATATCTGACTATCAAGGCGTTCCTCAATCTCAGAGCGTAAGCGTTTATGCGTGATATAAGCCTGCTGCTTAGCATGTTTTCCAACATACCCAGCTTCAATAATGCACTCTGTCTTAGTCTTGTTCGGATTATTACAATAGGCTTCAATATATGCCTCATCATAACCACCAGCCGACATGCGCTGATCTGTATATTCCCACTCTACAGTGACATTCTTTTCCGATTCTTTGGTTACTTTGCCCATCTAGTTCACCCATAAAAAAAGACCACCGCTAAGTGATCTCTTTAGTATTCTTCTGTTTGTGGGATATTTTCCCAATTCTTATATGCTTTATACCATATTCCTTAGGATGATTGCAAATATTGCAAATATTGCAAAATGCAATCAATCTTGGCTTTTAATATTTTCTGCCAGTTTCCATAAGAAATCGTTACGCATATAAGCTACTTTTATTTCTGGATATCCGTAATTTCTTAAGTTATTAGCATAGTCATCTGCCGACTTCACACAATGTTCAGATTTTATTCTTTCTTGTGTTTTTGGCCTGTAATCATCAATATTTATAATATTACTCATCTCTCATCCCCTTACTTATATGTACGATAGCCTCATGGACATGTTCATCCAGTAAAAGCTTAACCTCTTTATATCGAGGCTCCCATATTCCCCAGCTCGGCCCCTTAATGCCTAAAGCCTTTGACTTATCTGTATCTCTTAACCGATAAAGACCTGAACCACGACAAGGGGAGCAATATTCCATCTTTCCCTTAATCATTCTCTCGCCCTGGCCCTTACATCGTTTACATACCGGTAATTCAGTCGCTTCATATATGGCAACATTCGCCAGTCCTTTAATCTTTAACTCACGATCCTTCTGTATGTTCCATTTCTCACTTAACTTATCAACTTCTTCAACAAAGACCTGAAATGATTGATTAGTCTTAAACCCACTGTACTTACGTTTAAGTATCTCCAATCCAATAGGGTCAGCACCACTCATGCAGTAATTAAGATCATTGACCGTAAAGGAGGGCATTCCACCCGTCCCATCTAACTTACAGCCTTTAGCGTTTAGCATCGTCATTAATTTAAGATTCATCTATAACCTTCTTCATAACATTTATCAGAGTCTTTTGTGAGTTTTCACCCATGATTCTTGGCATATCATCAAGATAATCAGTTTCATCTAAGAACCATGCGTTATTTGATGTTAGGTCATAAGAGGCCCATTTAATCCGAGAAACCTCTTCATTTCCTTTCCTAAGCGAATCATGTAAATCATCGCCAAACTTATTAGCCTTCTCTATATCAGCATATAATGTCTTAGCAGGAAGTAATGGGATAAATGCGAGTAGTGATTTTATAAATGTTCTACGTTTCATCTTTTATGCTCCGGGACTCCATACAGTATGAATAATACCATTCAAATCACTATCATAGTAATGACCTGTTAATGACCACTCATCCTGCTCATAATCTTGATTTACATCAATACTGAATGCAAATAAGTAAGACAGTGGCAGAGCAACAGATAGTCCTTCCTCGCTAACTGTAAGCGTAAAACTCACCCTCATTAAAGGCATATCAAATATAATAAGAATCTTATCAATAGCCTTAAATAACCAGTAGCCACCCAGATCAGGTTCTTGCTCTAATACATCAGCATTATCAGGTTTCATCTTTAGACTCCTTTACATAAAAAGCCTTTCTACCGATAAAGAATAAAAAGACTTCCCTCAAATAGCCAAAGTCATTAATTCCAATAGCTATATCTTCTTCATGGTCAGCAAGATACTCCTTAAGCTTACCAACAATGACTTTCTTACGTAGTCTCATTCTATATATCCTCTAACTGCTTCTTCAATAATAAAATCTCATTTTCCTTGTCTCGTTTAATCATTTCCTTAACTTCAATAAATAACTTATCATCGCCCTCCCAAACTAAACCATCCTCAATAGCCCTAACAAAACTAACAAATCCTTTGATATCATCCAGAACCCTCAACTGGTATGCAACATCCTTAATGCTACGCTTAACCTTTAATGCTCTTTCTAATTGATCTTCAGTCATATTAGTTTCCCTCTACCACGAATACTACCTTAGCCTCGTGAATACTACCAGCCTTATTTTTATTCCATCCAAAATATTACAATCAACTCTAAATCTATATTAGCTTATGCTTGTTAACCGCTGATATCTCTTCTGTATAGGCAGAGGATATCTACACTCTATCACCCATCTCTACATGTTCCCCGGCACCCCCCTTTACCCTGGATTAACCGTAGGTCTGAACATACATGTAATTGCTGATAGGTTGATACGTGGGGCTATTAGTGCGTGTGTGTGAGTTCGTTAGATATCTATTTATGCTATTTATGCTCTATTCTATGATCTTTATTGGCATGTTTTAACCTGGTATTACAGGGCTTAACATCTACTATGATAGGTATTATCTATCGACTAGGCTGATAGCCTGTTAGTCATTGTGAACTGACTGGTACATTATAAGGAGTGATTATTAATAATAAGTAGTATTGATATCTGGTAGATTTAAAGACACAAGTATACACCCGTTAATTACGCCATTTGATGAAAGTTAAACACAATGAAGCATCCCGTATTAGGTCCGCCATGCCGAATATATACCTTATCCTTAGTATCCAGTGTCGTTTATCCCTTTCGGGCTTATAGTCGCTACCTGGTCAATAGTTGGACTGGGAAAGGATGAGCTCCCCGACTTTATGATATAATCAGCAACACAGAATATGTAGTTCTGTATCGCCTAACATTAACTTACTGGAGTAAGTACAATGCGTAAAACTAATTATAATCCATCTAATAGAATAGTACCAATAGATTACCTGCCTTACTTGTCCAGGTTGAAAGAACGTTACTCAGTTGATAAAGATCAAGTCGCCATTGATAAGGCGCGTATTGAATTTGGGTTCAGTCGCACTAAATCACGTAAGAATGTAGTTAAACAAGCCTGTTTGATTATTGATAATGTTCGCCATATTCCTGGCCTTAAGAAACAAACTAAACAAGCCTTTACTAAACGTGAGAACAAACTATTCTTTGCTAGTGATGACTGGAAGCAACTTCGATACATTGCCTTAAAGAATGCTGGCGGTCGCTGTCAGTGTTGTGGAGCTCGTCCAAGTGAGGATATTCAGCTACATGTTGACCATATAAAACCACGTTCACGCTATCCTGAACTCGCCCTCGATATTAATAACCTTCAAGTCCTTTGTGATACCTGCAATGTGGGCAAATCTGCATGGGATGATACTGACTGGCGTAAAGCGTAAAGAATATCGAATCACTGTAAAGAAAACCTTACACCCTAACTTATTGATTCTATTGTCATTGTTATTTAGTGCCTTAAATACTGTAAAGCCTGCCTTACACTTCTTGATTATCTAACCTGTCTGTTTTAGCTAATTCATTGATTACCTTATATTTGTTGTTATTGGCACGTCTACTGCATTAATACTATTAACTAAAGGGGAATGACTCATGAACAAAGAACAATTCATAATCGTATTTAGTGACTACTACGTTAATACTGAAACTAAAATAGTTGATAGCACATTCTTTAATGAGCAAAACGGCTATGAAAATTCAGTTATACATGAAATAGACAATATGGCCATAGGTGAAAACTTCACGGCTGATAATGGAAACCAAAGAATCTACAGAACAAAATAATCACTTTCTAAGCATCTTCATTGAGGGTGCTTACATGGTCATTAACAGAGGGTTAACCGTGATAACAATACTATTTGCAATACTTTGTACCATTCAATTACTGGCCTTAGTGCCGTTTATTATTAAGGGGTAGATTATGAACATACACGACCAACAAACAGAAGTATTTAATAAGTACGGCGTATTCTTTGCATTCAGTAATAAGCAGTTCGATGAAAGCAAGAAAGATGGCGTTAAATACACAAGCTTAGGTGCTGGCATGATTGCGCCAGTAGAACACGCTAAAACCGTTATGACTGAGATTATCGCTATAGGTGAAGCGTACCGTAAAAACGATTTATCAGAAAACGGTAAAAAGAAAATCATCCACCGTGAACTTGCTAACCACGAAGCCCAAATCACCGGTGATATTGACGACACCGTAGACGCTTTAGAGGGCTATGGCATTACACGTGCAGAAGTTCAGGCTGAATTCGGCGAGTATATGGACTACTGCATAAAACACGACTTATTTTAATTACTAACCTATAGGACATTATACCATGACTACATATTCAAAAGAACAACAATCACTCGTATCTGAAGCAGAGAAAATCGTTAAGATATTCAAAGCCAGTGAAGGCGAAATACGTCCTCACTTTATACTAACCGGCTCATCTGGCTCAGGTAAGACATTTATTATTAAGTCTCTATCCGAAAGACAGAAGGTTAATTTTGTCGAGATCAACGCCGCTCAACTAACTAAAGAGGGAACATCTGGTAACAGCCTATCAAAAGCACTCGCCCCGCTTAGCAACGCTCAAGGCAAGCTTACTATCGTATTTGTTGATGAGTTCGACAAGCTATTCATATCAGGCAATAGCAATACTTCAATGGCTCATGAATCGACTAATGGGGTTCAGAATGAATTCCTTAAGGTACTTGAATCCGACGAAACCTCTGTATTTGGCGACTATGGCAAATACACTAACGTATCAGTTAAGAATGTTCTGTTTGTCTTTGCCGGTGCATTTAATGGTGAAGAGGACATTTCACTTGATCGACTACGTGACTTTGGTATTAAAACCGAGTTTCTAGGGCGTGTTGGGCTTGTTTATAATGCTGAAAAGCTTTCACTTGAATCATTGAATGAAATACTCGAAAGCTCTTCTCTATTGTCTGATTATCTGCATATATTCCCATCGGTAAGCCGTGATGATGTAATTGAAACGGTTAAAAAATATATGCATGAGTTCTACGAGCAAAACACGTTAGGCGTGAGATTGATTAACACGCTTATATCTCAATACTTCATTAAGGGTGGGAAAGTAGGTCTATCTGATGTTAAAAAGACCTGCTTTACTAAAACCTTAGAGCTTAGCGAGTAAATAATCATGCAGCTATCTGAAAACATGCCTACAGGCACAATCCTGTACAACGGCTATATTGTGATTAACTGTCATAAAGACTGTTATTTAATCAGCACCAATAGCCCGTGTTTGCCTTGGTGTGTTCACTCTAAAGGAGCTACCCACTACTTTGGGGACTTCTTCCAGGCTGTGGATAACTTCAAAGAGGAGGTTGAGCAATGAGCATATTACAAATTGACTTATCTCAACCTAAACCAGATGAAACACAATGCAAAGGGTTGTTCTTTCGGGGCGTAGTTAATAACTATTTATCCGGCTCTGAATTTGTCTCTACAAAACGAATGCGCCCACTTAAAAGAATGTCCTGCAAAGGTTGTGAAAAATGCGCGTGGATGCTCGAACAACTTCCCGAGTTTATCAACACCGATTATGCGCCAGATATAAGCGATACCGTAAATGGTGCGTTATATCAGCTAAAAGTCGGCAATATATCTAAAGATTGGGAGACCGGATATATAGACGATTACGAATTCATATTTACTGAGGTAATTATACCATGAAACACCATAGACACGTACAACATGCTATTGACACTTACCGAGCTATTGATGCTTATGCAGTGAGTACCGTTCATCCAGAAGAGATTATTATCACTGATGTATTTTGCGGGCCGCCAGAGCCTAATATTGAATGGTTGGATGCTGACTCTGTAGAAGAAATGGCCGCAAATAATCTAGTCGATACATTGCGCTTAATAGAGCCTTATGACAGAACGGCTACCAAACTATAGGTTTTGCAATAAGTCTTGCCTAACGGCTTGATTTAGTGGTTATATGGTGTTTTATACCGCTCATCAAAGCTTACACTCGTGTCTTGGCAGTCCATGCTTAAATCTTAAATAGCGGAATATCGGTGATTGTTCCATCAAATCTAACATGCGTCACAGTGTTGCAGGTGGCCGATGTGTTATCTGGATTTAATATAGCGGCATTGGTATCAAATACATATAAAAACCCGTCAGCGGCGTTACAGGTGAGTTGTCCGGGGCCAAATACACAATCACGTTTAATATTATCAATGGTACAGCTAAATACCTCTGTTTGACTAAACGATAGGCCAATATCGTTAATAGTTGGCGTTAGATCAATGTCAGCCTGACAGCCAGCTAATAATGCTAAGGGTATTAATGGTAATAGTTTCATAGTAGTTTCCAGTTTAGTTGATATAGTTCAATTAATAGTATTATTATTAGTCCTAAGCGTATTAAAAAGCAATACACTTGTCTCGCTTTATGTCATTGCTACAACGGTGATTATAATTATCATAACCCCGGCCACCATAAATAATAAAATCCCAATCTGTCTTTGCTTCATTTCTTCACCATTTAAGTCTTGTAATTTATTAGATATTTCAATTACATGTTCAATGTGCTTTCCCTGGCTTTGTGTTGTTATCATTAATGCGTGATTCTATTTTTTTAATCTCTTCATCGCTAAACTTATCACCCATGAAGTAATCCCTTAGCTCATTAATCTCATGAGCCATATCTTCAATGGATGGCATAAAGTCAGGCCCATCAGCATCAGCGATTAAAATAGATTCTGATCTTATCTCATCTGCCATTAGTGCAGCTCCTGCTTAAAGTGCTTTCAGTTAATGCGCTTTTTATATACCTTCTCGCCTGCCGTTACAATAACCATTAGGCTTTCCCCTTCCTCAAAGGCTACCGCTTCACCGTCTTTAATGAACAGGGATAACTCCTTTAGTGGGCGCTTGGTCTCTTCTAGTTTGGTAAGGTCAATTTCTTGTTTAACTTCCATTAGATGCACCTATAAACGATTTATTAAATTCTAATCTGTCTTTGCTTCATTTCAAAGCCTTACACCCAACATGGTCGCCTTCTCCATTAACTCGCTTAGTCATTTGGTTAAAATACCCACCTTTTATATATTGGCAACCTGTCTTATTGTCTGTGAATAAAGACAGGCCTGATCTGATTTTATTTACAATATCGTCAGTATCATCATATGGTCTAACACTATTAAAGAATATAACCAACATAACTGAACCCACTAAGTAACCTATAATGTAATATCTCATTTCTTCACCTTCCCGTACTTCTTAACCACCCATGAGCATTTTATATGCTTGTAGTAATATTTTTTGTTTTCTTTGCAATAGTTATACTTTTTCTGGGCTGCTGCTTTCGTTAGCCAGCTTTCAGGGGTAATTGGCTTGATCTCAAATACCTTAGCATCGACAAGCTTAGAATATGAACACATAGTCAATATAATAAATCCTGCTAAAGCTATTATTGCTAATAGTAGCCAGGTGTTTGGGGTGTCTTTCATTCTTAGTCTCCGTTAGTCTGATTTTTTTGTATCAATTTTAATATTATTTTTATAGCTTTATTCGTAGACTTTTGTATCCCATTTTTAACAGTATAATGACCGCCGTCTCTATGTAATAAAGCAAGCATATCAAGCAGAGGCTTCTTATATAAACAAACGTCACAATAACCAGATTCTGGCGAGTCATTTAACGCATGACTTACACAACCAGGCTCTTTACATTGTTTCATGTCTTTGTGTCCTCGTACATACGGTTAAAGTCTATTTGGTTCATTTGCTTAGTACCTTAATAACTTAATTTAATTGCGCTTTTATGCCATTTACCACATTTGGTGCATTTACCACCTATGGCAAACCCATAATAAACATAACAATAAGTAAGCTTATATTTATGAAATCCAAAAAAGCAAAGTATTTTTTTAATCATGATATTACCTTATATGGTTCGCTTGACACCTATGTTCACGCGGTCAAAAGGACATTCTGGTTCATCATAAACCCATAGGACCCTCATTACTTTGTAGTATTTTTCCGCTCCTTCACCACCAGAACGTATTTCATCACCAACTCTTGGAACACCACAAATACGTAATTTATATAAGAGTTGACCATCTTTTTCCTGGACAACATAAGCATAAATATTACCTTTATCCATAATATTCACCTTGTTAATTAGTGTCTATGGTCACTATGTTTCAAGTGCTAGACCGCATAGCCAGCCATACGTGGGCAATATCGCCCTGGTTATTCTGTCACTTACCTGCAATTAGTTACCTGGCCTTGTGTTATTTGTCGATTAACTCAGGCCCGCCATCAATATAGTTGCCTGACCAATCTTTCCAATAGTCGTACATTAGATCGTTTCTTTCTTTTTCTGTTTTGCAGTAATTCCACTCATCATCATCGATTTCTATTACATCTTCATGGGTTGCCCCTGCAAAACCGATTGATAGTGTTACTTTAATTTCTGGCATCATCTACCCCTTACCTTTAATTGTTAACGATATAACCGTTGATTCATATCTCGATCAAACGCTCTATTATCGTCTGGTTGAGTTATTTTTTTACAATCTAGGCACACTCTGTCTCCTTGACTGTAAACTATTGCAGAATAAGTCTCCTGTACTTCATGGCATCTGGTGCAAGTCAGGTCTTGTTTAATTGTTTTTGCTTCTTCTTTCATTTCTTAGCCCCTATCTATTAGTATTCTCAGGTTTGGGTGGCAGGATTTGAACCTGCACATACTGGCTACTACTGACCGGATTACTAGATTACGGCAATTCACTCCAAGTATAGGGACTCTTATCAAAGAGGCACCTTGTGTCTACCGTTCCACCACACCCAAACCTCAAAATACTTGTTTGTTACTGTATAGTTACTCTGTGAGCCGTCCATTCTCCGCTGAATAGTTCATAAATCGAGTAACTCTTTCTTTTTTTTGTTTAATTAATTCACGATCAAGCGTTTCGACTCTATCAAATTCATCGCAAAGCATTTCATACACCGCAATAACATCGTGAATTTCTTTTCGTAACTCCAACCAATTTGTGTGACCAGTATTAGGGTTAACATCAAGCAATCCAAATCTATGTGATTTTCCAACAGCCTGTATTATTTCGCCGCTTTCCTCACTTATGCACGCCAATAAATAATCCTTTATTTTCATCTTATTTCACCTATTAATGGTTAATCGTAATCAACGACTTTCATAAATTCCTGTCTACTCAATCCCTTGCCTAGCTCTTTTAAAAATACGTCTATCGCCGTACTAAACAACTTTCTAAACTCGTCTTCTGGCATATTCTCGAAGGCTATAGAATCAGCCACAAAGATCGTATTCCCGTTAGGGGCTACTATGGTACTAAAGTACCCGCATTTCATCGTCAGCCATCGCCTATATGCCTCTGGTGTATCAAAATGCTCCTGCATATCAAAGGTTAGATCAAGAAAGGAGAAAAAACGCTTATGATTCTCGTAATTCCTTGCTCTCTTAATCTCTGCAACAATTACCTCGCCCTCTTTTCGGTTAAGCATATATTTCTGTGTTTCGGGGTCATTAGGTATTAATTCTAAATCACCAGATACTTTGAAAAACGCCTTCATTCTTCCTCCCAGCGATAACTTTCCGCCAAAACCAAATCTAGTAAATCAGAATAATTCAACGGATCGGTTTCCGGGTCAGTTATCCACCACTCATGGTTACGATAAAATATTTCAATATCATCCTGAATGAACGCAAATCCACCCTTTGGATCATTCACCGGTGAAAATCCATAGCCAACCATTGCGGCGCAGTGCTGTATTGATTGGTTAATCACTTGTCGCTCGTTATATTCAATGCTTCATAAGCCCGTTTTAATACGGCACCATAAACCAGAAGGTTAAACTCCAACCTATTATGATTAAACAAATCGTATATCGTAGACTTTGGCTTATCATCTGCCAGCTTACTAAGATGGTCGACACCGTTAAGACCTACTAGCTTACAGGCTTTTCCTGCTGTTAATTTCTTATTCATGGCCTTAGCCTAATACGAGATACGGAATTAATCAAGCTATTTACTGCTAATACTGATAAACGGTTACTTAACCCCAGTGTGCTGCAAAAGCATCAGCAATACCCTGATACGTAGTGCTTCTTATTTTCCATCTGTCAGGGCCAGGTGATGCTCGATGTATTGAAGACCATTTTTTATACTCATCCG
>Ga0316206_1002325_pt1 | contig 13107 bp, 12 predicted proteins | sample 6monthpyrite_MG_FD_204942 | JGI IMG/M metagenome (GOLD analysis project Ga0316206, IMG submission 204942) | Microbial mat bacterial communities from mineral coupon in-situ incubated in ocean water Damariscotta River, Maine, United States -... | ecosystem: Environmental > Aquatic > Marine >...
AATATATGACAACATTCCCCCGGCTATGCATACACCGGGCAAGACAAAAATCCATTTGCGCAGTGATACCACTTCACCAGCCAGCTGTATTTCATCTATCAATTCAATAAAATAGTAAACAAAAAAAATGGTACTCAATATAACAAGCAATGCAAAAGTGGCACCACCTGCAAATAAAGATATTGAGGTCTTTTGTGTTTTGTTAGTCATACTAGAAAAATCTTGAGGATGCAGAGCTAGTAAAACCAGCATTATAAGGGCTACTGTATTTGCGTATGATACCTTTCACAAAACGTATTGTCAGTCGCCTTGTTGTTTCGGCGACATAATCAAATGTCGCTTCCAATATTGATTCAGTCACATCTTCTTTAACTTTATTAATACGCATCTGACTAACGCTTACAAATCTTTCCAGGTTATCACTTACAACCTCAAGACCCGCAATTATCTTATCTGTAATTCCAAACTGCTCATCAATAAAGCCCAATCCAGCAGAAAAGATTACACCAACAATAATTACCGCAACAATTGGCCCGATAGCAAGAGTAACACTACCGAATGCCGCAGCTGCCGCAATAGATGCACCCGTAGCAATACCTACTTTGATTATGTCCGTCGCCAATGTGCCTACTAACTGCGTCAGCGTCATTTTATCTGCCAGAAAATAATCAACTGCACGATAGGTAGTCAACAAAACAATCGAAAGAATACCACCGACTTTAGCGGCATTTATTGCACCTGCACGTCCTAGCCCCATAGTAACTACTTTAGGGTTATTAATTCCATACTTTGTGCCCGTTAATACCTGTCTCAACCCCGCTCTGCCTTTGATTATTAGATGCGCTTTTCCACCATAACTTTTTATATAAACTTTAGCACCGCTACTACCTAAGTCAGCTATTAACTTTGACATTAAAACCGTGTCATTAAAATTTGCAGCATAGTTTGCAGCAAAACTTGCTTTATCTCTTAACTTTTCCCAGCCTTTATGAAGAACCACATCACTTACTTGTGAATATGAACTTAAAATTGAATCAAATTCTTCAAATGAAACTATAAATATTTCGTGCTGACTGGATTTAATGGATTGTTTTAGTTGAATCTTTTGTTCTTGAGTAAACATGTGTAAACCTCCTTTTTATTTATCTTCATCCCTAACGCTATTGTATTGAACCAGCGATTCAATAGCAAAAAACACTTTTTAATAACTGACTTCCAACCATACTACTATCAAGGTACAAAATGAGAGGGCCAGGTCATACATTTTTCATTTGTCATGTAAATTGTAAGACTTGGCCTTATGCGTATTTGAGGTCAGAGCACAGCATTCACTAATATTAGAAACAATTGCTCTCTGACCCTATTTTTGTCTTGATGCATATCATCTCTATTAGCAATAAGTCGATTTGAGTAAGTTGTTATCATGAGTATGATATATGCGAATGAGACGCATTTGTCACCGACCCCTTTTATTAGCAACCTGAGTACCAATGCCAAAGATGAATTTGAACAATTCGTCATCCCTAATGATGGTCGCAAATTCACTCAACATTACAACGTCAATACATTAGGTCGCGCAGGTATACCCGATGCTAACAAAGTGACCATCTCCACCATTCAGCGCATGTATGCACAACTGACCAATCAAGAGTTAGATGATGAGGCAGACGAACACTCAGGTTTCGAAGTAGAAGCATGCACAGTAAATAAAGAGCCTCGCCCCGTAAGCTACAACCCCAGCATTCCCATAGAAGAGTTCGATGTCATTATCATCGATGAATGCCATCGCTCCATCTATAACCTTTGGCGCCAAGTGCTCGAATATTTCGATGCCTTTCTCATTGGGCTTACCGCCACACCCACCAAAAAAACCATTGGTTTTTTCAACCAAAACCTGGTGTCCGAATACACCCACGAAGATGCCGTAGCCGATAAGGTGAATGTGGGTTACGACATATACCGCATCAAAACGGAAATGACAGAAAAAGGAAATAAAATAGAGGCGGGCACAGTCGTTAATATTCGCGACAGGCTCACTAAAAAGCAACGACGTGAATTGCTAGATAAAGAAGAAGAATGGATAGCCAGACAACTCGACCGCAGCGTACTCGCCCCCAACCAAATTCGCACCGTCATCGAGGGTTATAAAGAACGCTGCCTAAAAGAATGTTTCCCTGAACGCTCATGGGTGCCCAAAACGCTCATCTTCGCTAAAGACGACGACCACTGTGATCGTATTGTCGATATGGTGCGCGAAGTATTTAATGAAAGTAACGAGTTCTGTAAAAAGATAACCTATAAAGTGGGCAAAAAAGAAGCTGAAAATGCCATTAAGGCATTTAGAACAGCGCCTACCTTCCGCATTGCAGTTACCGTAGATATGATTGCAACGGGCACAGATATAAAAGCCCTGGAAAGTGTCATGTTCATGCGCGATGTAAAAAGCCAGTCCTACTACGAACAAATGAAAGGCCGCGGCACCCGCGTCATCAGCATCGACGAACTCCACAAAGTCACCCCCGATGCCCCCGGCAAAAGCCGCTTTGTGCTGGTCGATTGCGTCGGCGTAACCGAAACAGATAAAACCGAAACCAAATCACTAGAAACCAAACCCAGTGTTTCTACAGAAAAATTAATGAAACAAGTCGCCAGAGGTGACCGCCACTCAGACACACTGCGCGCCCTCGGCAACCGCATGATAAGGCTAAACTTGACAAGTAAAGCAGCAATGGTTTTGTAAAAATGTAAGGTGAATTAGTTAAATATATTATAAAACAATAGGTTAAGCAAATTTCAACAAATAGTACAAGTGTTAACTTGTAACAAGTTAGTACTTGTGCTACTATTCATGTATGTCACCAATCCCATACGTGGAGGAATATCGATGATGCCTACAATACGCGTTGACCAAGAAGTTTTTGAGGGGCTACAAAAACTAGCCGAAGCCTTTATTGATACGCCGAATACAGTGATCCAAAAACTGTTAGTCGAAAAAGGGGTGATAGAAGGCTCAAAAGAGAAAATAGTATCTACAAATAAGCCAAGCCGTGCCAAGCGCGGTAATCTAACGCCTCAATACGTTTATGAAGAATGGCTGCTTAAAATGTTGTGGGCCAAATTCAAGGGCAAGGCTAAGAAAGCTGAAGTAACAGCTGAAACAATCAAAGCTATGGGCAATATCTTGAAAGAAGTGGACTTTGAGCCAGTAACAACAGGTGAACCGCGGGCTGAAAATACAATTGCCTGGGCGCGCAATGCACTTAAAGAGCGTGGTTTAATAAGTAATGATTCACAAAGAGGCGTTTGGGAATTAACAGAACAGGGTATAGAAAAAGCGAAGCAGCTTTAATTATTAACAGGATTAAAAATGACATCTGAAGATATTATTCAAACAATACTGAAAGATAGTAATTTTCATCTTTCTCTTTTTTCAGAAGAAGAAATCGATGAGCTACGTAAAAAAGTATTTACAAAAGAAACAAGAGGCAAAGAAACACCTTTCATAAATTGCATTGTTAGAGACAAAGATATTCAATTAAAACCTGAAGAGGTAGTTAGGCAGTTATACGCCACAAGGCTCATTGAGCAATATGGTTATCCCAAAAAACGCCTTGCCTTTGAATATTCTGTTACCTTTGGCCGCGAGAAGAAAAGCGCGGACATTGTTATTTTTGACAAAGATCGCACCGATACCGCCTACATCGTCATTGAACTCAAAAAACCTAAGCTTAAAGACGGAAAGAATCAACTTCGCTCTTATTGCAACGCTACGGGCGCACCTATTGGCGTATGGACAAACGGTGAGAAAATATCTCATTACCACCGCAAAGACCCAAATTATTTTGAAGACATCACCGATATTCCAAAAGAGAAACAAACGCTCAAAGACATACTGAGCGATCGCTTTACTCTGCGTGATCTGATAACCAAAGACAAAATTGCCAATGAGCGCAAGTCATTGAAAGACATCATTCTAGAAATGGAGGATGAAGTTCTTGCTAATGCAGGGGTGGATGTTTTTGAGGAAGTGTTTAAGCTGATTTTCACCAAGCTCTACGATGAGTTTGGCAGCAAAAAAGACAAAGATATTATCGAATATCACCTCGACCAGAATTTAGATGAGGAAGAACGAGGTGATTATGAAAAGGTAAAAGAATGCCTTGAAGGTCTAAATGATAAGAAATTTCGGGTCATGGAGTTCAGAAACACAGGGCAAACCGATACTGAACTAAAAAAGAAGATTCAAGAGTTATTTAACGAAGCCAAAAACCAGTGGCACGGTGTATTCCCTGAAGGTTCATCGTTTGAATTGTCTGATAGTCATTTATCGGTATGCGTTTCCAGCTTGCAGGATGTAAAGTTGTTCAATTCCAATTTGCTGGTAGTGGATGAAGCATTTGAATACCTTGTTAATAAGTCCGCCAAGGGCGAAAAAGGCCAGTATTTTACCCCTCGCCATGTCATTGATATGTGCGTGCAGATGCTTAACCCCAAGCGTGGTGAATACATGATCGACACTGCATCTGGTAGTTGCGGGTTTCCGGTGCATACAATCTTTAAACTCACCGGTCATTTGTTCACCAACGCTGAAATACCTGACGATGAAAAACAACATGTACTTAAGGTGTTTGGAATAGACTTTGACGAAAAAACTGTGCGTGTCGCTCGCACCTTGAACCTGATTGCAGGCGATGGGGAAACCAATGTGTTGCATCTCAACACTCTGGATTTTGAGCGGTGGAATGACAAGACCGAAAAAGATCCGAAGTGGATTAACACCTACGGCAAGGGCTTTGACCGGCTGGAAAAACTCAGAAGCGATAAAGGCGAAAACAAAAATTTCAATTTCGATATTTTGATGGCAAACCCACCTTTCGCTGGGGACATAAAAGAGAGCCGCATCTTGCATCAGTATGAACTCGGCTTTAAGGGCAATGGCAAAGCGCAAAGCAAAGTCGGGCGGGATATTCTGTTTATTGAAAGAAACCTGGACTTTCTCAAACCCGGTGGTCGCATGGCGATTGTTCTACCACAGGGCCGTTTTAACAATACCTCGGATAAACACATCCGGGAATTTATCGCCCAGCACGGGCGTATTCTTGCGGTGGTAGGCTTGCATGGCAACACATTTAAACCCCATACTGGTACTAAAACCAGCGTTTTGTTTGTACAGAAATGGGACGATGAGCTTTGCCCCAAAGTCGATGACTATCCGATATTTTTTGCTGTTTCCGAGAAAGGTGGCAAAGACAACTCTGGCGATTATATCTATGTCAAAAACAGCAACGGCCAGTACAAGCTCGATAAGAACGGCCATTTAATTGTTGACCATGACCTGCACAACCACGGCGGCGAATTGCCAGACGGCATTTCTGAAGTCTTTATTGAATGGGCAAAGAGCGAAAAGCTGTCTTTTTGTGTGGAGAAGTAAGGATGCAAGTATCAACAGTAATGTTTCAAAGTCTTAACCACGAATTTAGAATTGATGCAGAATACTACAGAGAGGAAGTCCTAAATAAACTTAATGTGTTAGATAAACACAACAAAGATGATTTAGAGAACTTGGTTGATTTTATCATTGGGCCATTTGGATCAACGGTAACAGTAGACCAATATGTAGATAACTCAAATTATAAATATATCAGGAATAAAGACATAAATGATTTTCTGATAAAAGATTCTGACCCCGCACTAATACCAAAAGATATATATGATTCACTGCCAAAATATCATATTAGGGAAAATGATTTATTAATTACAGTTGTTGGTACGCTTGGAAAAGTTGCTATTGCAACAAAAGCAGATATCAAATCAATATTTAGCTGTAAAAGCACAATTATCAGAACAAGGAATATCAATCCGTTTTATCTCCTGACTTACCTCAACACGAACACTGGTAAATTGTTTTCCCTTAGAGGGAAACGAGGGGCAATACAAGAAGGGCTAAACTTACCCGATTTAAAAGAGATTCAGGTTTTTATCCCCTCGCCTGAATTCCAGAAATTTATTGAAACGACAATACGGAAATCTTTTGTTAGTACAGAAAAATCAACAGAACTTTTTGAAAAAGCTCAAACATTGCTCCTCTCCGAACTTAGCTTAGCCAAATGGCAACCCAAACATCAGTTAACCTTTATCAAATACTTCTCCGATACCGAACAGGCTGAACGGATAGATGCTGAATACTTCCAGCCGAAGTATGAAGCCATTATCAAGGCGATTAAAGCCTATAAAGGCGGTTGGGAAACGCTGGGTGATATAGTGACTGTAAAGAAAAGCGTGGAAGTAGGCAGTGGTGAATACCTTGATAAGGGCATTCCATTTATCCGAGTCAGCAATATTAGTCCCTTTGAGATCACCGAAGAAAAATATATTTCTGAAAAGCTCTATGCTGAAATATCGCAACATCAGCCCAAGCGAGGGGAAATTCTTTTTAGTAAAGATGGTACACCGGGGATTGCGTATTATCTCGATTCGAAACCACGAAAAATGATACCTTCTGGTGGTATTCTCAGATTGAAAAGAAAGTCCAGTAAAATAAATAATGAATATTTAACTTTAATACTTAACTCAGTATTGGTAAAAGAGCAAATTAATCGAGATGTTGGCGGCTCTATCATTCTGCACTGGCGACCGGATCAAGTAAAAGAAACTGTTATTCCGATTCTCGCAGAAAAAAAACAAAACGAGATTCAGGCAAAAGTCATTGAATCACTCAGCTTGCGCAAGCAATCCAAACACCTGCTGGAATGCGCCAAGCGTGCTGTTGAAATTGCTATCGAGCAAAACGAACAAGCAGCTATCGAATGGCTAAAAGATCAGATAGAGGACTAAGGATGCCGACTGATTATAAAAAGGAATGGATGGAAAAATCCGCAATAGATTATTTCTCACCATTCATATCGCTATGGCTGGCCTGCAACTCTTGGTACATGTCACATTATTCTGATTTGAATGATAGCCATACAGGTAAAAAAGGTGCTTCTGACCGTGACTTCATTAACAAACTAAAAGAAGATACCAGTGGCAGAAACCACTTTTATAAGAAATTTGAAGAGTTAATTGATAAGGTCGGAAAAGAGGGAATTGCCTTTCGAACTGATCTGGAATTGCTGCATTATGCGCTTGACCGTGCGGGCCTTAAACCTGAAAGGCTTTCTGCATGCTCTCTACGCAGTGCAGTAGTGAATTATCAGGATAAAAATAATCCAATTGATCTGATTAAATCACCTCGAATAAACCAGGATGGTTCGGTTCACGCCAATGACGAAGCGGAAGTTATTAAACTTGATCAAATCTACATATCGAGCAACCAGCAACACTGTTTTGCTGGGCTTTTAGAAATAATTTATCAAGTTAGAAATATGCTGGTGCATGGAAAATTAAACCCAGATAAAGACGAACATGACGTTGTCAAATACTGTTACCGTATTTTGTGGGAGCTTATGAACTAAACATGACAGCGATAGGTATCTTAGCTTATGGTTCATTGATAGATGATCCCGGTGTTGAAATAGAACCATTGATTATTTCAAGAATACGGGATGTTGATACGCCCTTTTCTATAGAGTTTGCGAGAAGTAGTTCAACAAGAGATGGTGCACCAACAGTAATACCTGTTCATGATGGTGGCTCACCTGTAAAAGCACAGATACTAGTTTTGAGTAAAGAATTAGAACTTGAACAAGCAGAAGACTTACTGTGGCGTCGTGAAACAAGAAACGAAGAAACTGATAAGCATTATTCAAGGCCAGTAAGTCAAAGCCCAAATAGGATGTTAGTTGATAAAATAGAGCATTGGCATGATTTGGAATATGTTATATATACCCAATTAGGCTCCAATATAGTAGATCTGAGTGCAGAAAAACTAGCCGATTTAGCAATACAAAGTGCAAAAGGATGTGCGGGGAATAATTTTAAAGATGGTATTAGTTATTTAATATCAATAAAAAAACAAGGAATAGTTACTTCCTTAAGTAGTGATTATGAGCAAGAAATATTGAAGAAGACCAAATCAGTTAGCTTAGAGGATGCTTACGTGAGGGCTAGATATGCTTCAAAATAATTCGGATTACATTTCTTCCGCTGCTGGCGGTATTACTTTTCGCAATATTCTTGCACCCTTTCGCAATTTTGCACAAACCAACACCGAAAAAGAGCAATCCCACCTAAAAGAGTACGCCTTACACGGTAACGATATAGTCGATAGCGTAGTGCGCTTATGTGCCATGAACTTATACTTGCATGGTATTGGTGGCGACGAATACCCCATTACTGCTACAGATTCCTTAGCTAAAGAAGTAGGGGATGACCGTGTCGATATGGTCTTAGCCAATCCACCCTTTGGTAAAAAAAGCTCCATTACTGTAGTGAATGAGAAAATCGGTAAAAAAGAACAAGAAAAACTCACCATCGAACGCGAAGACTTTTGGGCCACCACCTCAAACAAACAACTTAACTTCGTGCAACATATCGCCAACATGCTAAAAATCGACGGCAAAGCCGCCGTAGTCGTGCCCGATAACGTCCTCTTCGAAGGCGGCGCCGGCGAAACCGTACGCAAAACCCTAATGGAACGCACCGACCTTCACACCATACTGCGCCTACCCACCGGCATCTTCTACGCCCAAGGCGTAAAAGCAAACGTAATCTTCTTCGACGCCAAACCCGCATCAAAGAAACCCTGGACCAAAAAAATCTGGATCTACGACTTCCGCACCAACGTGCACATGACCCTGAAAACCAAGCGCCTCGTAAAGAGTGATTTTGGGGAGTTTATAGAACTCTACAAAGCAGATGACAGAAGCAAGCGCAAAGAATCCAAAAACACCGATCGCTGGAAATCATTTAAATACGATGAGCTAATCGCCAGAGACAAAACTAACCTAGATATCTTCTGGATGAAAGATGATTCGTTAGAAGATACTGAAAATTTACCTGCACCAGCAGTGCTTGCACAGGAAATCGTGGAACAATTGGAGGCAGCGCTTGAGGAATTTAAGAATGTAGAAGAAGTGCTGGCTAACAATGGGGAGGTATCATGAATATTTGGATGGTTCGCGCAGGTCAGTCTGCTTATTTAATTGAAGATTTTGCCAGAGGTTATGTTGGCATCGGTTGGATGGATATGGGGGATATGACTGATATACACACTCAGGTGGAGATGAGGCAAAAGTATACTCAGGCATATCCTGATGCCAAGCACGGAAAAGTGGGTAATGCCGCGGCGATGGCGCATAAGTTTCGATCAGTCATGCAAGTGGGTGATAAAGTAATCACCTATGACCCCGGTAATAGAGAATATCTGGTTGGCACAATTACGTCTGACTATTTTTATACTCCAAATGAAATTCGAGATTACCCTAATATACGTAAAGTAGACTGGCAGGGTAGAGTGAGTCGAGATGATTTGTCTATATCTTCTCGTAATTCATTGGGTTCGACATTGACATTATTTCTGATCAATTCTGACGTTTGGCAGGATATAGAAACCTCATTGAAAGGAGAAAAGCAACCTGATGTGATTGAAGATGAGGATGAAGGTGATTTGCTTGATAACATACGGGAGCAATCAAAAGAATTTATCAAAGACCGCATTACGAGACTAGATCCGTATGAGTATCAGGATTTAGTGGCAGGAATGTTACGTGCTATGGGCTATAAAACGCGCGTGTCACCACCAGGTGCTGACAGAGGTGTCGACATATTAGCCTCACCCGATGGTTTAGGCTTTGAACAGCCAAGAATTGTTGTGGAGTGCAAACATCGTAAAGGTGCAATGAGTGCACCTGAAATTCGAAGTTTTTTGGGTGGACGACATCAGGATGATAAAGGACTTTATGTCAGTAGTGGAGGGTTTACCAAAGAAGCAAAGTATGAAGCCGAGCGAGCTTCTATACCCATAACATTGATGGATATGAATGGATTAGTCGATGCCATTGTAGAGAACTATGAGAGTATGGATGCAGAAACACGTTTATTACTACCTCTTTCTAAGCTTTATTGGCCTGTATAATAATAACTGGCGATCACTATGCGATATTGGTGGGTGAATCAGAATCAAACCTATAACCAGGAAGTGACTGGTGGATATATTTGGTCGCCAAAACGTAAATCAAATGGTCATAGAAACCCATTTTACGAATCGATGCGCGAAGTAGCGCCAGGCGACTTGATATTTTCGTTTAAAGATACGCATATCCCATCTATAAGCATTGCTCAATCATATTGCTATGAATGCCCTAAACCAACAGAGTTTGGAAGTACAGGCCAAAACTGGGAAATGGTTGGCTGGATGGTTGATGTTAACTACATTCCTGTCGGTAACCCAATCAGACCAAAAGATCATATAGGTATGTTGAGGCGATTGTTGCCAGAAAAATATTCACCATTGCAAGCGAATGGTGATGGTAATCAAGGTGTCTATCTTGCAGAACTATCACAAGTACTTGCTGAAATTCTGCTTGGTCTTAGTGGGTTTGATGTGGATATTCTTGAAGTTACAGATTTAGTTGAGGATGAAATTCCCGAGTATAAGGAAAAATCAGATAGTCAATTAGAATGGGAAGAACTGATAGAGGATAAGATTGAGTCTGATATCAGTATACAAGAAACAGAACGTAAAGCATTGGTTATGGCTAGAAAAGGCCAAGGTCGCTTTAAAAGCAATGTATCCAACATTGAAATTAGATGCCGTATTACTCATGTTGATAGAATAGAACATCTACGTGCGAGTCACTTAAAGCCATGGCGGGATAGCTCCAACCAAGAAAGGTTGGATGGCGAAAATGGGTTGTTACTGACTCCATCAATAGATCATTTGTTTGATAGAGGGTTTATTTCATTTGAGGATAGTGGAATATTATTGGTCTCACCTGTAGCCCATAAACCGTCATTAGAAAAGATGGGGGTGCCTACTAACACATCACTGAATGTTGGCTCATTTACAGAAGGGCAAAAAAATTATTTAGATTTTCATCGAGATAATGTCTATCTAGAGAGGCGTTGAAATATAATATGTCCAAAAGATAAGCTGGTTCAGCACGCAGTTGTTGCAGTAATATGTGAAAATTGTGTTCTAACACATATAAATTCTTACTGACTGTAAATTAAATCATCATTATTGTTATATGTAGAATAATAAACCTGGATTGTCATTTATGAGTGCAAAAAAAATATCAACATCTCAATTAGCCAAGTGTTTAAGTATCCCAACAAAACAGATGTTTGGAAAGCTAGTGGATTATGGTTATTTAGCAAGGGAGAAGGAGCAGTGGTGTTTAACTAAGCAGGGTAAAGAGGCAGGTGGTGAATTAAAGGATAGTAAAAGATTTGGTCAATATATTGTCTGGCCTGTTGATTTATCGCTTGAGGGTGTATCGCAAGAGAATATGCTTAGTTCTACAGCATTAGGGGTGGCATTTGAATTGTCTGCTCGCCGTGTAAATCAAATTCTATCAGAGCATGGTTGGATCAAAAAGCATCTAAAAGGATGGTTGGTGACGGCATTAGGTCTGCGTGTTGGTGGTGAGCAGAGGGAAGCCAGTAGTTCTGGTGTGCCATATGTTGTTTGGCCCAGTGATATCATTAACAACACATCCCTGGTTTCAACTATCAAGGAGCTTAAAGGTGAAATTGTTACTAAAGGTAATAATGGTTCAGCAGCTACATCTGATAAGAGTAGTAGTTTTAGAGATAAATTTATAGCCCAGCTTCGGGCTGCCGATGGTCATTTTGTACGCTCAAGAGCAGAGATGCTAATTGATAATTGGTTATATACTGCAGAAATTGTTCATGCATATGAAAGGCGATTGCCAATTGAAGAAGAAGCCTATTGTGATTTCTATTTGCCTTCGGGTAAGGTTTATATTGAATTCTGGGGTTTAGAAAGCGATGAAAAATATAGGGCTAGAAAGCAAAAGAAAATAGATATTTATAATCAATACGGATTTAACCTGATTGAGTTACATGATAAAGACATACGAAATCTCGATGACATTCTTCCAAAGCTTTTGCTTAAATTTGATATCACAACATATTGATAGATACATTTTATAGTGGTTAGGTCACTTTATATGGTTCAGTATCATATTGTATTTTTAAAAGTTTCAATGTGAACTAGTCCAGCCTTAACCAGTAGCAGGCGCCAAGCGGCGTATGGCATAGGGGTATCGCCAGATTTCCAGCGTCGTACAGTTCGACCATCTTTTATACCTAATTCTTTACCAAGTTGTAGGCTGGATAGTCCTACATAATCAATCACCTGTTTAATTTCACTTGGTGACGGTGGGGTATATCTATTATCTGCAAACTCCAACAGAGATGTGCTCGATTTAATGCGTTCAAGGTTAGGCTGATCTTCAGTGTGTGTGTGATTTTTCAGCATTATTGATAGCCTCTAATTTATTTTTTTGAGAATAAAAATTCACATTCATGTTCTCATAGCCGGTCGCTACATGCCAACTAGTACGAGACCATAACAGGGTCGGACCACGCCAAGCATTTGAGATCAATTGAAAAAAACTCAAATAAAAAAGAAAGAGGGGCAGATAGCAATATTCACTAATATTAGAAACAATTTCACTCTGAACCTATATTTGGCTAAAAATACCCCCCTTACGTCAGTAGTGGCTGCATCAATTGTCACGTGACGACGACTTAGTAGGCTGACCAGTGCCAGGGTCAACACGGTCTGGATAAACACAATGGTTGTCAGTACTAACGGCTGATTGGCAAGCAATGCCTCAGGGCCGACAATAGCTGTACTAAAGAATGTAAAATTGGCAAGATTGAATCCTACGATGGTTACCAATAACGGCATGCTGCCTCTGTATATCCACCAGCAGAGTATTCCGTAGAACGTTTCAGCGATGAATGCAAGCAAAGGCACCGCGTATAAACCAAGACCGAGTTTATTAAGGTCTGTGAAAGGTGCCATGGCAATGTCCTGATTATGCGTTATTAGATCAAGCACTACATGTGATGCAATCGCAATCACTGTGGCAATGGCAATTGTTGGTTTATTAAACCATTTGTTAATAACAAGCCATGCGATCGACGCAACGATAAGTGTCGAGACAATGGAATGCGAATAAGGCATGTGGGTGA
>Ga0316206_1002326_pt1 | contig 13094 bp, 12 predicted proteins | sample 6monthpyrite_MG_FD_204942 | JGI IMG/M metagenome (GOLD analysis project Ga0316206, IMG submission 204942) | Microbial mat bacterial communities from mineral coupon in-situ incubated in ocean water Damariscotta River, Maine, United States -... | ecosystem: Environmental > Aquatic > Marine >...
GGCTTTTTTCTGTTTACGAAGTTGCAACGTTAGTTCGCCGCGTAATAAAGGCCGTGATTTTTCTGTTAATTGTATAGCACCATATTCATCGGCATTGATTTCTATAAACCCGGAACCAATCAGCTGTCGGTAGATATTTTTCCATTCTTTTATATTCAGGTCTTTTCCAATGCCGTAGGTGCTGATGCTGTCATGCCCATTAGCATTAATACGGTCATCAATTTTGCCGATTAAAACATCAGTCAGATAGCCAACGCCAAATCGTTGTCCTGTTCTGAATACACACGACAAGGCTTTTCTTGCTGCTTCTGTTGCGTCCCAGGTTTCCGGTGGGTCAAGACAGGTGTCACAGTTACCACATTTTTCTTTTGTTTCTTCATTGAAATATTGAAGTAAGTGCTTACGTCTGCAGCTGGTGGTTTCACACAAGGCCATTAATGTATCAAGTTTTGATTGTGAAACTCGTTGCTGAAGTTGATTACTACCTTCCTGGATCATTTGCCTTAATGTCATTAAGTCTTTCAGGTTATAGGTCATCCATGCATCAGCAGGTAATCCGTCTCGACCAGCACGACCAGTTTCCTGATAATAAGCTTCTATACTTTTAGGTAAGTTAAGGTGGGCGACAAACCTTACATCAGGTTTGTCAATACCCATCCCAAAAGCAATGGTTGCTACTACGATGAGTCCTTCTTCACGTAAAAAGCGCCGTTGATTTTGTTCTCTTTGCTGATTACTCAGACCAGCATGATAGGGCAGTGCTTCACGCCCCTGATCAGTCAGCCAGTTTGCAATGTCTTCAACTTTTCTGCGAGACAGGCAATATATGATACCTGCATTGTTTTTGTGACTGTTCTCTATAAATTTCCAGAGATCGGCTTTGGTGTTTTGTTCCGCTATTCGGTAATGAATATTTGGGCGGTCAAAACTGTTGATATAAGTTTTGGCATTGTGCAGATCGAGTTGCTCAATGATTTCCTGTCGCGTTCTTTCGTCGGCTGTTGCCGTTAATGCAACTCTGGGAATATCTGGAAATTGTTGATGTAATATTTTCAGGCGCTGATATTCAACCCTGAAATCATGGCCCCATTGAGATACACAGTGAGCTTCATCGATAGCAAATAAAGAGACGGGTATCTGGTTTAACATGGATAAGGTTTTTGAAAGTAACAAGCGCTCAGGAGTTATATATAAAAGATCCAGCTCGCCATTGAATAGCTGTTGTTCTATTTCACGTTGTGTGTCTGCGGTCTGGCTTGAATTTAAATAAGCCGCAGAAACACCCGACTGTATTAAGGCATCAACCTGATCTTGCATCAGTGCAATGAGTGGAGAAATCACAATACCTACGCCCGGACGGACGATAGCGGGTATCTGAAAACAAAGCGATTTACCACCTCCAGTTGGCATCAATACCAGGGCATCTTCTCCCTCTAACAGGGATTTAATGATATCTTCCTGATGATGTCTGAAGTCATCGTAACCAAAGACTTTCTGAAGGGTATCGTAGGCGTTTTGCATGTTAGGGTAATAATGTCACTAAAAGGCCTCATAGTAACAGAAAATGCTCGAATTACTGAGTCTTTGTGCCATAATCGATAGTATCTAAACAGAATAAATAATAAGTAAAGTCTTCGTTATATGGATAATATATACATTGCTCGCCAGCCGATCTATGACCATCATTTAGAAGTCATTGGATATGAGTTGCTCTATAGAAACAGCGAGGTCAACTCGGCAACATTCAAAGACGGGAATAAGGCCTCAAGTGACACAATTGTAAATTCATTTATTCATATCGGCATTGATAATCTGGTCGGCACATCGCTGGCATTTGTTAACCTGCCGACTGAATTCATATTAGATAATGATCTGGTTCCGATGTTTCACGAGCAGAGTGTACTTGAAATATTAGAAGATGTAGAACCGACAGACGATATTATAAAAGGTATAAAAAACCTTAAAAACAAAGGCTACCAGATTGCGCTGGATGACTTTGTTTATTCAGAAAAAATGATCCCGTTTTTAGAATTAGCTGATTTTGTTAAAGTTGATGTGCTTGAATACAATGATGAAGAATTAAGCGAAATAGTACAGCTCATAAAACATTACCGAATAAAAGTCATTGCAGAAAAAGTTGAGACACAAGAACTGTTTAAGCTTTGTAAATCACTTAATTTTGATTTTTATCAGGGATACTTTTTCTGCCATCCGCAACTTGTTACTCAAAAGAGTATGCCTGCAAATAAGATGGTAGTACTTAATCTGCTTGCACAACTTCAAAACCCCGAGATGGAATACGAGGAGCTCGAAGCAACACTAAGTCAGGATGTAACACTCTCATACAAATTATTAAGATATATTAATAGTGCGGCATTTACATTAAGAAGAGAAATTGAATCAATTAAAGATGCCATTGTATTGTTAGGGCTGAATTCAATCAAAAACTGGGCAAGCCTAATACTGATGAGTCGTGTTGCTGATGAAAAGCCTGCAGAGCTTGTAGTTACGGCGCTTGTGCGTGCAAAAATGGCAGAACTTATCGCTCATGCCAGATATCCCGAACTGGAAAAAAAGGTTTTTATTTGCGGTTTATTTTCTGTGCTTGATGCATTAATGGATAAGCCAATGATTGAATTACTTGATACGGTAATTCTTTCTACAGAAATAAAACTGGCTTTGCTTGACCACGAAGGTGAACTGGGTGATTTGTTAAGCCATGTCATTAGTTATGAGCAAGCAAACTTTGATGAATTGCACCGTCAGAGTGTGAATACTGAACTCTATTATGAATCCTATATGGCTGCAATTAAATGGGCCGATGAATCTATAAAGGTTATAAAAAGTTAATGTTTACCTTACATCAGCAACTAGAAAAAGATTGTATCGAACTGGGTCAGTTTGAATTGTGTACTGTTTTATTAATGAACGATTCCAATTTTCCGTGGTTTATTCTGGTTCCTGAAAGAGAAGATGTGCAGGAGATCTTTGAACTTTCTGATAATGATCAGATACAGTTAATTAAAGAATCTAATTTTTTGGCAAGAATTCTAAAGAAATATTTTTACGCTGATAAAATAAACATTGCTGCACTGGGTAATGTTGTTCCACAACTCCATGTTCATCATATAGCCCGATATACTGATGATATATGCTGGCCGGCACCTGTCTGGGGTGCGCGTCCATCGATTGAATATACAGATGATCAACTGGATAAAATTCTTGATGTGTTTAGTAAAGCAATGGCAGAAACCAGTGCATTAGATCTTTAAGGCTTGTCTTTAAATATTAAACAAAGCTTCCGCATTATTAGTTGTTTGCTCGGCAATCAGTTCCACATCAATAGATTTAAGTTCTGCAAGTGAATTCAATGCATCGACCAGATATTCAGGGCTGTTTCTTTCTCCTTTGTGGGTATGGCCGGTCATGTCTGGTGCATCTGTTTCTAGAATAATATTTTCGATAGCAATATCTTTTGCAAGCTGATGTATTTTTCTTGCGTTAGGGTATGTCATGGTGCCACCAAAACCCAGTTTAAACCCAAGTTCTGTGTATCTTCTGGCTTGATCTAATGTGCCATTAAATGCATGGCAAGAACCACCTTGAACCTTTAGTGATTTTAGTATTTTCAATACTTCATCATGTGCTTTTCTAACATGCAAAATAACCGGTAAATTATGCGTTTGAGCTATTTCAAGTTGTTGCGCAAAGAAATCAGTCTGTTTTATTTTGTCAGTATCTTTAATAAAAAAATCGAGACCAATTTCTCCTACAGCAACTGGTTTATGGGTAATAATAAAATCATTCAAACTATCTAAATCGGCTTGTTCATGATCATTGATAAAGAGCGGGTGTAACCCTAGAGTCAAATAGGTTTCTTTGTAGTGTTCACTGATTTCAATGGTTCTATTCCAGTTTTTAGCCAGTGTTGCAGGCAATATAATCTTATTTATTCCAAGCTGATTGCAATGATTGATAATTTTATCCCTATCATTATCAAAAACATTGTCATCGAGATGGCAGTGGGTATCGATCAGTTTCATCATAATATTGTGACATGATATCTGCATAAGCACCAGAACCCTTTATCATAGCTGGCTATTGTTAGGTTCTTTCTAATAAACCTCTATACAATGTTTTGGAACTTTCCAGGTGGTGTGTCTCAGTAACTTTTTTACTTTTACGTGGACTGTTTTTTTGTTTATTTTTATTACTGTTCCTGAATATTCTTTTTTCTTATGTATGAACATTACGTTTGAATCAATATCTATAGCTAATGTTATTTTACTAGCTTCGATGGCAGGAACTTTCAAATACTCAATTGAAATAGCATTGCTTTGAAAATAGTTCTCTAACTTTTCTCGAACAGTATTTGCTTCATCAGATGAGTGGATTTTATCCAGAATGGCATAAAAGTTTGCATTGTGGATACTGCCTTTGATAGCAGGACTAGTGAGTTGTTGAATAATATGTGCAAACTCGTGACAAACTGTATGGGAAAGAACATTTATCAACGATGTATTTTGATTATAATAGCCCCTGGAAAGCACTTCTCTATAGGTCATCCAGCGTTTAGCTTGCTGTTGATTGAATTTGCTTTCAATCATTTTTTTACCATAGGTAATCGTAAAGACTTTTTCTCTTGGGTTAAACTTGCAATAGGTGGCAAGACCACAACCGGTGCGTGTCTTTAGTTTGTAATTACTATGAGATATTACGTCTGAAAAAATACTTGATTTCCACAGGCATTCTTCTGTAAGTTTGCAAAGATAATCAGCAAGCTGTTGGTAGTTACGTTTCATTTACTGGTAACTCAAAGCCGTTAACTGATATTTTTAATGATGCCAGTTGATTGGCGTAATGTAGTGCTTGCTCTAATGAATGGTTCTCGATCAATGCATTAATTATACCGGCATTAAAAGTATCACCTGCGCCTAACGTATCAATAACGGATAAAGGCTTTTCTGCTGGTGAATGAATCAAATCATTATCTGGTGAAATGGCGTAAGAGCCGTTTTCGGCCCATGCTAATATTAATGTTTTGTCAGGATAGTTTAACTGCATTTCTCTTAAGAATTTTTCTGCCGTTTTGTAAGGTGACTGCAGACAATATGCTTTAGAAAAAATGATAATATCGGCGTAGGGAATAAGATCTTCTATATTGTCGCGTTGTTTTTCTATTTCTAGAGAGCAGGTAAGGTGAGGGGAGCTTTTTTTAACTAGCTGCAGCATCATTAAGGTTTGATCGATATTGCGCCCTTCAAAGTGAATCCAGTCAAAACTTTCGAGTGGAATATCTTTAAACGTATTATATGGCAGTTCTGGTAAATCCCTATAGTGAACAATAGATCGAGAACCGTTGTTTTTATTCTTCAGGATATATGAAGTAGGTACTTTACCGGAAGCGTAAGTTTTAGCGTATTGATGGTTAATCTGGTATTTATCCAGATCCTCAATAATATGCTTCACATCAGTTTCATTGGCTAATGTGCCTGTCCAGTAGCACTGGTGTCCTAGTTGACTCAATACAACCAGAGAATTCGTGGCATTGCCGCCGCGTTTAATGGCCTGGCTTTCAGCTCTAATTTCACTGTCTTCATCGGGATATTCAGTGATTGTATTGATGATATCGAGTGTAGCAATACCAACACCTAATAGTTTTGCCATAGCGTTAGAAAGTAAATAAGAGTAGTGCGGGTATTATATCAACAGGCTTGTCATTTATCAGTAGTTTGTATAAGGTTTGCTTACTCTTTTATGGAAGGCATTAAATAAGGAATATGGATATGAACATTTCTCTGCCAATTACCGCGGTATTCACTTTTATTTTTGCATTATTTATTTTTTATCTTATGCTTCGTGTGGTAAACATGAGGAAAAAATATAAGGTTGGGTACGGCTCATCAAAACAAGAGCCATTGAAGATGGCAATAAGTGCTCATTCCAATGCCATCGAAAACATACCGCTTGCTCTTTTTCTGATGATGCTGCTTGAAATTGGTCAGGCCAATCAGATTTTATTAATTGTTCTGGGTTCTATATTCCTGATGGCTCGCCTTGTTCATGCCATAGGTTTGAGTAAGTCAGTCGGGGTCTCATTCGGCAGGACCTATGGCACTATTATTTCATGGTTTGTAGTAATAATGATGGCTGCATTGAACATGTACAATGCATTTTTATGAAGGTGGTTTTGTTTCTATAAGTGCCGAACCTGACGCTTTGGTAATTTCCTGTCACTTTGTTTTTTTGTAATAGTCACTACATTGCCATTAAATGCAGGGCTTCCTTTTAATCCTGAAAGATTAAAATCTTTTATCAAACTTTCCGTAGCTATTTGTTCAGGAATATTAAGCTCTGTTGTCATCACATCATATAAGTAGCTGAATAACTTATTCAAAGATATTTTATGCGTTTGAGTGCTTGTTGCAAATAGCCAGTCACTCAGTGTTAAAAAGTTTTTAAATGGAGTTTCACCTAGTATAAGCGGTAAGCTGTATTTAAACCGGCCAGAATTTGCAATCATATCCCAATAACGCGAAAAACGACTCATTCGTTGCATATTGTGAAAATCTATGACGTTGTTGCTTAAAATATTATAAGGCGCTATCGGGTTATATTTCATCTGATAATTAAAAGTATGTCGGATGATGGGTGTGCCACGTAATCGCTTTAAAATACCAACCTGGATTTCATGCGGTTTTAGTTTTATTAACTGATCAAAACCTGTGGCAAAACTTTCTATGGTCTCACCAGGCAGACCAACAATCAGGTCAGTATGTAAATGAGCTGTTGTTTGGTTAACCAGCCATTCAATGTTTTCGTTGGTTTTGTCATTGTCCTGTTTGCGGCTGATAACTTGCTGAGTAACATCATCAAAACTCTGGATACCAATTTCAAACTGTAAACTTCCCGCAGGAAATTTCTTAATAATTTCTTTGAGCTTTTCTGGCAGGTGATCCGGGATAAGTTCAAAATGTAAAAATAAACTGTCATCCATTCTATCCAGAAAAAACGTCAATATTTTAATGCTGGTTTCAATCTTTAAATTAAATGTCCTGTCAACAAACTTGAATTGTCTTACGCCGCGGTTGTACAGGTTTTCGAGGTGAGAGAGAAATTCATCAAGGTCAAACGGCCAGGCAGTTTTATCAAGTGACGATAGGCAGAATTCGCACTTAAATGGACAACCTCTGGATGCTTCTACATAAATAACCCTGTTAGTAATATCTTCATCAGTAAAGTAGTCATAAGGCAATTTAATCTGATCCAGTTTAACTGTCGGTGCATTTATAATTTTTTCAGCTGGAGGCTCTTTATTAATAATTTGAGAACACAGTTCAGCAAAGGCAAGGTCAGCCAGACCGGTAATTACATAATCGGCATATTGAAAAAGTGTCTGTTTTTCAGTTTCATAGCTTATTTCAGGACCACCAAGAACCAGTATCGTTTCTGGGGCAATAGTTTTAATAAGTGCGGCTAATTCAGTAACCTGCTGTATATTCCATATATAAACGCCAAATCCGATAATCTTTGGAGATGACTCAAGCAACTTTTCAGCAATATCAATAGGGCGGGCGTTTATAATATATTCCTGAATTTCTGTGCTGGCTTGTAAGTCGCCCATATTGGCATAGAGGTAACGAGCGCCTAAAGAAGCGTGAATATATCGGGCATTTAGTGTGGTTATAATGATGTCTGGCATAGTGTAATGATAACAAGTTAAGCGTAGGTTTTCGTCATTTAATCGGCTAAAATATCTGCCTTCTTACGACGAATGATGACAATTTATGCGTGGTTATGTACCTCCTGACCCGGAGACAAAAGTTTCAGTTGAATGCTTTGCTGTCGTTTATGTGCCTCGCCGAAGTCGTAAACGATTTTCTATAGGGTGCGTTGAGGTCATGGAAACAGAAGCGGCCGCTCTGGAAAGTGCTGATGAAAACAACAATCGTTATCCTGCTAAAGTCATTGGCCCCTCAAAGTCATCTGAAGGGCAGTATCTCTACTATCTGGTTAACTGGCTCTAATTGTTATTGATGGCCACTTATCTTTGCATGTAGAGGCTTGGTTTCTTCAAACGTTTTAATTTGTTCTTCTGTCGCTTTGGTCTGATGTTTTTCTTTCCATTCATCCATGCTCATACCATATACAGCCTGAATTGCATCAGCATATTCAATATCAACATTCTGTTCTTTTGCTGCCGAAAGATACCACTTAGACAAGCAATTTCGACAGAATCCTGCCAGATTCATTAAATCAATATTCTGTACATCAGAGCGGTTTTGTAAATGCTCAATAAGTCCGCGAAATGCAGCTGCTTCAATTTCAGTACGTGTTTTTGGCTCCATATCGATACCATCGCTTTGAGTAAATTTGTGAGCCGTCAATTATACCGTAGTACAACGGTTTTCTGTATGAGTGATAGCTAGAAGACTAACAATTATCCAATTGTGAACTAATATAATTAATAGATATAAATAAGGATTACGAAACACTTTATATGACCACTCAAGTCTTAATCTGTGATGACTCAAGCTTTGCACGTAAACAAATGGCGCGTGCTTTACCAGCCAACTGGGATATCGAATTAAACTATGCTGAACATGGTATTGAAGCACTGGATTTAATACGTCAGGGCAAAGGTGAGGTTTTATTCCTTGATCTAAACATGCCTGTTATGGATGGTTACCAGACGCTTGAAGGTATTCGCAGTGAAGACCTGCCAACAATGACGATTGTTGTTTCAGGCGACATACAGCCTGAAGCTATGCAGCGTGTTAAGGGGCTTGGGGCGCTGGAGTTTATCAAGAAACCTGTAGATGGAAATACAATTGGTCAAATATTAGCCAGCTATGGCATCAGTTTTGAAAATGAAGAGGCTGCGCCAGCGCAACTAACAAGTAAGACTTTTGATAACGCTGATTATGATCTCGACGATAGCTATCAGGAACTAGCCAATGTTGCGATGGGTAGAGCTGCCGATCTTTTAGCTAGATTACTAAATACCTTCGTTATTATGCCTATCCCAAATGTAAAGCATCTTGAAATTAGTGAGCTTGAAATGGCGATGGCACATGTTAAATCAGATGATTCAATTTCGGCTGTTTGTCAGGGATTCATAGGCTCTGGCGTTGCCGGTGAAGCCTTATTAATTTTTAATGAATCCAGTTATAGCGATATCGCTGAATTAATGAAATATGAAGGTGAAATTAATGAAGCTGCTCAGCTTGAATTATTGATGGATATTTCAAGTGTACTTTGTAGCGCATGCCTGAATGGAATTGCAAATCAACTGGATATTAATTTTAGTCTGGGTCACCCAATGGTTATTGGACAGCATATTCACTTTGACGAAATTCTTAAAGGTGCCGCATCTCAATGGTCGAAATTACTAACCATCGAAATGGGTTATAAAATTGAAAATAAAAATATTAACTGTGATTTATTACTGCTGATTACAGAAGACTCAATAGATGCGTTAAATGAACGTGTTTCATACTTATTAGAATAGTATTAAAGGTTGATATCGAGACAATGACAGATTTTACTGATAGTGGCCATGTAAATATAAAAGATATTCATTGGTTGATGGATATGCTTCAAACTATTGATGTTGGATTGATTGTTCTTGATCGCGATTATCATGTTATGGTTTGGAATTCTTTCATGGAAAATCACAGTGGAGTCGGCCCGGCACAAATCAAAGATAAATCATTATTTGAATCATTTCCTGACATACCTGAACAATGGTTCAAACAAAAATCAGAATCTGTTGTCTTACTTAAAAGTAGTACGTTTACTGTGTGGGAACAACGTCCTTATCTGTTCAAGTTTAAAAACTATCGTCCTATTACTGGTTCTGCTGAATTCATGTATCAGAACATAACGTTAATCCCATTACTTTCTGCTGATAATGAAGTAAAACACATTGGAGTTTTAATTTACGATGTAACAGATATCGCAGTTAATAAAGTAAAGTTACAAGAAGCTAATGTTAAACTCGAATCACTCAGTATGACAGATCATCTTACGCAATTAAATAATCGTGGTGCCTGGGAAGGATATTTAAATCAGGAGTACAGTCGATCAAAAAGAAGCGGTCATGTCAGTAGTGTCGTGATGTTTGATATCGATCATTTCAAAAAGGTCAATGATACCTATGGTCATCAGGCGGGGGATGAAGTTATCAGAAGAACATCGGCTATTTTAACTGAAACATTACGTATAAGTGATGTAGCAGGACGATATGGTGGTGAGGAGTTTGGTGTAATTCTGCCGGATACCAGTGGTGAAAACGCACTGATTTTTACTGAGCGCCTAAGAAAAAGAATCGAAAGTGAAATAGTTGAATATGAAGACTACAAAATAAACTATACGATCAGTCTGGGTATATCTGAACTTAAACCTGATTGCGAATCATATCTTGATTGGTTAGAGCAATCAGATAAAGCCTTATACTTTTGTAAAGAAGCAGGTCGTAATCAGTCTAAAGTATTCATATCCGGTTAAGTAGTATTAATTATTCATTAAATACTTAAGCTAATAAAATAAAATTAAGTTGTTAGTTTCTCTTATTATATAAATACATCCCCTTATTTATTAAGCAATAACCCTCAGTCTTACTCTGCTTTCCCTAGTTACGTTGAGATTATTCATCCTTATAATCATTTGAGGAAAATAATTATAACAAAGGTATGTGAATGGGTAACGAAAAAATCTTTTCTGATTTATCAAAAGAAGGATTATTAACGGCACCAACTTGTTCTCAAGGTCTTAACTGGTTTATTGCTAAAGAAATTTTAAAAGCTTTAGCTAATCAACTGTATAAATTCACAGATATTCTTACTCACCATGACACATACGCTGTTATTAATCGTCCAGTAGCGTTAATTAGTGATCACATTATTAACGCATCTAAAGACTAAATTAAACGAACCTTTAGCCATATTTTTTTAAAATATGGCTTTTTTGGTATGAGAAGTAGCAACACAGGGATGTAAAAGAAATTGAAAAATTTCTTGAAACATTAAAACAATAAAAACCTAACTATAGGCTATAGGGAGTCAATAATAATGGGGTTATTCGAAAAGAAAAAACTCAGTAAATGTATGATTGCAGCGTTTGCTGTCTCTGCAGTTGCTTTGTCATCATCAGTAACTGCTGGAAGCTGGGGTGGTTGGAGTAGTGATCGTGATGATGATAATGAAAAGAAAGTATACATCATGCACTCTGGTGATTTACATGGTGATACAGAATCACATCCAAATGCTCGTGGCGATGCTACTGGTAAACTGGAAGGTGGCTTAGCGCGTGCTGCAACAGTTATTAAAAGACTGAAAGCAAAACATGCGGGAAAAATTATCTGGGGTCACACGGGTGATACTATCCAGGGTAGTGCTGTAGCAACATATACTCAGGGTAAAGCTCTGGTTGATGTTTGGGATGCGTTAAGTCCAGACATATTTGCAACGGGTAACTGGGAATATGTATATGGTCTGTATCGTTATCAGCAACTGTTTGGTGCTGAAGGTGATATTCGTCCCGTCGCTGAATCTGAATATAAAAACATGTTCATGAAGCCATTAGACCCAAGCGGTAAAATCTATCAGGGTTTTAATGCTGATCGTGCAATGAAAGCTGACCAAAATGGTGAAGTTCGTCGTTGGCGTACAATTGCTGCTAATGCTTACTACAATGGTTTGAACCTTGGCCCAGGCGTTAATGGTAAAGCTGCAGGTGAACACTTTACTGATCCGTACTATGTACAGACAGTTAATGGCATCAAAATTGGTTTCATCGGCTGTACTACTAACCGTGGTCCACAAGTAGTAAGCTCGAATGTTACTTCTGGTTTGTCTTTCTCTAACTGCATGGGTGATGTGAAATTTCCGCAGAACAAAGCGATTGGCTGGTCTGGTGATCATCCGAACCGTGTAGCTTCTAAAGAAACCAGCGTTACACATCCTAAGACTGGTGCAGAAATGCCACAGTGGGGATCATCAGTTGGTTTCTTTGTTGTTCCTGAAATTGTTAAGTTCACTGAAATATTACGTGCGCCTAAAGGTAGTGATACTCGCTACACAGATTCAGCAACTGGCGAACCGTGGAAAGGCGAAGGCGTCGACATGGTTGTTGTTATGTCTGAAGCAGGTATTCCTGAAAACATCTGGAATGCAGAACGTACTGTGATGCCAGAAGGTGTTCGTTTCCCTGAAATCATTCTTTCATCTGATACGCATGAGCGTACTCGTAAACCTGTTGTTGCTACTAATAAAGATGGCAATAAAACAGTTATCATCGAAGAAGGTGAAGATGGTATGCAGGTTGGTTTACTTGAGCTTGAGTTTAAAAATGGCAAGCTGAAAGAGTGGGAATGGGAACGTTATGACATCGACGAAAGCATTCGTGAAGACAGCGAAATTGCTGATCTTGTTAAAGATGCTCGCGCACCTTTCGTAAGCCAGGCAGCTGGTGGTGATTTTGTTGATGGCGATGAGTTCCTTAACCCGTTCAATGGTTATACTCTGACTGTGCCAATAGATTACCAGATGGCTTCAACAAATATCGTTTTAGAACGTAACCGTTTCTCTTATGAGAAAGATCCTGCTAACTTAAAAATGCCTGCAGACATTGAAGGTACTTTGCATGATATCTATGCAGATACATTCCGTGCTTTAACAGGTGCTGACGTTGGTGAGATTCGTGGTTTCCGTTATAACAACACGATTATGCCAGGACCTGTAACCGTTAAAGATGCATACCATAGTTTAACTATCGGTGCGATGGTGGCTCGTGGCGTTATTCCTTCATCACCAGAAGCTGAAGATCGTAAGAGTTTAGCTGAGGGTGGTGCTGGTTGTAACTTCGGTACTGTTAATAAAAACCATGCGAAAAACCCATGTCACTTCTTAGGCTGGCCACGTAGTTTAGCTCAAACATTTGAGTTGAATGGTAATGGTACACAACAAGCTAATATTCCTAAATGGAGTGGTGGCTGGTTCTGGGGTTATTCTGGTGTAAATCTTGATTTGGACGTATACAAGCCTAACTTTAATAAGTACGGTCCTGCATTACGTTCACGTACATCAAACATT